>TARA_R110000796_G_scaffold51531_2_pt1 | contig 102847 bp, 90 predicted proteins | sample TARA_R110000796 | Tara Oceans TARA_R110000796 (sample SAMEA4397815) | marine metagenome | biome: Polar Biome; feature: [SRF] surface water layer (ENVO:00010504); material: water (ENVO:00002006), including particulate matter (ENVO:01000060) such as... | depth 5 m
AACTGAGCTACAGCCACCAGCAAAACTGGTTTGGTACTTTGTGTGCCTGTCGGCGCGCTTTGGCGCGCCTGGCAGGGCTCGAACCTGCAACCTACGGCTTAGAAGGCCGTTGCTCTATCCAATTGAGCTACAGGCGCTGAACCGGTAAAACGTCTTCGCTTGACTGGTCGGGGTGGAGGGATTCGAACCCCCGACATCCTGCTCCCAAAGCAGGCGCGCTACCAGGCTGCGCTACACCCCGCCGAGCAGGTCGAGCGAGGCGGCATAATACTCGCCGCCCCCGGGAGCGTCAACGCCGCGCGCCCGGCGCCGGAACCGTTCGCTGGATTATTCGCCAGCCGCGCCGCGAACCGGTCCGCGCGCCCCTTTGCCCCACCGCGGCCGGCGTGCGAAAATCCGCGCCTCCCGATTCCCGACCAAGAGACACTCAATGAGCGCGCAGATTCTGGATGGCAAGGCACTGGCCCAGCATTTCGAAGAGGAAATGCGCCGTCGCGTGGACGCTCTCAAGGCGAAAGCCGACGGACGCACCCCCATTTTGGCGACCCTGCTGGTGGGCGCCGACCCGGCTTCCGCCACCTACGTAAAGATGAAGGGCAACGCCTGCCGCCGGGTCGGCATGGACTCCCGGGCCATCGAACTGCCCGAGGACACCACCACCGAGCAGTTGCTCGCGCAGATCGAAGAGCTCAACAACAACCCGGACGTGCACGGCATTCTCCTGCAGCACCCGGTGCCGGAGCAGATCGACGAGCGCCGCTGTTTCGACGCCATCAGCCTGGAGAAGGACGTGGACGGCGTCACCTGCCTGGGCTTCGGCCGCATGGCCATGGGCGAGCCGGCCTACGGCTGCGCCACCCCCAAGGGCATCATGCGCATCCTGGAGCACTACCAGATTCCGCTGGAGGGCAAGCACGCCGTGGTGGTGGGCCGCAGCGCCATTCTCGGCAAACCCATGGCGCTGATGCTGCTGGGCGCCAACGCCACCGTCACCATCTGCCACAGCCGCACCCAAAACCTGCCGGAGTTGGTCAAGCAGGCGGACATCGTGGTGGGCGCCGTGGGCCGCCCGGAATTCATCAAGGCGGACTGGATCAAGGACGGCGCCGTGGTGGTGGACGCCGGCTTCCACCCGGAAAAATGCGGCGACATCGAACTGGCGCCGCTCGCCGACCGGGTGGCCGCCTACACGCCGGTGCCCGGCGGCGTCGGGCCGATGACCATCAACACCCTGATCTTCCAGACCCTGGAAGCGGGCGAAAAGGCGTTCGGCGTCTAATCGCGGTCCAGGATCCTGACGCTGGCGGTCATGCCCGCCGCCAGCGTCAGCGACTCGGGCACCGCCCGCAGCTCGATCTGCACCGGAATCCGCTGGGCCAGCCGCACCCATTCAAAGGTCGGCGCCACCTCCGCCAGACCCTGGTCGCCACCGGCCACCGCGTTAGCGTTGCCGATGCCCCGGGCGATGCCGGCGACCCTTCCTTCCAGCGGCCGATCCACGCCCAGCAAGCGCACCCGCGCCGGGTCGCCCACCCGGATCCGGTGCACCTGGGTTTCCCGAAAATACGCCTCCACCCAGAACGAATCGCCGTCCACCAGGGTCAGCACCGGCTCGCCGGCACGGGCGTAATCGCCGGCGTGGGCCAGCAGATGGGTCACATGGCCGTCGGCGGGCGCGCTCACCCGGGTGCGCGCCAGGTCCAGCTCGGCTTTTTGCAGCGCCGCCTGGGCGGCCTGTAAGTCGGCCCGCGCCACGTCCGCCAGGCTGGTGGCCTCCTCGCGCTCCTCGGCGGACACCGCCCGGCCCAGGCGGTCGCGGCGGGCGGCTTCGTCGCTGCGCAGTTTCGACTCCAGCCGGCGGTGCTCCAGTTCGGCCCGGGCCTGGTGCAGGGCCAGCCGGTAGCGTTCCGGATCCACCACGAACAGCGGGTCGCCCTGCGCCACCCGGGCGTTGTTGCTCACGTTCAGCCCGGTAATCGGCCCGGACACATCCGGCGCCACCTGAATCACCGCCGCGCGCACCCGGGCGTCGCGGGTCCACAGGGTGTGCATGTACTGATGCCAGAAAAACCACACCGCCAGGGCCGCGCCGGCCACCAGCACCAGGGTGATTAAAAACGGGCGCCAGCGGCGGCGCCGGCCTTCGTCCGCGCGGGATTCAGCCATCACACTCTCCCTATAAGCATCAGCAGGCCCAGCGCCAGGGCCAGACTCATCACCAGCACACACAGGCCCGCCAGGGCCGGATGCCAGACAAACCGGTAGCCGTCGTAGCGGCTGATCAGCCCGTTCACGGGCCAGAATATCAGCAACCCCAGCACCACCACCGGAATCAGCGGCGGCAGCAGCACACCGGCCAGATTGATCTCATGCAGCACCGTTCGCCTCCAGTCCCCGCCAGGGGCCGTCGCCGGACCCGCTCAGGAAAAAGCCCGCGTTGCCACGGATAATATTGATCTGCATGCGCAGGCGCACCACCGCCCGTACCAGCCGGCGGCGCTCGCCGTCGCTGGCGGCGCTGTCGTAGGCGCGCCGGCACTGGCCGGCCACGGTGTCGGCGCGGGCCGCCAGGGCCAGCCAGCGGTCCTGGTCGCCGTCCCGCAGGGCGCGCTGGGTGTCGCGGATCAGGCGGGTCAGCGCCAGCCGCACCGAGGCCGGCACGCCGCGCCGACACAGCGCGTCCATATAAAGCAGCCCGAGCCCCAGGGTCACCGCGGCCAGCGCGCCCTGCAGCAGCTCGCCGTCGCGGGGGTGGTCCGGATCGAGCCTGGGCAGCGTACGGCTGATGCGGTCATAGAGCTGGCTTTCCATTTCATGGCGGGGGCGCCGCCGCCGGATCGGCCAGCGCCCCAGGGTCCGGCACAGATCCCGGCACAGCCGGCGCCGGGCCCGGGCGGCGTCGTCGCCGGGCCACAGCAACAGGAACGCGAGCACCGCGAAGCCCATGCCCAGCCCCAGACCGATCATATTGTTGAACAGCGGCGCGGCGGAAAAGTCCTGCACCGGGCGCAGGTCCAGCAACAGCGGGAAGAAGATGGTCAGCGCGGTGCCGGTGGCCACCGTGGCCGGCCGCGCCATCGCCAGCCCGGCCAGCAGATACAGCGGCGCCAGCCACAGCACCAGGGCCGGAAAGCCGTCGCTGGCGGGCAACAGCACCAGCCGGTAGAGCGTGGCCAGCACGGTGGCCAGCAAGGCGCCCTTGATAAAGCCTTTCACCGCCGCCAGCGGGTCGTCGCGGGTGGAAAACAGCGCGCAGATCACCCCCACCTGGATCGCCATGGCCGCCCCCTGGGGCGCCGCGCTCCAGAACCACAGCACCACCGTGGCGCCCAGCGCCAGCGCCGCCCGGGCGCCGTTGCGCCAGGCCTGCCCGTAATCCAGATGCAGCCGCGAGGTGCCGGCGCGCCAGCGCACCGGCGTGGCCTGATCGGTGAGCATGGCGTAGAGCGCCACGCTGGAGCGCAGCCGGTCGCACAATTCGGCGCTGTGCTCCAGCACCAGTTGCAGCGCGTAGAAGCGTTGCTCGTCATGGCTGAGCAGTTCGCCGCGCAGCGAGCGGGCCAGTTCCCGGGCGCGCTGGTAGAGCGCCGACAGGGTCTCCCGCAGGGCCGCCGGGGACGCCTCCGGATCCAGGCGCGCGATGTCGGCGAGCAGCAGCGCCACCTGGTCCTGGTGGTGGCGCTCCGCGTAGCGGTTCACATAGGTGTTCAGCGGCCCCACCGAGGAGATCAGCGCCAGCATCTCGTGGCCCAGCCGGCGGCAAAGACCGGCGTGGCGGCGCAGCCGGGCGGAATCGAACAGGGCGTGCTCGCGCTGGGCCTCCAGCGCCATACCGCTGGTGATCAGCGCCTGGCGGCGCCGCTGCAGCGCCGGCGCGTCGAGCCGGCCGCCGGCGCTGTCCGCCACCAGGCGGATCAGTCCCACCAGCTGTTCGCGGCTCTGTTGTAGGTAGCTGCGCCCGGCGGACCGGGGCCACACCAGCACGCTCATCAGGCTCACGCAGAGAATGCCCAGGCCGATCTCGGTGACCCGCGCCACCGCCATGGTGAACGCCTGGTCCGGCTGCAGCACCGCCGGCACGCCCACGATCAGGGCGCTGTAACCGGCCAGCACGAAGGCGTAGGAGCGGAAGTTACGCAGCAGGCTGGCGCACAGGGTGCAAAGCCCCAGCCACACCGCCAGGGCGACGAAAAACAGGGTATGCAACTGGGCCAGGGTGGCCACCAGCACCACCGCCATGGCGGCGCCGGCCAGGGTGCCGAGCAGCCGGTAGACGCCCTTGGCCAGCACCATGCCGCCCAGCGGCTGGGCGACGATATAGACCGTCATCAAGGCCCATTTGGGCTCGTCCAGGCCCAGGGCCAAAGCAATATAGAGCGCCAGCATGCCGGCGCTGAAGGTACGCAGGGTGAATTGCCACTCCCGCCGCCCGGCCTCGCGCAGGAACGCGGGGAGCCTGACGGCGGCGAAGACCATCCTGGCTCAGGCCTCGCGGGGCCAGGACTCGCGCAGACCCACGGTGCGGTTGAACACCAGCCGGCCGTCAACGCTGTCCCGGTCGACGCAGAAGTAGCCTTCGCGCTCGAACTGAAAGCGGCTTTCCGGCCCGGCGTCGCGCAGGCCCGGCTCGACCACGCAGCCTTGCAGCACGCGCAGCGACTCCGGGTTGATGTTGTCCAGGAAGCTCTCGCCCTCGGCCACTTTCGACGGGTTGGCGGTCTGGAACAGGCGGTCGTACAGGCGCACCTCGCAGGGCAGGCCCCGATCGGCGCTGACCCAGTGGATGACGCCGCGCATTTTGCCCTGCCCTTCCGCCGGCTCCGGGTTCTTGCCCAGGGTGTCCGGGTCATAGCTGCAGCGCACTTCGACGATCTCGCCGTCGGCGTCGCGGACGATGTCCTCCGCCTGGATCACGTAGCCGTAGCGCAGCCGCACCCGGTCGCCGAGCACCAGCCGCTTGTACTTTTTGTTGGCCTCCTCGCGGAAGTCCTCCCGGTCGATGTACACCTCGCGGGTGAGCGGCATGCGGCGCGTGCCCATGTCTTCGTTCTGCGGGTGCACGGGCGCGTCCAGCCACTCTTCCCGGTCTTCCGGCCAGTTCTCGATCACCAGCTTGAGCGGGTTGAGCACGCAGAAGGCGCGCGGCGCGTTATGGTTGAGATCGTCGCGCACCGAGGCTTCCAGGATGCTCATGTCGATCACCGAGTCGGCGCGGCTGACGCCCAGGTTCTCGCAGAAATGGCGGATCGCGGCGGGCGTGTAGCCGCGCCGGCGCAGGCCGCTCAGGGTGGGCAGGCGCGGATCGTCCCAGCCGTCCACGTGGCCTTCGTCCACCAGCAGCTTGAGACGGCGCTTGCTGGTCACGGTGAAATTCAGGTTGAGGCGGGCGAACTCGTACTGGCGCGGCTGCGCGGGGACGTCCGCGTGCTCCACCAGCCAGTCGTACAGTGGCCGGTGATCCTCGAACTCCAGGGTGCAGAGACTGTGGGTGATGCCTTCCAGCGCATCCGAGAGCGGATGGGTGAAATCGTACATCGGGTAGATCACCCACTTGTCACCGGTCTGGTGATGCGCCTTTTTGCGTATCCGATAGAGCACCGGGTCGCGCATGTTCAGGTTGGGGCTCTGCATGTCGATGCGGGCGCGCAGCACCGCGGCGCCCTCGTCGAACTTGTTGTCGCGCATGTCGGCGAACAGCGCCAGGTTCTCTTCCACGGAGCGGTCCCGGTGCGGGCTGTTACGCCCCGGGGTGGTGAAGTTACCGCGCATCTCCGCGATCCGCTCCGGCGACTGGGTGTCCACATAGGCCAGGCCCTTGCGGATCAGGGCCACCGCCAGATCGTAAAGCTGGTCGAAGTAGTCGCTGGCGAAGCGCACCGGGCCGGCCCACTGGAAGCCGAGCCATTCCACGTCCTTCTTGATGGAGTGGATGTACTCGTCCTCTTCCTTTTCCGGGTTGGTGTCGTCAAAGCGCAGATGACAGGCGCCGCCGTAGGATTCGGCGATGCCGAAATTCAGGCAAATCGACTTGGCGTGACCGATATGCAGGTAGCCGTTCGGCTCCGGCGGGAACCGGGTCACCACCCGGCCATTGTTTTTTCCTTCGGCCAGGTCACGATCGATGATCTGTCTGATAAAGTTACTGGGCGCTTTTGCTTCACTCATTGAGCCGCCTGCGGCTGAAATACGGGGTTGGCTAGTGTAAAGTGCGCCCCCCTAAAGTCAAAGACTCCCAGGACCCGGAGACCCCATGAAAGTGCTGTTGACCACCACCTATGGAAAGATCGTTCTGCAACTGGATACGGTGCGCGCCCCCGCCACCACCGAGAACTTCGTGCAATACGTCAGGGACGGGCATTATGACGGCACCATTTTTCACCGGGTGATCAGTAACTTCATGATCCAGGGTGGTGGTTTCACCCCGGACATGGAGCAGAAACCGACCCGCCCCCCGATCGAGAACGAAGCCGGCAACGGCCTCTCCAACGAGACCGGCACCGTGGCCATGGCCCGCACCTCGGACCCGCACTCCGCCAGTGCCCAGTTCTTCGTCAACGTGGCCGATAACCACTTCCTGGACCAGGCCCGCTCCCCGGACGGTTGGGGCTACGCGGTGTTCGGCAAGGTGGTGGAAGGCATGGAAACCGTGGAGCGCATCAAGGGCGTGCCCACCGGCAACAAGGGCTTCCACCAGGACGTGCCCCGTGAAGACGTGATGATCGAATCCGCCCAAGTGCTGGAGGAGTAAGGATGCGCTGGCTGCTTCCCCTGCTGGCGCTGTTGCCGGCGCTGGCGCTGGCCGAAGGGCCGCGCGTGACCCTGAACACCTCCCAGGGCGAGATCGTCATCGAGCTCAACCAGGAACAGGCGCCGGCCACCACCGCCAACTTCCTCGAGTACGTGGACGCCGGCTTTTATGACGGCACCGTGTTCCACCGGGTGATCCGCGGCTTCATGATCCAGGGCGGCGGCTTCACCCTGGACGGCGAACGGAACGGTCTACAACAGAAAAAGACCCGCGCCCCGATCCGCAACGAGGCGGACAACGGCCTGGAAAACCGGCGCGGCACCATCGCCATGGCCCGCACCGGCAACCCGCACTCCGCCACCGCCCAGTTCTTTATTAACCTGGTCGACAACCGCAGCCTCAACCACAGCGGCAAAACCCCGCGCGGCTGGGGCTATACGGTGTTCGGCGAAGTGGTCGAAGGCATGGACACCGTGGACCGGATCGCCGGCGTCGCCACCGGCAGCCAGCGCCTGAACGGGCAGCCCGCCCGGGACGTGCCCAAGGAACCGGTGGTGATCGAAACCGCCCGCCGTGCTGACAACCCCTGAGCCTATGACTTACAGCCTGCTTATTTCCGATCTGCATCTGGATCCGGCCCGCCCGGAACACCTGGCCGCGCTGGAAACCCTGCTCGACAACCACGCCGGCAAGGCCGACCGCCTCTATGTGTTGGGGGATCTGTTCGAAGCCTGGATCGGCGACGACGATGACAGCCCCTTCAACCGCCAGGCGATCGACGCCTTCCGACGCTTTTCCGACGCCGGGTCCGAACTGTTCTTCATGCACGGCAACCGGGACTTTCTGCTCGGCGACAAGTTCGCCGACGACTGCGGCGGCGTGCTGCTGGACGAAGGCACCGTGGCCGACCTGTACGGCACCCGCGCCCTGCTGATGCACGGCGACAGCCTGTGCACCGAAGACCACGCCTACCAGCAATTCCGCGCCATGGCCCGCGACCCCCAATGGCAGCAAGGCATGCTCGCCAAACCCCTGGAAGAACGCCGCGCCCTCGCCCAGGGCATGCGCATGCAGAGCCAGGGCAACAACGCCAACAAACCGGAAAACATCATGGACGTGACCCCGGCGGAGGTGGTGCGCGTCATGGAAGAGGCCGGCGTCCGCCACCTGATCCACGGCCACACCCACCGCCCCGCCGTCCACGACGTGGCCCTCAAAGACGGCACAGGCACCCGCTGGGTGCTCGGCGATTGGGGGGAACTAGGTTGGTGGATCGTGGCGGATAGCGACGGGCTCCGCCTCGAAAACTGGGAAATCAGTTAATAGTTAACAGTGAACAGTGAATAGCGAAACAAGGGCGTTTGCGGAAATGCAGGCACTTCGTTGCGATTTCGCAATAAGCGCGGGTGGCCACATTGACGATTCCACCAAGCCGTCCCCGCGCAACTGTTAACTATTCACTGTTAACTGTTAACTGTTAACTGTTAACTGCTTCCGGTGTTCCGGAGTGAAACCGGAATTCGCTGTCCGGTGACTCGATCAGCGCCCTCTCCTTTTCCTTGAAGAACGCGAGCCGTTCGTCGATGGGTGCCTCGGCGTAGCGCCGGGCGAGGTTCAGGTAGTCCTCGAAGTGGCGGGATTCGCTTTTCAGCAGGTAGCGGTAGTAGCGGCCCAGTTCGGCGTCGACGTGGGGCGCGAGCGCGGCGAAGCGTTCGCAGGAGCGGGCTTCGATCAGGGCGCCGACGATCAGGGTGTCCACCAAGCGCTGCGGTTCCGAGGTGCGGACCTCGGCGCGCAGGGCGCCGGCGTAGCGGGACGGCGATAAATGGTCGTAGCGGATGCCGCGCTCGCGCATCAGGCCGACCACCTGTTCGAAGTGCAGCAGTTCTTCCCGGGCCAGCTGGCTCAGGTTGTCGAGCAGTTCCGGGCGGTCCACGTAGCGGAACATCAGGTTGAGCGCGGTGGAGGCCGCTTTCTTCTCGCAGTGCGCGTGGTCGATCAGCAGCAGCGTCTCGTTGTCCAGCGCCCAGCCGATCCACGCTTGCGGCGTCCGGCAGGGTAAAAACTCGAGCAGCGGGGCAATGTCGGTCATGGGCACCTCGAAAATCGGGCGGCCATTATAGGCGACGGCTGGCGTTATACCCACACCCCCGTATAATCGCCGGCCATGGGTCGTCGAACCAATCCTTATATCCAAACGCTGAAAGGCCGCGCCGCCGTGGGCGCGCTGCGCCTGCTCGGCCTGCTGCCGTTCCGGCTGAACCGGGCGCTGGCCACCGCGCTGGGCGGGCTGCTGGCACGGCTCTCCACCGAAGCCCGTGAAGTGACGCGGATCAACCTGTCTCTGTGCCTGCCCGACCATCCGGACCGGGAAGCCCTGGTGCGCGAATCCCTGGTGGAAAGCGTCAAGAACACCTTCGAAATCGCCCGCTTCTGGAGCAAACCGGAAGACGGCCTGCAACGGGTGGTGTCCGAACAGGGCGACGGGCCGCTGCGCGAGGCGGTGGCCAACAAGGAACCGATCCTGATCCTGGCGCCGCACCTGGGCTGCTGGGAGGTGCTCAACTTCTGGCTGGCCCGCGAATTCGGCCTGCACGCCATGTTCGCGCCCTCCGGCCTGCCGGAACTGGACGCGCTGGTGAAGCAGGGCCGGGAACACTTCGGCACCACCATGTACCCGGCCACCGCCCGCGGCGTCGCCGGCCTGGTGCGCGCCATGCGCAAGGGCGCGCTCACCGCGATCCTGCCGGACCAGGTGGCGGACCGGCGCAGCGGCCGCTTCGCGCCCTTCTTCGGCCAGCCGGCCTACACCGGCACGCTGAGCTGCAAGCTGGTCAAGCAGACCAACGCCCGGGTGTTCATGGCCTGGGCGCGCCGGCTGCCCGGCGACGAAGGCTTCGAGATCCGCGTGCGGCCCGCCGACCCGGACATCCACGACGAGGACCTGGACCACGCCCTGAAAGCGATGAACCGCTCCATCGAAGCGCTGATCCTCGAGGACCCGAGCCAGTACCTCTGGAGCTACAAACGCTTTCGCCGCCAACCGCCCGGCGGCACCCTGCCCTATTAAAGGCGCATCTCGCTTTAGCCGAACCGTTCTCTCCAGCCGGGAAGGGGGTTATAGATGGCGCTGAACCTGTCGATGAAGCTCGGATTGTGGGAGCTTGCCTTGCAAGCGAAAGGCCGGCAAAGCCGGCCGGCAGGATTCCAGAGACATTTCAAACGGCAGCACCAACAAGGTCTCTGGGATCCTGCCGGGTGGCTAAAGCCACCCTTTCGCGGGCATGGCCCGCTCCCACAATCCTCCAGGGACGGATTCACGGCGGGTCCTGGGCACCGAGACCGAACCTCCCGAAGGTGCCAGCTGCCCAGCAAAGCTCTGAAGAAAGGTTGAGCGTCAGCGATAACCCGGGGCATTGGAATCTACCCAGTGAGCGTGTCTGTGTTCTGCCCTTCCGGGACCCTGGAGAACAGGACGTTCGACAGGGAGCGTACAGGGACGTATTCACAGCGTTCCCGGAAGGGCAGAACACAGACTCGCGATCCGGCTGGAGAGACCGTTCCCGCTAAAGCGCTATGAACCTTGTTAAAGCCCACGGTCTGCCGCCTTCGTTATTACGAACATTCATGTCATGAATGACTGTGAGGCCTGTTTGATTTAACAGTGGATACCGTTTCCGCTATACTCCGCGCGCATTTCCACCCCCAGACATACCCCAAACAACTGATTTCCAAAAGAAATCAGTCAGACGAAACGAGGGATTCGCTGTGCTAGAAGCCTATCGCAAACACGTAGAAGAGCGCGCCGCCCAGGGCGTTCCGCCCAAGCCGCTGGACGAAGTGCAGACCGCCGAACTGGTGGAACTGCTGAAGAACCCGCCCGCTGGCGAAGAAGAATTCATTCAGGACCTGTTCGTGAACCGGGTCCCGCCGGGCGTGGACCAGGCCGCCTACGTGAAGGCCGCCTTCCTCACCGCCATCGTGAAAGGCGAAGCCAGCTCCCCTCTGATCGACCGCAAGCGTGCCACCGAACTGCTCGGCACCATGCAGGGCGGCTACAACGTGGCGCCGTTGATCGAGCTGCTCGACGATGAAGAGCTGGCCGACGTGGCCGCCCAGGAACTCAAGCACACCTTGCTGGTGTTCGATGCCTTCCACGACGTGGAAGACAAAATGAAAGCCGGCAACGCCAAGGCCAAGGAAGTGATCGAATCCTGGGCCGAGGGCGAGTGGTTCACCAACCGCAAGGACCTCTCCGAGAAGTTCACCGTGACCGTGTTCAAGGTGCCCGGCGAGACCAACACCGACGACCTTTCCCCGGCCCAGGACGCCTGGAGCCGCCCGGACATTCCGCTGCACGGCAACGCCATGCTGAAGAACGCCCGTGAAGGCATCGTGCCCGAGAAAGACGGCGAGATCGGCCCGCTTAAGCAGATGGAAGAGCTCAAGGCCAAAGGCCATCCGGTGGCCTACGTGGGCGACGTGGTCGGCACCGGCTCCAGCCGTAAGTCCGCCACCAACTCCGTGCTCTGGCACTTCGGCGAAGACATCCCCTACGTGCCCAATAAGCGCGCCGGCGGCGTCTGCATCGGCGGCAAGATCGCACCGATCTTCTTCAACACCATGGAAGACTCCGGCGCCCTGCCCTTTGAGTGCGACGTGGAAAAAATGAACACCGGTGATGTGATCGACATCTACCCGTTCGAAGGCCGCGTGGAGAAAGACGGCGAAGTGATCGCCGAGTTCGAGCTGCGCTCCCAGGTGCTGCTGGACGAAGTCCGCGCCGGCGGCCGCATCAACCTGATCATCGGCCGTGGCCTGACCACCAAGGCGCGCACCGCCCTGGGCCTGGAAGAGTCCACCCTGTTCCGCAAGCCGGAGCAGCCGGGCGATTCCAACGCCGGTTTCACCCTGGCGCAGAAAATGGTCGGCAAGGCCTGCGGCCTGGAAGGCGTTCGCCCGGGCATGTACTGCGAGCCGAAGATGACCACCGTCGGCTCCCAGGACACCACCGGCCCGATGACCCGCGACGAGCTGAAGGACCTGGCCTGCCTGGGCTTCCAGGCCGACCTGGTGATGCAGTCGTTCTGTCACACCGCCGCGTACCCCAAGCCGGTGGACGTGGAAACCCAGCACACCCTGCCCGACTTCATCATGAACCGTGGCGGCGTGTCCCTGCGCCCGGGTGACGGCATCATCCACTCCTGGCTGAACCGCATGCTGCTGCCCGACACCGTGGGCACCGGCGGTGACTCCCACACCCGCTTCCCGATGGGCATCTCCTTCCCGGCGGGCTCCGGCCTGGTGGCGTTCGCCGCCGCCACCGGCGTGATGCCGCTGGACATGCCGGAATCCGTGCTGGTGCGCTTCAAGGGCAAGCGCCAGCCCGGCGTCACCCTGCGTGACCTGGTGCACGCCATCCCGATGCAGGCGATCAAGGACGGTCACCTGACCGTCGCCAAGGCCGGCAAGAAGAACGTCTTCTCCGGCCGCGTGCTGGAGATCGAAGGCCTCGACGACCTGACCGTGGAGCAGGCGTTCGAACTGTCCGACGCCTCCGCCGAGCGCTCCGCCGCCGGCTGCACCATCACCCTGTCCGAGGACAGCGTCAGCGAGTACCTGAAGTCCAACATCACCCTGCTCAAGTGGATGATCGGCAACGGCTACGGCGACGCCCGTACCCTGGAGCGCCGCATCCAGGGCATGGAAGAGTGGCTCGCCAACCCCAGCCTGATGCGCGCCGACGCGGACGCCGAGTACCACACCGTGATCGAGATCGACATGGATCAGATCAAGGAACCGGTACTGTGCTGCCCGAACGACCCGGACGATGCCAAGACCCTGTCCGAGGTGGCCGGCGCCAACATCGACGAGGTGTTCATCGGCTCCTGCATGACCAACATCGGTCACTTCCGCGCCGCCGGCAAACTGCTGGAGAAAGTGGAAGGCCTGACCACCCGTCTGTGGGTGGCACCGCCCACCAAGATGGACCAGCACCAGCTCACCGAAGAGGGTTACTACAACATCTTCGGCCGCGCCGGCGCGCGCACCGAAATGCCGGGCTGCTCCCTGTGCATGGGTAACCAGGCACGGGTGGCGGCGAAGTCCACGGTGGTCTCCACCTCCACCCGGAACTTCCCCAACCGCCTCGGCCAGGGCGCGGACGTCTACCTGGCGTCGGCGGAACTGGCGGCCATCGCCGCGGTGATCGGCCGGCTGCCCACCGCCGAGGAATACATGGAGTACGCCGGCACCATCGACGCCATGTCCGGTGAGATCTACCGCTACCTGAACTTCGACCGCATGGACGAATATCAGAACGTGGCGGATACCGTTAAGATTCCGGTGGCTCAAGCGAGCTGATCCGGCATCGGCGCCCCTGGGCGCACGGAACTGAAAAAAGCCCCGCCGAAGCGGGGCTTTTTTTTGGAGCGCGCCTTGTGAGAGCGGGTCTCTGGTATCCTGCGGGGCAACCTTTGCCGGGTGGCTAGAGCCACCCTTTCGCGGGCTGGGCCCGCTCCCACAAGCGGAGACCACCATGATGATGGACGCGAACAACGCCTCCCTGGTGATGATCGATTATCAGCCACGGCTGCTGCCGGCGATCCGCCACGGTCAGAAGCTGGTGGCGCGGTCGGTGACGCTGGGTCGTATCGCCGCCCTGCTTGATGTGCCGGTGATCGGCACGGAACAAAGCCCCGAGAAGCTGGGCGAGAACGTGCCGTCGATCCGACGGCTGTGCGCGGAAACGGTGGCCAAGCGCCGTTTCGACGCCAGCGAGGCGCTACGCGCCACGGCGCTGGCCGAGCGCCGCCAGGTGGTGCTGTGCGGCTGCGAGGCGCACGTGTGCGTGCTGCAGACCGCGCTTGGCCTGCAAACGCTGGGCTTCCAGGTGTTCGTGGTGGAAGACGCGGTCGGCGCCCGCCGTCAGGGCGACAGGAGCGCCGCGCTGGCGCGCCTGAGTCAGGCCGGCGTCACCCTGGTAACGCTTGAGATGGTTGCTTTCGAATGGCTCCGTGACGCGGATCACCCCCGCTTCCGGGAGGTCCAGGCCCTGATCAAATAGCCTTCACCTGATTTTTACATCCTCGCTGTAAAGAAACATTGAATGCGGATGACGGCGGACGCCGGTGGTCGAGACAATGCCGCCGATGCCCGCCGCGCCCCGGCCGAGCCGGTCACGTCGTGGCAGTACCTTCGAAAATGGATTCTCGCAGGAACACAACATGACCAGTGAAGATCTTTTCCCGACGCGGCATGACCAGCATCATGACCGCTTCCCCCGACTGGACCCGGTGGTCCACGCCCGCAACCAGGCACGCTGGGAAGGCCCCCTGGACGAAGTAGCTCTGTCGCACTACGAGCGCGACGGCTTTCTGTGGTTCGAGGGCTTCTTTTCCCAGGAGCGCATGCGCCCGTTCTTCGATGAACTGAAGGAGATGGCCAAGGACACGGAACTGATGAAATCCGACAAGTCGATCACGGACCCGGAGTCCGGCGATCTGCGTTCGGTGTTCCAGATGCATGAGATATCCCGCCGGTTCGACGAACTGACCCGGGACCCGCGCATTCTCGGCATGGTGCGCCAGCTTCTCGGCGGTGACGTTTACATCCACCAGTCGCGCATCAACGACAAATTCGGTTTCCAGGGCAGCGGTTTCAACTGGCATTCCGACTTCGAGACCTGGCATTCCGAGGATGGCATGCCGCGCATGCGGGCGATCAGCGCCTCGATCATGCTCACCGACAATAATGAGTTCAACGGGCCGCTGATGCTGATTCCCGGCTCGCACCAATACTTCGTGCCTTGCCAGGGGGCCACGCCCAAGGACAACTGGAAGGACTCGCTGAAAAGCCAGCGCCTGGGCGTGCCCAGCCAGGAGAACCTGGCCGAGCTGGTCGAACAGGGTGGTATCCAGGCGCCCAAGGGCCCGCCGGGTTCATTGCTGTTGTTCGAGTGCAACACCCTGCACGCGTCCAACAAGAACCTGTCGCCCTGGCCGCGCTCCAACCTGTTCTTCGTTTACAACAGCGTGGACAACACCCTGGAAGACCCCTACTGCGGCCATCAGCCGCGCCCGGATTTTCTCGCCAACCGAGACAACACCGAGGCGCTCGCCATGCACGACCACCTGGAACCGCTCTAACCCGGTTGCCGCAGCGCGCCCCGCCTGAGCAGCCGCCACACTTCGCTGGCGGCCTGCGACAGCGGATGCGAGCGCAACCGGTACGCGCACGCCGACACCGTCACCCCCGCATCCAGCGGCAACGGCTTGAGGCGGCCTGCTCGCAGGTCGTCCTCAAGCAGGCTGCGCGGTGCCACCGTCACCGCCCGCCCCTCCCGGCACAACGCCAGACAAGAGCTGATGGTGGCCATCTGAAACTCGGCGCCGCGACGGGCCAGCAACAACTCACGGAACCAGGGCGCGATCTGACGGCGGTACTCCGGGGGCACCCGGGGCAGCGCCAGGGGCCGGCCCCTCATGAACGCGACGGCGGCGTCGCCGTCCTCAAGGGCGGCCGCCGCCTTACCCACCAGCCAGGAGGCCGGCGCCACCACTTGCAAAGGCAGCTCCACCAGCGGCAGCTCCTCCACGTCGTCCCGGTCCGGCAACGCCGAGCCTTTGCGCCCGTCGTACACCAGAAAATCGTAGCGGTAGGCGTACAACCCTTCGCACAGTGATTGGAAGTGATCGCTGTGCATCTCCAGCCGCACGCCGGCGTCCATGGTGGCCCGGGACCGTTGCAGCGGCCCGGCCAGACGCTGGGCCAGCAGGTCCGGCACGAACGGCCCGCAGCCGATGCGCACCAGCCCGCTGCGGCCGTCGTGGAACGCCTCCACCAGGCGGTCCAGGCCGGCCGCCTCATCGAGAATCCGGTTTACCTGGCGGTGCAGGGTCCGCGCCAGCTCGGTGGGACGCAACGAACGGGTATGGCGCTCGAAAAGCGGCGCGCCGGCGCTCTGCTCCAGCCGCTGCAGGCTGCGGGTCAGCGCCGGCTGCGACAGGCCCAGGGCGCGCGCCGCCGCCGACAGGCTGCCGTGCTCGTACACCGCCCGGAAACGGGTCAGCTCCTGTAATTGCCACACGGCGGGCTCCTTGACTCGGTCGGGATCATCAACCCATTAAGCATAGACTCATGCAACACAGTAATGAATCCCCGGCGCATACTTCCCGCCATGACCGGCCAACAACAAAAACCGCCTACCACCGGAGAGCCCCGATGACCGAAGTGACCCGGCGCACCGTGCTGAAAAACCTGGCCCTGGGCGGCGCCGCCCTGGCCACCGCGCCTTCATTGAACGCCAGGATCAACCTGCGCAAGCAGGGCCGGCCGAACGTGCTGCTGCTGGTGTCCGACCAGGAACGCTCCTGGATGGACCTGCCCGGCGGCCTGGATCTGCCGGCCCATGACAAGCTGCTCAACCGGGGCACCGGCTTCAACCAGTACTATGTGAATACCTCGCCCTGCTCGCCCTCGCGCTCGGTGATGTACAGCGGCCAGCACACCATGCGCACCGGCATGACCGCCAATCTGCACGCGCCGCCGTTTCCCAGCTTCAATCAGGCATTGCCGACCCTCGGCCACCTGTTCCAGGAGCTGGGCTACCACACCGCCTACAAGGGCAAATGGCATCTGTCGGATATCGAGGACGGCCCGGGGCTGATGTACGGCAGCTACCCCAGCCGGGGCAAGGCGCTGGAGCCCTACGGCTTCAGCGACTACAACCTGACCGGCGACGTGCACGGCTCGGTGTGGCAGGGCTACATCGCCGACCGCATGGTGGCCGGCGAAGCCAGCCAGTGGCTGGTGCGCGACAGCCAGAAGCTGGACAAGCCCTGGCTGCTGGCGGTGAACTTCGTGAACCCGCACGACATCATGTTCTTCTCCTCCGGCGAGAAGCAGGAACAATCACGGGCCAACCCGCGTTTCATGGCGCCGCTGCGGCCGCCGCCGAACGATCCGATCTACAGGAAAGACTGGTCGCACCTGCCGCTGCCCGCCTCCTTCGCCAAGGAAACGCTGCGCGACAAGCCCTGGTGCCACCGCTCCTACGCCCAGGTGATCGACAGCATCTACGGCCACATGGACAGGAACGACGAAGCCGCCTGGCTGGCCAACCAGAGCTACTATTTCAACTGCATCCGCGATGTGTCCCGGCAGGTGGACCATGTGCTGCAGGCCCTGGAGGACAGCGGCCAGCTCGACAACACCATCATCGTCTACACCGCCGACCACGGCGAAATGGCCGGCGCCCACGGCCTGCGGCAAAAAGGCCCGGTGACCTACAAGGAAAACAGCCGGGTGCCGTTGATCATCAGCCACCCGGACGTGAGCGGCGGCCGCACCGTGGACAATCTGGGCTCGGCGCTGGACCTGGTGCCGACCCTGGTGGGCCTGGCCACCGAGGGTAAAACCACCACCGACACCCCCGGCGTGGACCTGAGCCCGGCGCTCAGCGGGCAGACCACCCGGCGCGACCGGGACGGCATCCTGTTCGCCTACGGCGTGCTGCTCTACACCGACCCGGAAGCCACCCAGCGGCTGGCCCGCGAAGGCGACGAGATCACGCCGGTGAAGCTGATGGGCGATTTCCTCAAGCAGCTGCGGCTGGGCCCGGAGCTGGGCAACCGCGGCCTGCACCGTGGCGTGTTCGACGGCCGCTACAAGTTCACCCGTTACTTCAGCCCGGACAGCCATCACCTGCCCCGGGACTGGGACACCCTGCTCGCCCACAACGACCTGGAGCTCTACGACACCCACCAGGACCCGGACGAACTGGTCAACCTGGCGGCGCGCCCGGAGGGCCCGGAGGCGGTGAAAGAGCGCCTGCTGGCCCTCAACGACCGGACCAACCAGCTGATCGAGCAGGAAATCGGCGACGACCACGGCGGCGAATACCCCGGGCCGGAGTTCATGTACCGGCTGTAACCCTTTTTGCTTTGCCCTTGGGGGGGCAATCCGCCCCGGCCCGGCCTCGCCGGTGTCCGGGGCACCTTATTCACGGCCGGTGCCGGCTATTTTCCGTCCAGCAACGGCTGCCCGGTGCGGGCCGCCAGCCACAGCATCACCGCGCCACCGGCGAGCAGATACCAGTAGAAGGTGAAAAACCGCCACACCACGATGGTGGTGGCGGTGGTCACCGACGTCAGCCAGGGGTTCAACAGCGCCGCGCCGGCCACCTCGGCGCCGCCGGCCCCACCCGGCAGCAGGGTCAAATGGCCGGCCCCCATCGCCACCATCTGCACGAAGAAGCCGTACACCCAATCCAGATGCTCGCCCAGCGCCAGCACCGCGACGTAGATCACCGAATAGCGCAGCAGCCAGTGGCAGAGGCAGAGGGAAAACATCAGCAACAGGCGGCGGCGCGGCACCGCCAGGGTTTCTTCCAGGCCGCGCCGGAAACGCAGCACCGCCCGCGCCAGACGCAGACGCCGGCGCCGGCGCAGCCCCAGCCAGGCAAGAAAGTCCCCGGACCCGATCAGCACCCGGCGCTGGAAACGGGCCAAAAGCCCGACCCCGGCCAGGGCGGCCAGCATCAGCGCGAACGGCACCGCCACCTGCCACCAGGCGGCCAGATCCAGATAGCGGGCCAGCCCGTACAGGGCCACGGTGGGCAACAGGGCCGCGAACACCAGCAAGTCGGTGAGCTGATCCACCGCCAGGACCGCCGTGGCCTGCGCCGGTGCCACACCGTGCCGGCGCAGCAGCGCGGCCAGGGTGAAAGGCGCGCCGCTGCCGCCGGGCGTGGCGTTCAGGGTGAACTCGGTGGCCATCACCGTGGCCACGGCGGCGCCGTGGCCCAGGCCCGGCGCCCGGCCATTGAGCATCAGCCGCAGCCGCCAGGCGTTGAGGTTCCAGCACACCGCGATCATCGCCACCAGCAGCGCCAGCCAGCCCACCGGCACGGTTACCAGCCGTGCCAGCACCTGCTGGCCGCCCAGCACAAACGGCACCGCCGCGCCGACCAGCAATGCCACCGCGAACAACCAGCGCCAATGCCGCGTCATAGCGATTCGGATCCGCTCGCCGGCAGGCGCTCATTCTCCATCAGCCACTGGGCCTTGCTGACACAACGGCGCTGTTCGCTGAGTGCATCGATGGTGCGCCGCCAGAAAGCGCGGCTTTCCGGATGACGCAGGTCCACCGGATGCAACGCCAGCCGGATCACCGAACGGTTCTGGAAGCGGCGCAGCCGCGCCTGGTTCAAGCGCTCGAACCAGTGCCGGCGCCAGGACGAACGGGACGACATCACCACCGTGGGCAGCGGCAGCCGCTCGCCGTCGGCCAGGCGGTACAGGGCGCCGGCGTCGGTGCGGTAGTCGAAACCGGCGTCACGGATCGCGCGGCGGCTGGCTTCATTGCTCAGCCAGCCCGGCGGCACGAAGCCGCTGACCCGCCAATCCTGGCGGCGGCAAAGCGCCAGACCGTCGCGTATGCGGGCGTAGGCGGCAGCCTCGTTGAGGGCGGAGAATTCCCCTTCGTGGGTCAGTATCCGGCGGCGGACCCATTCCCGCGGCCCCTTGGGGGTGGGGCCGTCGTCGCTGTGCGACCAGCCGTGCAGCACCAGCTCGTCACCGGCGGCCTGGCGCTCGGCCATGGCCCGGCAAAACGCCGGTGAACGCTCGGCGGGATCATGGCGGTGGAAATCCGGCACCACCAGCAGGGTGCTGACCAGCGACGCCGGGCGTTGCAACTCGCGCAGAAACGACTGGTACAGCGGCCAGCTGTGCGGGGCCACATCGTGCAGCGATAATATAAAGGCCCGTTGGGTATCAGGAATGCGATTCATGGGTGGATGCTAATACCGGCTGCTCGTGATCGCCAAGGACGCGCCGGTAGTGACCGACCAGGCTCTCCGCCACCGCATCCCAACTGTGCCGCGTTTCCACATGGGCACGGGCGCGCCGTCCCAGGGCCGCGGGATCGTCATGTTCAAACAGGTCGCGCACACCGGCGGCCATGGCGGCGCCGTCGTTGGGGCGCACATGGCGCCCACAGTCACCGGGCACCACTTCCGGCAAGGCGCCGGCGTCCACGCACACCACCGGCAGGCCGCTGGCCATGCCTTCCAGCGCGACCAGGCCGAAGGTCTCCTGATCGCCGGCGTGCACAAGCGCGTCGGCGGCCGCCATCCAGCCGGCCACTTCCGGGGTCTGGCAAAACTCATGGATCACCGACACATTGGACGGCGCGTCCGGTTGCAGGCCGGTACCGATCAGCAGCAGATGGTAGTCGGGCCCCAGCCTGCGCATCGCTTCGAGCAATACCGGAATATTCTTCTCCTGGGTGCCGCGTCCGGCGAACACCAGCAGGTGCTGGTCCTCGGAGAGGCCCAGCGCGCGGCGGGCGTTGGGCTTGGCGCGCTGTGGCTGGAAGGCTTCCAGGTCCACGCCCAGCGGCTGCACCTCGACCTCACCGATACCGCAGCGGTGCAACTGCTCCGCCATCACGCGGCTCGGGCTGAGGACCATATCAAAGCCTTCGTAGAGGCGTTTTATATAGGCCCGGGTGCCCGGATCGAGAAAGCGGCCGACGCGATGATGAACCAGAGTGAACAGATCGGAGTGGTAAAAACCCACCGACGGCACGTCCAGCAATCTGGCCGCCCGCTGGGCCGCCCAGGCGGGCGTGTACGGGTCGCCGGCTTCGATCACGTCCGGCTGCAGGCCGGCGATGATGCTGCTCCACAAACCCAGACGCAGCGGGAAACGAAAGCCCGGCGCCAACGGCAGGGGCATCGCCGGCAGGGACACGAAGTCGCCGTCGAAGAACACGCGCGAGCCGGGCATCACCACTTTGTGGCTGGTGTCCCCACGTCGCAGCAACGCCTGGCGCTTGCCGTCAATGTAGGTACGCACGCCACCGCTGGCCTGGGTGTAAAAAAGCGTGGTATCAAGAATTCTCAAGCGGTTCTCCCTTTCCCACTTGGTGCGGTGCCGCCGTTACCGACGACCCTGATCATCGTCAATAGCGGGTGAATAAGCCTAAGATAGCATTGGCAACGGAAAGCTCACCGCCGACCTTGGTAAAGGCTTGTAAAAGCGCGGCCCGCCGCCATTAAGCGGTCAGAAAGGCCGCCAACGGGAGCACGGCAGCAATGGAATTCAAGGACTATTACAAGATTCTCGGCGTACCACCGGAAGCGGACGATAAAGAGATCAAAGCCGCCTACCGGAAGCTGGCGCGCAAGTATCATCCGGACGTCAATGCCGACGCCGACGCGGAAAGTAAATTCAAGGAAGTAGCGGAAGCCTACAAGGTGCTCAAGGACGCCGAAAAGCGCGCCGAGTACGATCAGCTGCGCCAGTTCCGTGACGCCCGCGGCGGCTTCCAGCCACCGCCGGGCTGGCAGAGTGCCGGCGCCGCGTCCGGTGGCGGCCGGGAAGCGGATTTCTCCGACTTTTTTGAATCCCTGTTCGGTGGCGGATTCTCCCGACGCGGCGGTCCGCGCCCCGGCCGTGATCTGGAAATGGATCTGCCGTTGTTCCTTGAAGACACGGTGGCGGATACCCGTAAACCGATCAGCGTCCACGGTCGCACCCTCAATGTCACGATTCCCGCCGGCACCGCGGACAACGAGCGCATTCGTCTGAAAGGCAAAGGGGAACCGGGTAGCGACGGCGCGCCCTCCGGCGACCTCTACCTGCGCGTGCGGCTGGTGCCCCACCCGGTATTCGATGTGGAGGGCCACGACCTGCTCGTCACCGTGCCGGTGGCGCCCTGGGAAGCGGCCCTGGGCGCCAAACTGCAGGTGCCCACGCTCAGCGGACGCATCAGCCTGACCCTGCCGGCGGGCAGCCAGACCGGCCGCCGCCTGCGGGTCAAGGGCAAGGGTCTCGCCGGCAAGAAGACGCAGGGTGATCTTTACGCAATTATCAAAATCGTCATGCCCGAGCGGATTTCCGATCGGGACCGTGAACTGTGGCGGGCGCTGGCCGAGCAGTCCGATTTTGATCCGCGGGCGAACTGGGCCGGCGACGGCCGGCGCCATGACAAGGAGCCCCGAAAATGAACACGCTGACCCTCACCGAAGTGTGCCGCCGGGTGTCCTTGCCGGAGCACGCGGTCATCGAAATCGTTGAAGTGGGTATCGTTACACCGGTGGCCGGTTCGGCGCGCGCCTGGCGTTTCGACGATCAAACCCTGGTGGTACTGAGCCGCGCCGCGCGCCTGCACGAAGACCTGGCGCTGGACTGGCACGGCGTGGCCCTGGCCCTGGAACTGCTTGAGGAAATCGACACCCTGCGCCGCGAGAACGAACAATTGCGACAACGGTTAAACCGCTTTCTGGACTGACTCAGGCGGCCGGATCCTGCCGGTAAAACAGACTCAGCTGCTCGTACAGCGCCGGCAGCACCTGGCGCAGATGCGCGGGGGATTCAAAAAAACTTTCCGTGGCCACGGCAAAAAACTCGCCGGGATCTTCCAGCGCATAAGGGTCGATAAAAGGTTCACCGCCCTGCTCCGCCCGCTCCAAAGCCTGCCAGGCCTCGGTGAAGACATCGTGCCAGCGCTGCGGATCCATGCCGGCGTGCAGCGGCGGCGCGCCGTTGGGCCCCTCGCGGCGCATATCCAGCTTATGGGCCAGCTCGTGCAGCACCACGTTGTAGCCGTCCTCGCCGCCGGACTCGAGCACATCGCCCCAGGACAGAATCACCGGCCCCTGCAGCCAGGCTTCACCGGCCAGTTCCCGCCCGGCGTCGTGCACGATACCGAACTCGTCCATTTCGTTGTCCGGGGTGACGAAGGTGTCCTCGTAAACGATCAACGTGTACCAGCCGTCGTACCAGTCCAGGCCCAGCCCGAACACCGGCACCACCGCCATGGTGGCGATCAGAAGCTGCATGTCGTCGGTGACGGTGAACTCGCCGCCGGCGGCGAACTCCTTGCGCACCAGAAAACGGCGGGTGAGATCGAACAACCGCTCCCGGTCGGCGCCCTGATACCGGGCCGCCACCGGCCAGCCGGCAATGGCGTTTTCCCATTGCGCCCGCGTCACCGGCAAACGCGCCAGCTTGCGATCTTCCAACCAGTCTCGAACCCGTCCGAACATGGCCTTCCCAGCGTAGAGGAGAGAGCGCAAAGCTTGCCGCTTTTGCCAACCGGACGCAAAGCGGTTTAGATAAGCACTGCAAAAAACCAAGCCACCGTAGAAAGACCATGGAAGGAGCCCCCATGACCCACCGCTACCGCCTGATCGCCGTGTTCGCCCTGCTGCTGCTCGGCCCCGCGGCCCACGCCCAGGCCACGCGCGAAGCGGCGTCCGCGCTGCGCAGCGGCGCCGACCAGGCGCGCTACTGGCAATGGGGCTGGAGCGCCTTCTACGGCGGCAGCAGCGCCTATTCCCTGGTGCACGCCCGCGACACCGACGACCCGGAGGAGCGCTACGACGATTACATCAACGCCACCAAGGCGGCCCTGGGGCTGGCCGGCACCCTGCTGTTCGCCCCTTCCCACGGCGACGCCTACCGGGAATATCAGGCCCTGGACGACAAGGACACACCGGAAGCGCGGGCCGCCACGCGCATCCTGATCGCCGGGCTGGCCGAGGAGGAAGCCCGCCAGCGGCGCTGGCAAAGCCGCCTCGGCGGTTTGATCGTCAACGGTCTGGCCGGGCTGGCCATCGGCGTGGAGGACAACCGCCCCGGCGACGGCTGGGTGAACTTCGCCACCGGCATGCTGACCACCGAACTGAACGTGCGCACCCGACCGGACACCGCCACCGCCTTCCTGGAGCGGGAACCGGACTTCCTGCTCAAGGCCAACGGCGCCGCCCTGCCGATTTATGTGGACTGGGCGGTGGGTCCGATGTTCGCAAGCGTGGAGATCAGGTACTGAAGGTGGGAACAACCGGCGCTACGAAGCGCTCATTGTGGGAGCTTGCCTTGCAAGCGAAAGGCCGGCTTTGCCGGCCGGCAGGATACCAGAGGCCTTTAAAAGCGGGGCTTTAACAGCGTCTCTGGAATCCTGCGGGGCAACCTTTGCCGGGTGGCTATAAGTCACCCTTTCGCGGGCAGGGCCCGCTCCTACAATTTCGGCTTCGTAGCGCCCTTTGGTGGCTTTTTCAGATGTAGTAAGCCTTCAGCGGCGGGAAGCCGTTGAACTCCACGGCGCTGTAGCTGGTGGTGTAGGCGCCGGTGGAGAACCAGTAAAGCCGGTCGCCGATGGCTAGGTTGAGCGGCAGGCCGTACTTGTAGTTTTCGTACATGATGTCGGCGCTGTCGCAGGTGGGCCCGGCGATCACCACCTCTTCCATTTCCCCTTTCTTCTCCGTGTAGATCGGGTACTTGATCGCTTCGTCCAGGGTCTCGATCAGGCCGGAGAATTTGCCCACGTCGGTGAACACCCAGCGCTGCAAGGCGGTGCGGGATTTACGGGAAATCAGCACCACTTCGCTGATCAGCACGCCGGCGTTGGCGATCAGGGAACGGCCCGGTTCGAGAATGATTTCCGGTAGTTGCTCGCCGAAATCCTCTTTCAGGAAACGGATGATTTCCGACGCGTAGGTTTCCAGGTCGTTGGTCTTGGCGATGTAGTTGGCCGGGAAGCCGCCGCCCAGGTTGATCATCTTCAGCTCAATGCCCACTTCTTCGCGCAGTCGCTCGAACATGATCTTGACCTTGCCGATGGCCGCGTCCCAGGCGCCGATATCGCGCTGCTGGGAGCCCACATGGAAGGACACGCCATACGGATCCAGGCCCAGGTCCCGGGCCAGGATCATCAGGTCCAGGGCCATGTCGGTCTGGCAGCCGAACTTGCGCGACAGCGGCCAGTCGGCGGTGTGGGTGCCCTCGGTGAGGATGCGCACATACACCCGTGAACCCGGCGCCGCCTTGGCGATGTTGCGCAGGTCGGCCTCGGAATCGGTGGCGAACATGCGCACGCCCTTCTCATAGAAGGCGCGAATATCGCGGGCTTTTTTGATGGTGTTGCCGAAGATGCAGCGCTCCGCCGACACCCCCAGGCCCATCACCTTTTCCAGCTCGTAGATCGAGGCGATATCAAAATTGGCGCCCCGGTCACGCAACAGGCTGATCAACTCAGCGGCCGGATTGGCCTTCACCGCGTAGTGCACCTTGGCGAACGGAAACTGCTCAATCAGCTGATCGTAGTGTTTGCCCACGGTTTCCGTGTCGATCACCACGAAGGGGGTCTCCTTGGTGTCGGCCAGGTCCTTGATGCGGCGGAACACCACCGGATCGTAATAATCTTCTACGCGAATGGCGTCGATGGTCATGGGGGTCCTCTTCCCGGTATTCAGCACCCGCCCGGGCCGACGGGGCACCGGGACCGTTGCGAAGGCAACGGGCGCCCAAGGTAGCAATTCGCTCACCCTTTGGGGAGATACCCGACCGCCTTTTTTTGTGGGAGCGGGCCCCACCATTGCCCTACACTATGCACCCCCGAATTCCCCCGACCACGGAGCCCTTCATGGTTATCGCTATGGCCCTTCCTCTCGCCCTGCATTTGCTCGCCGCCGTCGTCTGGGTGGGCGGCATGTTCTACGCCTACCTGGCCATGCGCCCGGCGGTGGTTCAGGTGATTGATCCCGCCCAGCGTCCGGCGCTGTGGGCGGCCACCCTGGAACGGTTCTTCCGCTGGGTGTGGGCGGCGGTGGTGCTGCTGCTCGCCACCGGCTTTGGCATGGTGTTCGGCGTCTACAAGGGCATGGCCAACGTGGAATGGCACATCCACGCCATGATCGGCCTGGGTATCCTGATGATGCTGCTGTTCGCCCATGTTTACTTCGCGCCGTTCCGCCGCCTCAAGCAGGCCGTGGCCGACAACGACACCAGCGAGGGCGCGCGCCGCGTGGGCCAGATCCGCAAGCTGGTGGGCATCAATCTGATTCTCGGCCTGATCGTGGTGGTGGTCGCGTCCGCCGGGCGGTACCTCTAACAGTGAGCACGCAGAACGGCGGCGGATCCGGCAAGGCCGACCTGCTGCTGGTGGCGGTGACGCTGCTGGCCGGGGTCAGCTGGATCTTCTCCAAGGAGGCGGTGCTATTGATGCCGCCGCTGCTGTTCATGGCGCTGCGGTTTCTGCTTGCCGGGCTGGTGCTGGCGCTGGTGGGCTGGCGGCAGCTGCTGCGCCTGAGCGCCGACCAGTACCGGCGCAGCGTCAAGGTGGGGCTGGTGTTCGGCCTGGCCATGAGCTTCTGGATCATGGGTCTGCATTTCGGCACCCATGTGGGCGAAGGCGCCTTCCTCACCAGTCTTGGCGTGGTGCTGGTGCCAGTGATGGCGCGGCTGGTGTTCAAGGAAAAGCCGCCGGCGAGCACCTGGGTGGCGCTGCCGGTGGCCGCCGCCGGGCTGGCCCTGCTGTCCCTGCGCGGTGGCCTGCACGCGGAGCCGGGGCAGTTGTTCTTCGTTGCCGCGGCCTGCATTTTCGCGCTCTATTTCACGCTCAATACCCGCGCCGCCAACAACGCCACCGTGACCGGCGCCTCCGGCCAGGTGACCACCCAAAACCGGGTGCCGGCGTTGGCGCTGACCACGGTGGTGCTGTTCACCGTCAGCCTGGTGACCGGCACCGGATCGTTGATTCTGGAAGACTGGCCCGCCGCGTTCGGCGCCTTCACCCCGGTGATGGCCGGCTGGGTAATCGCCAGCGCCACGGTGGGGACCGCCGCGCGCTTTTTCGTGCAGACCTATGCGCAGAGCCTGTCGGTGCACAGCCACGGCGTGGTAATCATGGTGCTGGAACCGATGTGGACGGCGCTGTTCGCGGCGCTGTGGTTCGGCGAAACCATGAGCGCGGTGCAGGTGGGCGGCTGCTTCCTGATTTTCCTGTCGTTGGTGGTGAACCGCTGGGCCAGTGTGCGCCGGGTGCTCAAGCAGTGGCTCGCCTGAACCGCGCGCCCGCCCGCGCGTGGGCGGCCAGAGCCACCCTTTCGCGGGCAGGGCCCGCTCCTACCAGCGGTTATTTGTGGCTTTTGAGGAGGGCTTCGACTTTGTCGATGTATTTTTGCATGGCGTCGTCGGCGCTCATGCCTTTCAGTTTGGCCCAGGCGTCGTACTTGGCCCGGCCCACCATATCCAGCATGCCCGGGCGCTTGCCGGACACGTCGCCGGCACTGCCCTGCTTGTAATGGGCGTAGAGGAACAGCAGGTCGTCGTTGTCCGGCTTTTTGGTCAGCGTCTTAACGTCCTTCTGGGCCTGTTCAAACTGGGCTTTATCGGCCATTATTCTCACCTGTTAGTTGGCTATTGATTCTTAGGGAGCCGCTCAAAGGCTCCACGGGGCGCGATCCGTCGGGGAGCGACGCGGCCCGCTGTTTTACTTTGAACAACAGCGCGGGACAGCGCAACAATAAAGGGGACCCCATGACGAGTTCCACCACTTCCAAGTCCGCGCCACAGTTGGACGCCCGCCAGGAGCGGGATCTCAAGCAGGCGGTCCAGACGCTCTGGGTGCGCTTCCCCGGTTCCCTGGAAGACCGCTACCGTGACTACGCCGAACGCCGCGCCGCGAAGTTGATTCAGCGCTCGCTGTATATTCTGATCAGCCTGTTTTTGATCGTGTCGGTGCCGGTGTCGTTGCTGTCGGACGAGCACAACCGGGACCTGTGGATGGCCTACGGCGTCTACCCGATCGCGATCTCCCTGGCGCTGTTGTTCGTGGCGGTGAAGGTGCAGGCGTTGGAGCGCTGGGTCACCACGCTGATCGGCCTGGCGCTGATGACCTCTCTCGCCGGCACCCTGCTGGGGGCGCTGCATCTGGCCGACACCTTCCTCGGCCAGGTGGCCGCCTTCGAAACCATCTACGTGCTGATTATCGGCTTCTCGATTCTGCGCCTGCCGCCCACCCGCACCCTGTTCTGGTGCCTGGGCTCGCTGGTGGTGGCCCTGGCGGCGGCGCTGCTGCAGCGCTGGGACGTGGACCCGGTGTCGCTGATGCTGTTCTACGGCTTTCCGCTGGTGGTGTGCGCGCTCAACGGCTATATGCTCGACGCCAGCGCGCGCGGCTCCTACGCCAACAATCTGCTGCTCGGGCGGGAATCGGCGCGGCTGCGTCAGTGGCGCGACAACGCCGACCGGGAAGCGCTGCGGCAACGCACGCTGAACGAGTTCATGGCGCACATCGCCGGCAACCCCAGGGTGGAGGTGCTGATGGAACAGGCGCTGACCTTCATGCTCGACCGCACCCACGCCATTGCCGGCGCCGCCTACCGGCTGGACGGCGACCGCTTCCGCCAGGAAGCGGCGCGCGGCCTCAACCAGCAGGCCCTGGAACGCGACGACGTGCCGGTGGAGGGTCTGCTCGGCGGTGCGCTGGAGCGCGGCCCCGGCGTCACCGTGCGCCACAATGTGCCGGCCGGCTACCTGGACCTGGAGACCGCCCACGGCGCCGTGCGCCCCGGCGAACTGCTGTTCCTGCCGATCTGGCAGGGCGACCAGGCGCTGGGCGTGATCGAGCTGGCGGCGCTGGAACCGTTCGACGACCACACCCGCACGCTACTGGAATCGCTGGCGTCACCGCTGGCCTACGCGCTGATGGCGGCCGTCGGCCGCGAGGAGTATATCCGCCGCCACCGTCAGGAAGCCGGCTAGACCGGCGGGTTACTGACGGCGCCGGCGCAGCGGCCCGGACAAGCGCTCCGGATGGGCCGGTTGAACGTCGTCGAGCATGGCGTAGATGGCTTCCATGTCCGCCTGCTGATCGCTGCTCGGCCAGAAGGCGTCAAGAATACGGGCCTGCTTACGCCGGTAGCAGAAGGTCACCACGATAATCGGCAGCCCCAGGTCCACGGCGATGCGGTGGAAGCCGGTTTTCCACTGGTCCGCCCCGGTACGGGTGCCTTCCGGTGTGATACCCAGCCAGAACGGCTGGCCGCCGGTCATGACTTTCTTGGTGTTCTCCACCAGCCCCCCGGAGCGGGCGCGGTCCACCGGAATGCCACCCAGCGCCCGCAACAGCCATCCCGCCGGCCCCCGGAACAGGGTGTGCTTGGCCATGAAACGAATATCCAGGCGCAAACCCTGGATCGCGCTGACCCCCACCAGACCGTCGTAATTGGAGGTGTGCGGCGCCGCGATCATCACCGCGCGGGGCACGTCGGGCAGCTCGCCCACCACCTTCCAGCCGATCAGGCGCAATACCGCACGCCCCAGTGCCGCCACCAACCGGTGGCCGCGGCGCGGCACCTCCGCGCCGATGGCGTCCGGGGTCAGCGGCCGCGGGTCCGTGCTCATCAGCCGAACACCACCACCGTCTGGCGGCTCAGCGCCACCGGCCGGCCACGGTCGTCCCATACGGTGGCCTGGCACTGGCCGTAGCCGTCGGCGAACGAGTCGGTGATCACCTGGTACTGCCAGAAATCCACCGGCGCCAGCTCACGGGGGTCTTCCAGCAGCTCCATGGTCCAGGTCAGCGAGCTGGCGGGCGCCGGCTTGCTGAGCATCGGCAGCACGCCGGCGGGCCAGGTATCCACCAGACAGGCCAGGGTGGCGGCGTCCTGGGTCTGGCCGGGCTCGTCGAAACGCATATAGCCGTGGAAATCCGGCTCTTTGGAACCGGAGAAGATCATATTGCCGCCGGCGATGCGCATGTCGAAAAAGCGCAGAAAGGTGGGCGACCGGCCCTCCATGTAGGGCAACTTGAAGCAATCCTGCGGGGCTTTCCAGCGCGGCGCCTCCGGGCCCGGCACGCGGATGCTGGACTCACGGCCATGGCCGAGGCTGCCGAGCATGGTGGCCACCACCTGGCCCTCCTGGCGGGCCATCACCTGCACCTGGGTCACCGATTTTCCGGCGCGCAACGTGGTCGCTTCCAGGTCCACCGGCCCCGGCACCATGGGCGCCACGAACGAGATGGTAAAACTGCGCAACGGCGGCGCGCCGTCGCCCAGGTGGGCGTCCATATGACGAATCAGAATGGCGCCCACCAGGCCGCCGAAAGTAGCTCTGCCCTGCCCCCAGCCCTCGGGAACCGTCATCCGGTTCCCGGCGGCGGCATCAATAATGGAATCAAATTTCATAATGCGCTCCCACCGAAAGCGGCTATTGATAGCAGAGCCGGGCGCCCAAGGAAAGGACCGAAACGCTCAGCGGCCGCTGCGCGCCTTGGTGCGGCCGGTGGCCGGCGCCACCAGCGGGTCTTCCGGCCAGGGGTGCTTGGGGTAGCGGCCGCGCAGTTCCTTGCGCACCTCGCGGTAGCCGTTGCGCCAGAAGCCGGCCAGATCGGCGGTGATCGCCGCCGATCGACCCGCCGGAGTCAGCAGTTCGGCGGTCAGCGGCAGGCGCCCTTCGGCCAGCGTCGGCAGACTTTCCATGCCGAAGCATTCCTGCAGTTTCACCGCCAGACGGGGCCCGCCCTCGGCTTCGTAATTAATGGTCACCGCGCGCCCGGAGGCCACGGTCACCCGCTCCGGCAGCCTTCTCGCCAGTTCGCCGGCCCGCCCTGGACCCAACCGCAGCTTCAGCGCCTCGATCAGGGGCAGGCTTTTCAGGTCGCGCAGCGTGCGTCGGCCGGCCAGGTACGGCAGCAACCAGGTCTCCAGCTCGGCGAGCAAGGTGTCGTCGTCCATCGCCGGCCAGTGTTCCGGTTCGAGCCGGTGCAGCCAGCCCGCCCGCGCCCGCCACTGGCGGGTGGCATCGGTCCACGGCAGCACCCGCAGGCCCTGCTGCCGCACGCCGTCCAATAGCCCTTGCTCGACCTGCGCCGGTGACGGCGACGGCAACGGCTGGCTCTCCACCGTGATCGCGCCCACCGCATAACGACGCTCCGCGCGCACCTTCTGCAGCCTGTCGTCCCAGGCCACCTGGTCCCGCCATTCGGCGTGGCGGGCCAGCAGCGCCGGCACCTCCGGCGGCCCCAGGGCCCAGGCCAGCCGGATCACGGCGTCGCGGGGCCGACCGTCGGTGTCCAGCACCACCAGCCACTCGCGCCCGGCCAGGGGCGAACCCGGCGGCAGCCGGGCGCCGCTGCCGTCGGCCAGCAGGTAACGGTCCTCCTCACCGTCCCGGCGGCGTGCTATCCGGTCGGGAAAGGTGTCGGCGAGCAGCAGGCCCAGCGCACCGCCGGGTGCCGCACCGCCGGGTGCCGCACCGTCGGGTGCCGCACCATCGGGTGCCGCACCGTCCTTGCGGTCGCCGTTCAGGCGGGACAGCGCCCTCTGCAGCAGCGGCCAGTCGCCGGGTCGCGCGGAGAATCGGCGCAGCCGCTCGGCCAGGTCCACCTGCCGGTCCAGGCCCGGCATCCGCTCGCTGAGCAGCACCGCCACCCGGGCGGCGCTGGCGGCGAGGCCCGCGTCGCGGCCGCGCACCACCAACGCGGCCAGCTCCGGGGTCAGCGGCAAATCATTGAGCCGCCGCCCCAGGTCGGTGATCGCATCCTGCCCGTCCAGGGCGCCCAACCCGCGCAGGCGTTGCACCGCCGCCCGCCACGGCCCCGGCGGCGGCGGATCCAGCCAGAATAATTGATCGGGGTCGCGGCAGCCCCAGCGGGCCAGATCCAGCACCAGGCTTTCCAGCCCGGTCTGGTGGATCTCCGGTTCGATATGCCGGGCCAGCACCTCTTCCCGCGCCCACAACCGCACGCAGCGGCCCGGCCCCAGCCGGCCGGCGCGGCCGGCGCGCTGGTCCGCATTAGCCTGGCTGATGCGGCGCGTCACCAGCCGGCTGCGATGACGGCGCGGGTCATAGCTGGGGCGCCGCTCCAGGCCGGCGTCCACCACCACGGTGACGCCTTCGATGGTGACACTGGTCTCCGCCACGTTGGTAGCCAGCACCACCCTGGGCCCGGCGGGCGCTGCCAGCACCGCCGCCTGGGCATCACCGGCCAGGCGGCCGTGCAGCACCTGCACCGGCATCGCCACCGACAACCGCTCGCGCAGACGCTCGATCTCGCCCACCCCGGGCAGGAACACCAGCACCGTGCCCTCCCCGGCCAACGTCTCCACCTGGCGGGCGCAGTGATCCCACACATCCTGATCGCGCCCCGGCGGCGCATGGCTCACCTCCACCGGAAACACCCGCCCCTCACTGCGCACCGTGGGCAATGACAGGCCTTCGGCCAGAGGGCCCACCTCCAGCGTCGCCGACATCACCAACAGACGCAGGTCCTCACGCAGCGCCTGGCGCACCTCCTGCACCAAGGCCAGGCCCAGATCCGCCTGCAGCGACCGTTCATGGAACTCGTCGAACAACACCGCCGCGTAGCCCTCCAGCGCCGGGTCCGCTCTCAGCATCCGGGTAAGCACCCCTTCGGTGACCACCTCAATGCGCGTCGCCGCGCTCACCCGGGTGTCCAGCCGGGTGCGGTAGCCCACGGTCTGCCCTACAGATTCACCGAGCTGCTGCGCCATGAACCCGGCCACCGCCCGCGCCGCCACCCGGCGCGGCTCCAGAACCAGAATACGGTCGTCGCCGCGCCAGGGCGCGTCCAGCAGCACCAGCGGCATGCGGGTGGACTTGCCGGCGCCGGGCGGCGCCTCCAGCACGGCGCCGCCCTGCTCGGCCAGACAGCGGCACAGCTCCGGCAGCACGGCGTCCACCGGCAGAGCAAAATATCGGGGTTCAGTCATGGCGGTATCTTATCGGAAATGATGTTCCGGGCGGGGGTTTCTCCAGCGGGGTCGCGGGTCTGTGTTCTGCCCTTCCGGGAACGCCGTGAACCCGTATATGGTCTCCTCCCCGTTTGCAAGGCTCCGGGCATTGATGCAGGGACAGGTTGCTGTCGTATATCCGGCCTGTTCGTGAAGCGAGGTTTAACGCTTCGGGCCTCGATGAGTACTCGCGCGTACCGTCCTTATCATCCCTGAGGCTTTGATGAGCCGACGGATTCATCAGGTTTTCGGTACGCCGGTCTGACCTGTTGTGTCATCGCGTGTCCGTTGCCTTCGCAACCTGGGGTGGGGATACCTCCTTGACTCTATGTCTGTTTCTGGCCCTGTCGGCGCCCCTTCAAGCGGGCCGGGGCGAGTAACGCTCGCCTCGGGCGAGGATCACCCAGGCGATGCGCACCAGCTTGTTGGCCAGCGCGGTCACAGCCTTGTTGTGCCCTCGGGTGGCTTGCAAGCGCACCACCCAGCGATGCAGAGCATCGTCTTTCCGATGCGCATAGAGCAGCACCGCCTGAGCCCCGTTGATCACCTGGGACCGAGTGTAGCGGTCGCCGCGTTTACTGATGCCACCGAGCACTTGCCGTCCACCGGTGCTGTGTTGGCAAGGCACCAGACCCAAGGCAGCCGAGGCGTCGCGGCCTCGGCGGAACTGCCGACCGTCGCCCATCCACGCCTTGAGGACGCTGGCGACCACGGTGCCCACACCCGGCATCTCACACAACCGCTGGCGAACGTCGTCTTGTTGAGTCTGGCGTTCCAGCTCCCGGTCGTACCAGGTCAGTTCCTCCAGGATCGCCAGTAGACGCTGATAGGCGCCGTTCAGAACACGCCGGACCAGAGGTGTCAGGCCGTTGTCGCCGTCTTCGAGCACCTCAGGCAGGCGCCGCCGTAGCGCGGCGACCCCTTTGGGCAGGACCAGACCGCGTTCGGCCAGCAGAGCCCGGATGTGATTGCCCAGCCGGACCTGTTCTTGCTTTAACTGACGACGCTGTTGAATCAGAAGTACTTCATCCTGCTGCTCGACGGTCTTTACCGGTACCGACCGCAACCGGCCATGCTGGGCGGCCTCGGCGATTGCCAGGGCGTCGTTGTAGTCGTTCTTCTGGCCGCGCTGATAGGCTTTCACATGCTTGGGCGGATACAGGCGAACCTGATGCCCATACCGGTCAACCTGCCGGGCCAGGTAATGCGCCCCAGCACAGGCCTCCATCGCCACGATGCAGGGAGCCTGCCGAGCCAGGAAAGGCAGCAGCTTCTGGCGGCGAAAGGTTCGGCGCCATTGTTCCCGGCCCTGACCGTCCAGGGCCGCCGTCGCGGTGCTCTGTTTTGCCAAATCCAGTCCAATCACGATACGGTTGCTCATGGTCTCCTCCCACTCCTGTTTGGGGATTTCGATACCACCCATCCTGGCGCATCGCGACGCCGATTAAGAGGGGAGGAGACCGTCTCATCATCCCTGGGGGCTCCCTGTCGAACGTCCTGTTCTCCAGGGTCCCGGAAGGGCAGAACACAGACCCGCTCCTGGGGAAATTCCGACGCCACGGGTCATAGCTGGCGCAGAACCTTTCTATGAGGCTCTGGTTGTGGGAGCGAGCCATGCTCGCGAAAGGCCGGCTCTGCCGGCCGGCAGGATGCCAGAGACGTTGTCGGTGCCGCCGCGATACGAACGAAAAATGTGGCGCTCTTACAAATACGGTTTGCAATGTTTGACAGCCGCGACGTAACCGGCGTATATGTTTTGGAAACGGAGAAACCACGAAAAACTACATGGAAGTGTCAGTTATGATAGCTCGAATTATATCTATTAGTCTTTTTCTTGCGGCATCCTGCCACGTTCTCGCCAATGCAGGAGAGTCACCCAACACCAAGCCTCTCAACCTCGAAAAAAACACTCCGGAGATGATTGCAGAATCATCGTGGAGTGAAGGTGACGATGTGATCATCGAACGAACATTCACCGTATTGGATGAAGGCCACGCGATAACCCTGAAGCGCCGCTACAAGGAAGTAACCGAAGAAAAGATGCAGTTAATCTGGCGCTCCGCCGAAACGATCAAAGCTGACGCCCGCTTCTGCGCCTACTCTCAACGCCTTCCCATGAATGACGACGACACCCTCATCATCTATAAAAATAATGGCTATACGAGCATTTGCCACGGTCGCCCAACAATAGAAAAATCGGATGAAAACCACGATAGTGAGGCAGGCTTAATACAACCTCAAGATGTGGCCGTGGGCGATCAGTATTATAGATTCGCGGATGGCAGCACGACGGTTCCTGCGGGTGTACGTCGCACTGCACATGCAACCGGCTATTATGGTGTCCGGGGAGTTGGGCAGGTGACGCTGGAATTCTACTCTGACGCGGCGTCGTGTGGTGCAACAAACGTTTCGAACATCAATTCCCCGAATGCATTAATCGAAAATGATATTCGGTCTAGTCTCGTCTGCAGGATTACTGATGTACCCGGTTACTATGCCTTTCACATTGAGGGCTGCGCCCTCGGTCCGCCGCTCTGTGACTCGCAGGACTATGTTACAACCGTCGTAGATTAGTAGGATCCGGGCCAGGTCTGACGGCTTTACCTCGTAAGGTCGTCAGTCCTGGCATCCAACCGTTCTTCTAACGTTTACTGTGTATCTGCGGGATCATCCAAAAGTAGCGGGAACGCTTCCTCATTTCTGTCCTCACCGAACCTGTAGCAGTCGTCGAGCGCCAGAACGTAGTACTCCAGGCCGCGTTGGGCGGCGGCGAAGGCGCGCTGGCGGGCGGGTTCGTCCACCGCCAGGCGCTTGACCAGTTCCATGGCTTCGTGGGGGTGGGCGTCGTCGTAGCTGGCGTGGGCGCGCAGCCAGGCCATGGTGTGGCGGTTAATGTTGGCGCTGCCCTGCTCGGCGTAGTGCTTCATGCCGCTGACCACGCGCTGGCTCCATTCGCCGGTGGCCCATTCAATGGCCAGGTTGGTGGCGGCGATACTCTCTTCCAGGGTGCCCTGGTGGCCGGTGGCCCAGAGGAACTGGTTGACCGCGTCCATGGCCGCCGGCGGGCGGGTGTGTTCCAGACGTTCGGTGTCGAGGCCGAAGCCGGCGGCCCAGTCCTGGTACCAGTAGGCGTGGCGCTGCTCGATTTTGATGTTGCCGATCAGCCAGTTCTTGGTCTCTTCATGGCCGGGATAGAGGCCGGGCCGGGTTTTCGCCAGCGCCAGGCCCATGTATTTCGGGAAGTGTTCCACCAGCGGGTAGAAGTGCAGCAGCGCGTCGCGGAAGCGGCCCAGGGACAGTGAGCCGTCGCCCATTTCCACGAACAGGGGGTGACGGGCGACGCGGTCCTTAAGCGGGACCAGCGCGTCCCAGAACCGCTGTGCCCAAGGGGCGTGTTCGGTGAGCGTGAGCGCTTCCTTGTAGCGAGCGACGGCCATTGTTGTTCTCCTGGTTCTGTGGGGCCAGGGAAGAGCCTACTTCGCTCTTCGCGGCGATGCCAGCGACGCCAGCACGGCCCGGCGACGGCGTCGCAGCGCGGCCAGGTCGGCGGCGCCGGGGGTGCCCTGGTCACGGTAGGCGAGATGCTCGAACAGCCGCCGCCAGTGGCCGGCGGCCCCCGCCGCCGACGGCCAGCGCCGCGTCACCGCCGCTTCCAGCTGGGCGGCGGACACCGTGTCCGGCGCGCGCAGGCCACGCTGGGCCAGGGCGCGATGCAGGCGGGCGAATTCGCGTTCCAGGGGGCTGGCCGGAGTGTCCCGGCGGCGGCTGAGCACCGGCAGCCCGAGCACCGCGCTGAACACCAGCACCACGGTGAGCAGCGCCAGCCCCACGCGCAGCGGCGTCACCGCACCGAGCAAACGTTCCAGCAGGTCGCGCTGGGACTGCTGGCGGTAGCCGAGCACCCATTTCTGCCAGTTGAAGTCCACGTAGTCGGCCCACTGCTGCAGCTGGAACAGCACCGGCAAGCGGTTGAGGCCGTCGAATTCGCCGCCGGCGCCGTCGGCGGCGTTTTCGAAGGCGCCGCGCAGGCCCAACTCGACGCGCTCAGGCGCTACCGCCGCCGTCGGGTCGACCTGCACCCAGCCCTGGCCGGGTAGCCACACTTCCGACCAGGCGTGGGCGTCGTACTGACGCACCTGCAGATAGTCGCCGGCGTTCATTTCGCCACCCTGGTAGCCGGCTACCACCCGGGCGGGGATACCGGCGGCGCGCATCAGGAAGGTAAAGCTGGACGCGTAGTGCTCGCAGAAGCCCTCGCGGGTGCCGAACAGGAATTGGTCGACGGTGTCGCCGGCAATGCGCGGCGGCTCCAGGGTGTAGAAGAACGGCTGCTCGCGGAAATAGCGCAGTGCGGCGTCCACCAGGGCGCGGTCGTCCCGGTGGCGCTGCCGCCAGCGCTGCGCCAGGGCGCGCGCCTCGGCGTTGCCCTGCTCGGGCAGGTCCAGCATCAGCCGCCGTTCCGCGTCGCCGAGTGCCGGCACCGCGCCGGTTACGTCCACGCTGCGCACGCTGTAACTGAAGGCGCCGTTGACCGGGCCGTCCGCCACCAGCCGGAAATCCCGCGCCAGGGCGTTGCCGTCGAAGTCGGTGAACGGCACCGCCAGGGCGTACAGCCAGCGCTGCCGGGAAGGCTCCATAATCACCCGGTAACGGTAGCCGGTGCGGTCTTCGGCGGCGTCGACCAGTGCGCGATACCAGTCCGGCGACGGCCCTCGACCGCCGTAGAACAACTGCGCCCGTTGCCAGCCCGGCGGGCTGGCCTGACGCCAGGTGGTGCCGTCGAAATAGCTGTAGGTGAGGCCGCGCCAGTAGCGCTCCCGGGGCGGCGGCGGCTGGCCCTCAAACTGGACGCGGAACGCCAGCTCACTGGATTCGGTGAGGCGGCTGACCTGGCCCGGTGACATGCTGTCGCTCATGCCGGTGCGCGCCTGGCCGCTGTCGAGCTGCATGTTCCACAACGGCGCGATACGCGGCACCAGCACGAACAGCGCGATCGCCAGCGGCAGTGCTTGCAGCACCATCACCGCCGCCACCGAAAGGTGCTGGCGGCGGCGGGCATGGGTGTCGCTGTAATTGATGCCCGACAGGCTGGCGGTGAGCAGGATCAGGCAGCCGATCACGTAGAGCGCCATGGCTGGCCCGCGATGGAACAGCAGAATGGTGGCGCACACAAAATAACCCAGCACGATCAGCACATAGGCGTCGCGCTTGCTGACCAGCTCCAGATATTTCAGCGCGAACAGGCTGGTAATCAGCGCGGTGCCCGCCTCCGGACCGTGCAGGCGGCCGAAGCTGTAGAAGGTGGCGGCCACGGTGGCCACCAGCAGTACCAGACGCAGGATGCGCCCCGGCAGCACCAGCCGCTGGCGGTCCATCAAGGCACGCCACCCCAGAACCAGGGCGAGCAGCGCCGCCTGCCACAACGGACCGCCCCACAGTTGCGGCAGCGACGCGGCGATGATCGCCAGGGTGAGCCAGCCACGGGCGTGGCTCGGTATTTGGTAGATGCGCGCCATCAGTGCGCCTCCGTGTCGCCGTGGCGAGCGAGCAGATTGAGCGCCCTCAGCCGTTGCTCTTCGCCCTGCCCCGGCGGCAATTCGGCGCCGGGCAACACCAGCGCGAAGGGCCGGTTTTCGCGGCTCAGCCGCTGCACCCAGAAGCACAGAATCGACAGGCGCCGCTCCACCGGCACCCCTTCGAGGCGGTCATAGCGCAACCACAGGCGGCCGCTGGCCGGCTCTTCGAACAGTTTGACGTTGAGCCCCCGGCCCCGCGCATAGCCTTTCCAATCCACCTGGGCCAGAGAATCACCGGGCACATAGCCGCGCAAGCCCTGGAACTCCTCACTGCCGCTTTGCCCGGCGCTGGCCACCTGCCGCTCCCGGTCGCCGCCGTCAGCGGGACAGTCCTGGCTTTCCTGGGGGCGCGGCCAGGCCAGGCAGACCTGCTCCAGCGACACCAACGACCAACTGCGCAGCAAGCCCAGCGGGTAGCGGCTTTCCACGCGCAGACGCGGCGGCCGGACGCGCCCCCGCCGGCTGAGCGGCAGGTTCAGCCATAGGGCGCTTTCTTCGCCGGGCTCGACGCTGATTTCCTGCGCCGGCTGGTCCAGCCAACGCAGCCACAACGCCCGGTGCGGTCGCCGCTGGGCGATCAGCACCACTTCCACGCTGCCCTGCCCGCCCACGAAACCGGAACGGCTGGCGCCGGCGCGCAGCGACAGCCCGGACAGATTGCGGAAGGTATGCAGGATGGCAACCAGAAACAGGCTGACCATCAGAAAACAGAGCCCGAGAATCAGGTTGTTCTCATAGTTGATGCCGCCGAAGAACAGCAGCACGGACACCAGCAGATAGAGAAAGCCGTAGCCGGTGGGGAAAATAAAAATGCGCCGCTGGTCGAGCTGCACCTGGCGGGCCCGGGGAAGCCGGCGGTCGAGCCAACGCTGCCAGGCTTGCTTGAGCACGGCGTCCCTCCTCAGGTTCGACCGACTAGTGGCGCACCACCGGCACGGTTTGCAGCAGCGCCTGGGTCATCGCCGACACCTGGCCCCCTTCGCGGGGCTGCAGCCGGTGCTCGGCCACCGAGGGCCACACCGCCTGCACGTCCTCGGGCAGCACGTAATCGCGGTCGTGGACCAGCGCCCAGGCGCGGGCGGCGCGCAGCAGGCCGAGGCCGGCGCGCGGCGACAGGCCGGTGACCAGACGATCGTCGGCGCGGGTGGCTTCCAGCAGCCGCTGCACATAGTCGAGCAAGTCGCGGGTGGCGCGCACCTTGCCCACATGGGCGATCAGTTTCACCAGGCCGCTGGGCTCGATGATGGGTTTCAATTCGCGCACCGCTTCGCGCAGGTCGCCGCCGGCCAGCAGGGACAGCTCCACGTCCGGGGACGGGTAGCCCAGGGAAATGCGCATCAGGAAACGGTCGAGCTGGGATTCCGGCAACACGAAGGTGCCGGCCTGGGTCACCGGGTTCTGGGTGGCGACCACGAAGAACGGCGACGGCAGCGGCCGGCTGACGCCGTCCAGGGTGACCTGTCGCTCTTCCATGGCTTCCAGCAGCGCGCCCTGGGTCTTGGGGGTGGCGCGGTTGATTTCGTCGGCGAGCAGAAGCTGGCTGAACACCGGCCCCTCGCGCAGACTGAACTGCTGGCTCTCCGGATCGAACACCGAAACGCCGAGAATATCGGCGGGCAGCATGTCGCTGGTGAACTGAACGCGCCGGTAATCGAGGCGGAACACCCGCGCCAGCGCATGGGCCAGGGTGGTCTTGCCCATGCCGGGCAGGTCCTCGATCAACAGATGGCCGCCGGCGAGCATGCAGGCCAGGGCCAGTTTCAGTTGTTCCGGTTTCCCCAGTAGCACGCTGCCCACCTGGGCCAGCGCTTTATCCAAAGCCTGCATAACACCCCTTTTTTGGCGACACGCTTCAAGCTTTTATTCGAAGCCGAGCGCTTTGATGCCGAGCCCCAGGTCGTTCTTGAGATCGCCGACGTCTTCCAGCCCCACCGCGATGCGGATCAGATTTTCGCTGATGCCGGAACGTTGTTTTTCTTCCTCCGCCACGCGCCCGTGGGTGGTGGTGGCCGGATGGGTAACGGTGGACTTCACGTCGCCCAGGTTGGCAGTGATGGAGAGCAGCCGGGTGGCGTCGATAAAGCGCCAGGCGGCCTGGCGGTCGCGCCGGCCGTCGCTGTCTTCCACTTCAATGGCGATCACCGCGCCGAACGCTTTCTGCTGGCGCTCGGCCAGGGCTTTCTGCGGGTGGCTGTCGAGGCCGGCGTAGTGCACCCGGGCAATGCCCGGCTGCTGCTCCAGCCACTGCGCCAGTTGCAGGGCGTTCTCCGAGTGCGCCTTCATGCGCAGGCCCAGGGTTTCCAGACCCTTGAGAAACACCCAGGCGTTGAACGGGCTCATGCAGGGGCCGGCGGAACGGACGAACCCGTGGATCTCCTTGAGGATCTCTTCGGGACCGACCACGGCGCCGCCCAGGCAACGGCCCTGGCCGTCCAGATATTTGGTGGCGCTGTGAATCACCAGGTCGGCGCCCAGTTCCAGCGGTTTCTGCAGCGCCGGAGTGCAGAAGCAGTTATCAACGATCAGCAGCGCGCGGTTGTCGTGGGCCAGTTTGGCCAGCGCTTCGATGTCGCCCACTTCCGAGAGCGGGTTGGACGGCGTTTCCAGATACAGCAGCTTGGTTTCCGGGCGAATCGCCGCGCGCCACTGATCCAGATCGTTCAGATCGACCAGGGTGGTGTCGATGTTGAACTTCTTCAGATAGCGGTCGTAGATCACATTGGTGGTGCCGAACACGCTGCGTGAACTGATCACGTGATCGCCGGGCGCCAGCAAGGTGAAGAAGGTGCTGCTGATCGCCGCCATGCCGGAGGCCAGCGCCACGCAGCTTTCGCCGCCTTCCATGGCCGCCAGGCGTTGCTCGAAGGAACGCACCGTGGGGTTGGTGAAACGCGAATAGACGTTACCCGGCTCCTCGCCGGAGAAACGGGCGGCGGCCTGGGCGGCACTCTCGTAAACGAAGCTGGAGGTGAGGAAGATCGGATCCGAGTGCGACATTTCATCGGTGCGCAACTGCGCCCAGCGAATCGCCAGGGTGTCGGTATGCAGGTCGCGGGGGTCCGGTGTGTCGCTCATCGTTACCTCGGTGCGGGGCGGCCGGGCCGCCCCTGGTTCAGTTGGAGTTATGCAGGTCGATCACTTCGTTGTCCGCCAGGGCGCGGGTTTTTTCCCGGCTTTTCTTGGCGTCGTCGTTACGGCGCGTTTCCAGATCGGACAGATACTGGCCGTCGATATTACCGGCCAGATAGTGGCCGTTAAACACCGAACAATCAAACTCCTCGATGTCCGCGTTGCCTTCCTGGCAGGCGCTGACCAGATCTTCCAGATCCTGGTAGATCAGCTTGTCCGCGCCGATCAGCTGACAGACTTCGTCGTCGCTGCGGTCGTGGGCGATCAGTTCGCCGGCGGACGGCATGTCGATGCCGTACACATTGGGGTATTTCACCGCCGGCGCGGCGGAGGCGAAATACACCTTGCGGGCGCCAGCTTCACGGGCCATCTGGATGATTTCGTGGCAGGTGGTGCCGCGCACGATGGAGTCGTCCACCAGCAGCACGTTCTTGCCGGAGAATTCCAGCTCGATGGCGTTGAGCTTCTGGCGCACCGATTTCCGCCGCTGCTGCTGGCCGGGCATGATGAAGGTGCGGCCGATGTAGCGGTTCTTGATGAAGCCTTCGCGGTATTTCACGTTAAGCCGGTTGGCCATCTGCAGCGCCGAGGTGCGGCTGGTGTCCGGAATCGGGATCACCACGTCGATGTCGTGGTCCGGCCACACGCGCTCCACTTTTTCCGCCAGCTTTTCGCCCATGCGCAGGCGCGCCTTGTAGACGGAAATATCGTCGATGATGGAATCCGGGCGGGCCAGATAGACCTGCTCGAAGATGCAGGGCGTGAGCTTGGGCTGATCGTGGCAGGAACGGGTGTGCAGCTCCCCTTCCGACGTGATGTAGATCGCCTCGCCGGGGGCCAGGTCGCGCACCAGTTGGAAGCCCAGCGACGACAACGCCACCGACTCCGACGCCACCATGTACTCGGGGCCGTGCTCGGTCTCTTTCTTGCCGAAACAGACCGGACGAATGCCGCGCGGGTCGCGGAACGCCAGGATGCCGTAGCCGGTGATCATCGCCACCACCGCGTAGGCGCCCTCGGCGCGCCGGTGCACCGCGGACACGGCGTCGAAGATGTCGTCCGGCTCCGGGCGCAGCTTGCCCTTGCCGCGCTCGTGCAGCTCGTGGGCGAACACATTCAACAGCACTTCGGAATCCGAGGTGGTGTTGATATGGCGCAGATCGGAACGATAGAGGTGCTCGGCGAGCGCCTCGGAATTGGTCAGGTTGCCGTTATGGGCCAGGGTCAGGCCGTAGGGCGAGTTGACGTAGAACGGCTGCGCCTCCGCGGAGCTGGAGCTGCCGGCGGTGGGGTAACGCACGTGACCGATGCCCATGTTGCCGACCAGGCGGCGCATGTGGCGGTTGCGGAATACGTCCCGGACCATGCCGTTGTCCTTGCGCAGGAACAGCCGGTCCCCGTCGCAGGTGACGATGCCGGCGGCGTCCTGTCCCCGGTGCTGAAGAACCGTCAAAGCGTCATAAATCGCCTGGTTGACGTAGGAGTGGCCGACAATGCCAACAATGCCGCACATTTGCGTATCCTCGAGCTAGCTAAGCTTAGCTTCCGCTGACGTTCATAAGATAAGCGATCAGATCCCCGGCGAGACGGCGGGTCCAGTCCTCCAGCATGGCGAAATGCGGGACCAGAAGCGACTCGCGCCACCAGGCATCCTCGCTGAACAGATGGTGGCCCAGGGCCACCAATACAACCACCACCAGGGCGCCGCGCAAGGCGCCGAACACCATGCCCAGCAAACGGTCGGTGCCACTCAGGCCGGTCACGCGGATCAATTCACCGAGCAGGTGATTGATCAACGCGCCCACTATCAGGGTGACAGTGAACAACAGACCGAAGGCGACGGCCAGGCGCAGGCTGGGCGTCTCGATGGAATCGGCCAGGAGAACCTCCAGGGCCGGGCTGAACAGGCGGGCGACGATGAAGGCCGCCACCCAGGTGAGCAAGGAAAACGCTTCACGCGTGAAGCCACGACGCACACTGATCAGTGCCGAGGCGGCGATGATAAACAGAATGATGCCGTCTGCCAGATTCATGAACACGCGCGTGGTTAAAACAGGCCCGCGATTCTATCAGAGCGCCCGGGGCGGGCACAGGGCTTTATCGGCCCGGAATCGCTAAGGCACAAAGGAACGCACCAGCCCTTCCAGGGCGAAGGCCTTGTCGTCGGCCAGCCGCTGGCGCAGGGCCTCGGCCCGTTCGCGCTTGATCTCCGGGCCCACGAACACGCGCTGCCAGGTGTTGCCGTCCTGGCGCACTTCACGGTGATAGGCGCTGTAGTCGGCCTCGCGCAGGCGCGCCACCAGCGCCTGGGCGTTGGCCACGTCGCTGAAACTGGCCACCTGCACGGTGAAGCCGGGTTGCGGGGCGTCCTGGGCGGCGGGTTGCGGTGCTTCTGAAGGCTCTTCATCCGCTGACGGCTCTTCCTCCACCACCGGAGGGGCCACCCGCGGCTCCGGTTCGGCGGCAGCCACCTGTTGCTGCTCTTCGTCGATCTGACGGTCGGTGGCGGCCTGCTCTTCCTCGCTGACCACCGGGGCGATGTCCGGCTCGCTGATGCGCGGCGCTTCCGGGATCGACATATCCAGGGCCAGGCGTACCTGTTCCGGCGTGCGCAGTACCAGCGGCGCCAGAATCGCGGCCAGCAGCAGCAACAGCAGCAGGCCGATCACACGTTGGCGAGTTCGCAAATGCACCGCTAGTCTCCCTGATCCATGGCGTTCAACGCCTCGGCGACGGTAAAGAAAGAGCCCAGAACCAGCACCTGATCGCCGGCGCCGCTGTCCGCGACGGCCTGATCCAGCGCCGCCGCCACGCTGTCGAAACGGTGCGCCAGGGCGCTCTCGGGCAGCGCCCGGGCCAGCCGCCCGGTGTCCGCCGCGCGGCTCACCGCCGGGCGCGCCAGATACCACTCATCCACGTCGGCGGCGAACAGCGCCACCACCGCTTCCACCGGTTTGTCGGTCATCATGCCCAACACCAGGCGCCGGCGGCCGGCGTGGGCGGGCAGCCGCCCGCGCAGCCGGGTCAATGCTTCCAGATTATGCCCCACGTCGAGCACGCACTGCACGCCACGGTAACGGCGCACCTGGCAGCGGCCGACGAGACCGGTATCCGCCACCTGGTGGGGGGCGTCGTCCGCCGGTGGGAAACCGGCGGCCACCAGCGCCTGGCAGGCGGTGGCCAGGTTGTCCGCGCCCAGGCGCGGGGGCAGCGGCAATGGATAATGGCGTTGCCGTTGGCCGTCGCGGATCGACAAGCGGGCGGCCTCCACCTGGAACTCGCGGCCGGCGCGCAGCGGCACCGCCTTGAGGCGATCCAGTTCGGCGTCCAGGTTGGCGGGGGCGTTTTCCTCCCCGTACACCAGGGGCCGCCCTGCCCGGCCGATGCCGAGTTTCTCCACCGCCACTTTTTCGCGGGTGTCACCCAGCCAGTCGGTGTGGTCCAGGCCCACGGAGGTGACCACCGCCACGTCCGCGTCGACCAGATTGACCGCGTCCAGGCGGCCGCCCAGCCCCACTTCCAGAATCGCCAGGTCGGCGCCGCTGTGGCGGAACAGCCACAGCGCCGCCAGGGTGGTGAATTCGAAATAGGTCAGCGCGGTGTCGCCGCGGGCGGCGTCCACCTGCTCGAAGGCGGCGCACAGGGCGTCGTCGTCCACCGGGCCGTCGGGCAGCGTGATGCGTTCGTTGAAGCGTTGCAGATGGGGGGAGGTATAGACGCACACGCGGCGGCCGGCGGCGGCCGCCAGGGCGCGGGTGAGCGCCACCACCGAGCCCTTGCCGTTGGTGCCGGCGACGGTGATCACCGGCATCGGCAGGCTGGCCGCGCCGAGCGCCTCGGCCACCCGGCGCACCCGCTCCAGGCCCAGCTCGATCTCACTGGGGTGGAGTTTTTCAATGCGCGCCAGCCAGGCGTCCAGGCCGACGCTCATAGTTCGGCGGGTTCGGCCAGCGGCGCCCCGGTCAGATTGGCGAGAATGCGGTGCAGGGTGTCACGCATGTGCTGACGCTCGACGATCATGTCGATGGCGCCGTGCTCGAGCAGGAATTCACTGCGCTGGAAGCCTTCCGGCAGTTTCTGCCGCACGGTCTGCTCGATCACCCGCGGGCCGGCGAAGCCGATCAGCGCGTTGGGCTCGGCCACGTTGACGTCGCCGAGCATGGCCAGCGACGCGGACACGCCGCCGTAGACCGGATCGGTGAGCACGGAGATAAACGGCAGACCCGCTTCGCGCAGACGTTCCAGCGCGGCGGAGGTCTTGGCCATCTGCATCAGGGAGAACAGCGCTTCCTGCATGCGCGCCCCGCCGCTGGCGGCGAAACAGATCAGCGGCGTTTTGTGTTCCAGGCAACTTTCCACCGCGCGCACGAAACGCTCGCCGACCACCGAGCCCATGGAGCCGCCCATGAAGCGGAATTCGAACGCCACCGCCACCACCGGCAAATCGTGGAGCTTGCCTTTCATGGCGATCAGCGCGTCCCGTTCCTGGGTCTCCTTCTGGGCCGCCACCAGGCGGTCCTTGTACTTCTTGGAGTCCTTGAACTTGAGCCGGTCCACCGGCGCCAGATCGGCGCCGATTTCGCTCATCGGGCCGTCGTCCAGGAACATCTTCAGCCGCTTGCGGGCACCGACGCGCAGGTGGTGCTCGCATTTCGGGCACACTTCCAGATTGCGTTCCAGCTCCGGACGGTAGAGCACACTGTCGCAGCGCGGGCACTTGCGCCACAGACCCTCGGGAATGGTGCTGCGCCGGGTTTCCTGCGGGCGACGCACCGCGGGGAGGATCTTTTCCAGCCAGTTATTGCTCATCAGTCGGACCTCGTACGCTCAGCGCTCAGCGTTTACTGTTTATCCATGGCGGCACGCATGTCGGCGAGAATCGCCGCCACCGCGGGGGCGATGCGATCCGGGGTATCCACGTTTTCGGCGGACTGGTTGACCAGCGCACTGCCGACCACCACGCCGTCGGATACCTGGCTCACCGCCCGTGCCGATTGCGCGTCTTTGATACCAAAGCCCACGCCAATGGGCAATTGGGCAAGGTTGCGAATTGTTTCAACGCGGCGCGCCACTTCCTCCACGTTGAGGCTGGCGGAGCCGGTCACGCCTTTCAGCGACACGTAATACAGGTAGCCGCTGGCGGCGCCGGCGATGCGGCTGATCCGCGCGTCGGTGGTGGTCGGCGCGATCAGGAAGATCAGATCGACGCCGCGCGTCTTGAACAGCGGCGCCACCTCGTCGCACTCCTCCGGCGGCAGATCCACCAGCAGCACGCCGTCGACACCGGCGTCCACGCAGGCGTCGGCGAAGCGCTCATAACCCATGATCTCCACCGGGTTCAGGTAGCCCATCAGCACCACCGGCGTGGTGTCGTTGTCGCGGCGGAACTCGGTGACCATGGCCAGCACGTCACGCAGGCCGGTGCCGGCGGCCAGGGCCCGTTCACAGGCTTTCTGGATCACCGGGCCGTCGGCCATCGGGTCGGAGAACGGCACGCCCAGTTCGATCACGTCGGCGCCCGCCTCCACCATGGCGTGCATCACCGGCACGGTGACCGCCTTGGTCGGGTCGCCGGCGGTGATGTAAGGAATCAGGGCCTTACGCTGCTGCTCCTTGAGAGTGGCGAAGCAGGCTTCAATACGACTCATATCCTTCCCCGATCTTAAAAATGAATGCCGTCGATTTCCGCCACGGTGAGGATGTCTTTATCCCCGCGGCCCGACAGGTTGATGACGATGTCCTGGTCGGCGTCCATTTGCGGCGCCAGCTTACGGGCATAGGCGAGCGCATGGGCGGATTCCAGCGCCGGCATGATGCCCTCGATGCGGGTCAGCTCGCGGAACGCGGCCAGGGCCTCGTTATCGTCGGCGGACACGTAATGGACCCGGCCGATGTCCTTGAGCCAGGAGTGCTCGGGGCCCACCCCGGGGTAGTCGAGGCCGGCGGACACGGAATGGGTCTCGATGATCTGACCGTTGTCGTCTTCCATCAGGTAGGTGCGGTTGCCGTGCAGCACACCGGGACGGCCGGCGCTCAGCGGCGCCGCGTGGCGGCCGGTGTCGATGCCGTCACCGCCGGCTTCCACGCCGTACATGGCCACGTCCCGGTCGTCGAGGAACGGGTGGAACAGGCCGATGGCATTGGAGCCGCCGCCCACGCAGGCGACCAGGGCGTCCGGCAGCTTGCCGGCCTGCTTGAGGCTCTGCTCGCGCGCCTCGCGGCCGATCACGGACTGGAAGTCGCGCACCAGCATCGGGTACGGGTGCGGTCCCGCCACGGTGCCGATGATGTAGAAGGTGTCGTCCACGTTGGTGACCCAGTCGCGCATCGCCTCGTTCATGGCGTCCTTGAGGGTGCGCGAACCGGAGGTCACCGGCACAACGTTGGCGCCCAGCAGCTTCATGCGATAGACGTTGAGGCGTTGGCGGCGGATGTCTTCCTCGCCCATGAACACGTGGCACTCCAGGCCCAGGCGCGCGGCCACGGTGGCCGAGGCCACGCCGTGCTGGCCGGCGCCGGTTTCCGCGATCACCCGCTTCTTGCCCATGTGCTTGGCGAGCAGCGCCTGGCCGATGGTGTTGTTCACCTTGTGGGCGCCGGTGTGGTTGAGATCCTCGCGCTTGAGCCAGATGCGGGCGCCGCCCAGCTGTTTGGTCCAGCGCTCGGCCAGATACAGCGGCGAGGGCCGGCCCACGTAATGGGCCAGGTCGTAGTCGAAATCCGCCTGGAACTGGGGATCGTCCTTGAGGCGCCGGTACATGACATCCAGCTCGTCGAGGGCGGCCATCAGGGTTTCGGAGACGAAGCGTCCGCCGAAGCGTCCGAAATGACCGTTCTGATCGGGAAATGCCTTGTAATCGGGCCCACTGCTTTCAGAAGACTGTGTCACCGAATGCTCCTCGTCATGGTGCCTGCCAGTTTGAATAAAGGGGTCAGCCGCGCGCCGCGCGTATGAACGCGCTCACCGCGCCGGGGTCCTTGATGCCGCCCTGCCGGCGGCCGTCGACGCCGAGGACCTCCACGCCGCCGCTCACGTCCACGGCCCAGGGCCGTACCCGCCGCACCGCCTCGGCCACGTTGGCCGGGTCCAGGCCGCCGGCGAGCACCAGCGGCAGGGAGGGATCGGCGGGCAGCCGGTCCCAGTCGAACCGTTCGCCGGTGCCGCCGGGCACGCCGGGCACATAGCTGTCGACCAGCAGACCGCGGGCGCCGGCGGCGCCGTAGCGGTCCGCCTCGGCCCGGGGGTCCACCCCGTCACGCATCCGCAGGGCCTTGATCCAGGGACGCTGGAAAGCGGCGCAGTATTCCGGCGATTCATCGCCATGGAACTGCAGCATGTCCAGCGGTACCTGTTCCAGCAACGCGGCGATCTGCTCCGGCGGTGCGTCCACGAACAACCCCACGGTGGTCACGAACGGCGGCAAGGCGGCGACGATGTCGGCGGCCTGACGCGGGCTCACGTAGCGGGGGCTGGGCGGGTAAAACACCAGGCCGATGGCGTCGGCGCCGGCCCGCGCCGCGTGGCGCCCGTCGTCCGGCCGCGTGATGCCGCAAATTTTGACCCGGGGTATGTTCATTCGTTACCTATGATAACAGACCGTGGTGTTGAGGGCGTCAATTATGGGGCATCGGCACCGCCGCCGTCAGCCGCGTTCAGCGTGGTCAGCCACAGCGGGCCCAGCGGCGGACGCGGCAGCACGAACGGCTCCGGGTAGCCGATGTCGACCAGATACAGCCCGAACGGCGGCGCGGTGACGCCGCCCTTACGGCGGTCGCGGGCCTCAAGCACTTCACGGGCCCACACCGGCGGATGCTTGCCGGCGCCGATGCTCATCAGCACGCCGGCCATGTTGCGCACCATGTGCATCAGGAAGGCGTTGCCCTCCACTTCCAGCACGATCAACGGACCCTGCCGGTGAATATGAAAGCGGCTGAGGGTTTTCACCGGTGACTTGGCCTGGCAGTGCACGCTCCGGTAGGAGGTGAAATCGTGGGTGCCGACCAGGTGACGGCTTGCCTCGATCATGGCGTCCACGTCCAGCGGCCGGTAGTTCCAGGTCACCTGGCGGCGGAACAGCGCCGGCGGCGCGGCGTGGTTATAGATCACGTAGCGGTAACGGCGCCGGTTGGCTTTGAAGCGGGCGTGGAAATCGTCCGGCACCGCTTGCGCCCACTGCACCGAGACGTCGTCGGGGAGAAAGCGGTTGGCGCCCATCACCCAGCTCTTCATGCTGCGGTCGGCGTCGGAATCAAAGTGGCAGACCTGGCCGGTGGCGTGCACGCCGGCGTCGGTGCGGCCGGCGCAGATCAGCGCCACCGGGTGGTTGGCCACCCGCGAGAGCGCCTTTTCCAGTTCTTCCTGGACGGTGCGCACGCCGGATTCCTGGGTCTGCCAGCCGTGGAAACCGGCGCCGTCGTATTCCACCGCCACTGCGATTCGCGTCATCAAGCCGTCCTAGCGGTCCGTAAAGCGAGCATTAAAAAGGGGGCGATACCTTAAGGCATCGCCCCCCGAACCGCCAGAGACGGCAGCCGGCCGGTCTCAGCCGACGCGGGCGAGCAGCTCCTTGGCTTCGCCCTGCTGCTCTTCGCTGCCTTCGCTGAGCACCTCGTTGAGGATGTCCCGGGCGCCTTCCGCGTCGCCCATGTCGATATAGGCGCGGGCCAGATCCAGCTTGGTGGCGTTTTCGTCGGTTTCACCCAGGAAGTCGAAGTCATCGTCGTCGCCGAGCATGTCGTCGCTCACCTCACTGGTGTCCGCGGGCGGCGTGGCGGCCGTTTGCGGCTCGGGCTCGTATTCCGCCGCCGGCGCGTCGTCTTCACCGGCGTCGTCCAGTTCCAGATTCAGGTCGTCGAGGTCATCGGCGCCGGCATCCGGTTCGGTGCGCGGCGACGACGGCGCATCGTCTTCCAGGCTGAGATCGTCCAGGGACAGTTCCGTGTCGTCGTCTTCCAGGGACAGATCGGCCAGTTCGTCACCGGTGTCTTCCCCGGACGAGGCTTCAGCCGGTGCCGGCGCGGGCTCGTCGACGCCGGTGCGGTCGTCGGTGAGCGACACATCCAGATCATCGAGTTCGAGGTCGTCGAAGTCGCCCAGGTCGTCGGCGCCACGCTCCGTGGAGGTGTCGCCATCGTCGTTGCCGGCGGGCGTTTCGGCGCTGTCCAGCGCGGCCAGCTCGTCATCGGTGAAGGTCACGTCGCCGTCGCTTTCGAAATCGTCCTCGAGGGAGAACGCCAGGCCGTCGTCTTCATCGTCGCCGGCGCGGTCATTGCCGTCGTCGAGTACCAGATCGTCCAACTCCAGTGGCGTCTCGTCGCGAAGGGGCCGGTTTTCCGGCTCTTCGTCCTCGAGGGTGAAGTCGAAGTCGTCCAGTTCCAGGCTGTCGTCCTGGTCGGTCTGTTCGGTTTCGGGTTGTTCCGTATCGGCCTGGTCGGATTGCTCGCGGCCGGCGGCGAAACCGGCCGCGGCGCCGGCCCCCGCCGCGGTGGCGGTGGCGGCATGGGAATAGCCGTCGCTGTCGTCCGGCTGATCCGACAGGTCGGACGCCAGATCCAGTTCCAGATCGTCCAGGGACAGCTCGTCGTCGCCGCTGTCCGCGTTGGACGCGACGTAGGCGTTATCGCCGTAATCGTGCTCGCCCGGATCGCCGCCAAGCCGTTTGATGGCGGCGTCCACCGCCGGGCTGGTACCTGCGAACGCGGTGGCCTGCTGGTGGAAACCGCGCTCGTCGTTGCTTTCGTGCAGCAGTTCCAGCAGGCGGATTTTCAGATCGCCGCGCTCCGGCGCCTGGTTGATTTCATTACGCAGGAAGTCCACCGCCTGGGGGTACTGGCCGTAGGCCACATAGACGTCGGCCCGCTCCATCGGATCCATCTCGTCATCGGCGAGATCCTCTTCCAGGTCGGCGTCGTCGTGGGCGGCGGTTCCGGCCATCACCGGGGCTTCGAAATCGTCACCAAACCCGTTGTCGTCCTCTTCGTCGTGCTCGTCGCCGGCCGCGTTTTGACGGCGGCGCAGCGCCAGCAACAACAGAAGCAGCAAAACCGCCAGAGCGGCGCCCACATACAGCAGGTTGTCGCGAATCAGGCCGACGATACCGCCGCCGCTGTCCGCCTGATCGGCGTTGGCCGGGCCGGAGCCCGCCTGATCCGCAGAGGCCGGTTCCGGCTTTTCGGGCGGGGTCACGGTGGCGGTGCGGTCATCACCGCCGCCGCCCTGATCCGGCGACGGCCCGTCGCCGCCGCCGTTCTGGCCCGGCGCGCCCAGCACCGGTGCCGCGTCGTCGTCATCGCCAACCGCGGCCGGCTGGTCGCCGGCGGCGTCGGCGCTATCGGTGCCGTCCGTATTTTCGGCGCCGCCGCTGTCCGCGCCGCCGGTGTCGGCGGTCATGTCGGGGGCGCTGTCCGCCGCCGGCTCGGGCTCCTCCAGCAGTGAAGGGTCCACGTCCAGGTCCTGCTCTTCACGCAGCCGGCGCAGTTCCGCCTGCAGCGCGGCGATCTTCTCGCTGCGCATTTCCAGCAACTGCTGGCTGGTGCTGACCTGCTCGTCCAGCGCGTCCAGACGGCTGCGCAGCTCGCTGTTTTCGCGGTTCAGGCGGTCCAGATTTTCGTCGCGGATCGCCAGCTCGTTCTGCAGCGCGGCGGTATCGGCGTCGCCACTGCGGCCGCCGGTGGCGTCGCCGTCGCGCACGCCGCCCTCGCTGTCCGGACTCACCAGAGTGACCTGGCCCTGACCGTCGTCGCCGCCGGCGACCTGATCACTGCGGTCGCGGCCGGTGGCGTCGATCGGCGCCCGCTGCGGCTGGCCCGCCGCCGGCTCGGGGCGCATGCCCCGCCATTCGCGGTTCTGCGTAGCCACCCGGGACAGGGCTTCACGGCTGGACACACGGCGCACCTGCTGCTCGGACGGAATGCGCAGCACCGCGCCTTCGCGCACCAGGTTCACGTTATCGTTGATAAAGGCGTCGGGATTGCGCTCCTGGATCGCCAGCATCATCTGCTGTACGGACACATCCGGGCTCGGGCGCTGCTGCCGGGCGATGCGCCACATGGTGTCGGATGCCCCGACCCGGTAAGTGGTGGTGTCGCGTTCGGCCACTTCGCCGGCGCCGTCGCCGGAAGCCTCCGAGGGGGCCGGGCGGGATTGCGGGCGCGTGGCCGGTTCGGCGGGGCGCTGGCGGGCCGGCTCGGAAGCGGGCTCGGGCCGGGTGGCCGGGCGTGGCGAGGGTTCGGAAACCGCGGGCTGCAGGCTGTCGCCGTCGTCCGCGTAGCTGGGCGGATCCAGCAGAACGGTGTATTCCCGCATCAGGCGGCCGGTGGGCCAGAGGAATTCCACCAGGAAATTAAGATAGGGTTCGCGTACCGGCTGACGGGAGCGGATGTGCAATACGCCGCTGTCGCCGCTCACATCCACTTCGAACTTCAGATCGTTGAGGAAGTAGCCGCGGTCCACACCGGCGGCGTCGAACGCCTCCTGCGTGGCCAGGTTGGCGAGAATTTCGTCCTCGGACAGGCCGCCCAGATCGTGCAGTTCCACGGTCATGTCCAGCGGCTCGTTCAAATACGAGTTCAGCTCGTACTCACCCACCCCCAGTGCAGCCGCCAGCCCGGGCGCCATGGTCGCCAGAGCGATAAAGCCTATCCCAAGTTTTCGGAGCATTGATCGAACCCTTTACTTATTATCTTTCCCCGCCCTCTCAGCCGGCAGGCCGCCAAAATTATCCCGATGCGGTCTTTGAATGCCAAGAATCGCTATCGTGATTGTGCAGGAAATTACACCGGACACCTAGAAACTGCGTCACATAATCTCGGTAAGTATCCATTACAGATAGTCTTTTAGCAACTTCTCGACCAGCAGCACCGCGTTGTAGGCGGCGCCGGTTTTAATATTATCGGCCACCGTCCAGAAGCTTAAATCACCCTGCCCGTCGATGTCCTCGCGAACCCGTGCAATTCGCACGCCCAGGTCGGCGCGGATCTGCCGTACCGGGGAGGCGCCGTCGGCTTCGTCGTCGGCGTCCATTTGCAGCCCGGGGGCGTCCTGCCAGCAGGCTTCGGCCTGCGCCAGGGTGATCGGCATGGTGCCCTGCACCACCACGGTTTGAGACAGGCCGTGGAACACCGGCACCTGGACACAGCTTACGTCCACCGCCAGTTGCGGCTGGCCCAGAACCCGGCGCGCCTCCAGCATAAGTTTCAGCTCTTCGCTGGTGTAACCGTTATCCTGACGGCGGCCGGCCATCGGCAGCATATTAAAGGCGTACTGGGACTCCGGCCCTTCGCTGGCCTCCAGGCCGTTCAACAGCCGCGCGCTCTGGCGCGCCAGGCGCTCCACGCCGACCCGTCCGGACGACGACGCACTCTGCATCTGCGTCACCGTGACCCGGGTCAGATCGCCCAGCGCCATCAGCGGTTTCAGCGCCAGCAGCAGCTGCACCGTGGCGGCGTCGGCGGCGGCCACGATGTTGCGTTCGCGGGCGGCGCCGAGCTGTTCGTCGTTGACCCCGGCGACCAGCAACGGCACGTCGGGCTCATAGCGGAACGCCGGCGACAGATCCAGCACCAGCGCGCCGGCGTCGGCGGCGCGCGGTGCCAGTTCCTGGGACACCGCCGCGCCGGCGGCGAACACCGCCAGCTGCACCCGTGAGAAATCGAAGTCCTCGGCTTTCCGTACCTGCAGGGATTTTTTACCCACGCGCAGGCTTTTGCCTTCGCTGTTTTCCGAGGCCAGAACGAACAACTCGCCCACCGGCAGATCCCGATGGGCGAGTTGTTCGAGAATGGCCTCGCCCACCAGACCGGTGGCGCCCACCAGGGCGAGGTCAATACTCATCAGTGCTCCAACAAAATGCGCAGCATGCGGCGCAGCGGTTCCGCGGCGCCCCACAACAGCTGGTCACCCACGGTGAAGGCGTTCAGGTATTCACCGCCCATGTTCAGTTTGCGCAGGCGCCCGACGGGTACCGTCAGGGTGCCGGTCACCGCCGTGGGGGTGAGGTCGCGCAGGGTGGCTTCCTTCTCGTTGGGCACCACTTTCACCCAATCGTTGGCCTGGCCGATCAGATCATAGATCTCATCCAGCGGCACGTCCTTCTTGAGCTTCACGGTAAGCGCCTGGGCGTGGCAGCGCATGGCGCCGATGCGCACGCAGGTGCCGTCCAGGGGGATCGGGTGGTCGCCGCGGCCGAGAATCTTGTTGGTCTCCGCCTGGGCTTTCCACTCTTCCTTGCTTTGGCCGTTTTCCATTTCCTTGTCGATCCACGGCAGCAGCGAACCGGCCAGCGGGAAGCCGAAGTGTTCGTGGGGCATGCCGTCGCCGCGCATGGTGGCGGCCACCTTGCGGTCGATGTCCAGAATCGCGCTGGCCGGGTCGGCCAGTTCCGAGGTCACGTCGCCGTGGATGGCGCCCATCTGGGCGATCAGCTCACGCATGTGCTGGGCGCCGGAGCCGGACGCGGCCTGGTAGGTCTGGGCGCTGGTCCACTCCACCAGGCCGGCGTTGAACAGGCCGCCCATGGCCATCAGCATCAGGCTCACGGTGCAGTTGCCGCCGACGAAGTCACGGGTGCCTTTGTCCAGCGCCTGGTCGATCACCTTGCGGTTGACCGGGTCCAGCACGATGACGCTGTCGTCGGACATGCGCAGCGCCGAGGCGGCGTCGATCCAGTAGCCTTTCCAGCCGGCGTCGCGGAGCTTGGGGTACACCTCGTTGGTGTAATCGCCGCCCTGGCAGGTGACGATCACGTCCAGGGCTTTCAGTTCGTCCACGCTCTTGGCGTCGCCCAGGGGCGGAATGTCCTTGCCCACGTCCGGGCCGGGCTGGCCCACCTGGGAGGTGGAAAAGAACACCGGTTCGATGTCCTGGAAATCATTTTCCGCGCGCATGCGGTCCATCAATACGGAACCGACCATGCCGCGCCAGCCGATAAAACCGACTTTATTCATTGAGACGAATCTCCTGAAAGGCCGTTGCCCTTCTCTATGAATGGATTACTGCGTTTATAACCGCTCTTCAGCGGGGCTCAGACGCCGGCCAGTGCCTCGGCCACGGCGGAACCCATTTCCCCGGTGCTGACTTTCCGGGTGCCCTCGGTGTAAATATCGCCGGTCCGCAGACCTTGATCCAGGACCTTTTCCACCGCCGCTTCAATGGCGTCCGCCACATCGTCGCGCTGCAGGCTGTAACGCATCAACATGGCCAGCGACATAATCGTGGCGAGCGGGTTGGCGATGCCCTGGCCGGCGATGTCCGGCGCGGAACCGTGGCAGGGCTCGTAGAGACCTTTGCGGTTTTCGTCCAGGGACGCGGAGGGCAGCATGCCGATGGAGCCGGTGAGCATGGCGGCTTCATCGGAGAGGATGTCACCGAACAGATTACCGGTGACGATCACATCAAATTGTTTGGGCGCGCGCACCAACTGCATGGCGGCGTTGTCCACGTACATATGGGAGAGCTCGATCTCCGGGTAAGCCTTGGCTTCCTCGGTGACCACTTCTTTCCACAGTTCGGTGACTTCCAGCACATTGGCCTTGTCCACCGAGCAGACGCGCTTGCCGCGCTGCATGGCCAGGTCGAAGGCGACCCGGGCGATACGCTTCATCTCCGACTCGGAGTACACATAGGTGTTGAAGCCGACACGCTCGCCGTTCTCTTCCTTGATGCCGCGCGGCTGACCGAAGTAGATACCACCGGTGAGCTCGCGGACGATCAGAATGTCCAGGCCGGAGACCACTTCCGGCTTGAGGCTGGACGCCTCCGCCAGTTGCGGAAACAGAATCGCCGGGCGCAGATTGGCGAACAGGCCCAGCGATGAGCGCAGGCGCAGCAGGCCGCGCTCGGGCCGCCTGTCGCGTTCAATATCGTCCCACTTGGGGCCGCCGATGCTGCCGAACAGGATGGCGTCGGCGGCGCGCGCCTTGGCCAGGGTGCTCTCGGGCAGCGGGTCCCCTTCGGCGTCATAGGCGGCGCCGCCCACCAGGGCGTGGTCCAGCTGGATGTCCAGGTCGAACCGTTTCTGCGCCGCCGTCAGCACGCGCAGCGCTTCGTCGACGATTTCCGGGCCGATACCATCGCCCGGCAACACCAGGATACTGCTCATTCACTTTCCTTAAACGTTGGGTTCATCCCGTTCAGAACAGGGTCTCGTCGTAGACGTTCATCACGCCGCTGCCCTGGGGCACCAGCACCGCGCTGTAGCGCTTGTCGCCCTCGCCTTCATCGACCAGGATCCGGTAATCACGGCCGGGCTCGAAATCATGGCTCAGCGTACCGAAGCGCAAAAAGCCCTGGTGGTCGGCGAAGATTTCCACGCTGTGCTCGCCGGGCTCCACGAAGACGCGTTGCTCGCCGCCCTTCTCGGCCAGACGCTCACCGTCCACCTTGAAAATCGCCACGGTGCTTTCACCGGCGCCGGGCATCTGCCAGCCGCTGCTCTCTTCGTTACTGCCCAGCTGGCTTTCGATGCTCAGCCGCGCTCTCGGGTCGTCGTCACCCGGCGGGTGGTACATGGCGGTGCGGGTACAGCCGGTGACCGCCAGGGCCAGGACCAGCAACAGGCCAGCGCTACGAAATATCATCATGCCTCCTTGTTTTATTGTTTTTGCGGCTCCTGGAAAATCCAGGGCTCGGCGGCCAGCCGGCGGCTTTCGTATTCACGAATCGCATCGCTTTGCTGCAACGTCAGGCCGATCTCGTCCAGGCCGTTGAGCAGGCAGTGTTTGCGAAATTCGTCGATCTCGAAGCCGATGGCCTCGCCATCCGGGGTCATCACCTGCTGATTCGCCAGATCGATGGTGAGCTGGAAATCGGTGCTTGCCGCTTCGGCTTTAAAAAGCCCATCAACGGTAGCTTCCGGCAACACAATCGGCAACAGGCCGTTTTTGAAGCAGTTATTGTAGAAAATATCCGCATAGCTGGGCGCGATGATCGCCCGGAAGCCGAAATCCATCAGCGCCCAGGGGGCGTGCTCGCGGCTTGAACCGCAGCCGAAGTTGCGGCGCGTGAGCAACACGCTGGCGCCCTGATACTGCGGCTTGTTGAGCACGAAATCCGGGTTTTTCGGGCGCTTTTCGTTGTCCTGGCCGGGAAAGCCCTCGTCCAGGTAGCGCCACTCGTCGAACAGGTTGGGGCCGAAGCCGGTCCGCTTGATCGACTTGAGAAACTGCTTGGGAATGATCTGGTCGGTGTCCACGTTGGCACGATCAAGCGGCGCCACCAAACCGGTGTATTTCACGAACTTTTCCATGGTACCGCTCCTAAGCCGTGTGATCCGCCGGGGCGAGATCGCGAATGTCCACGAAATGGCCGGCCACCGCCGCGGCCGCGGCCATCGCCGGGCTCACCAGGTGGGTGCGGCCGCCGTTGCCCTGGCGCCCCTCGAAGTTACGGTTCGAGGTGGAGGCACAGTGCTCGCCGGGCTGCAAACGGTCCGGGTTCATGGCCAGACACATGGAGCAGCCGGGCTGGCGCCACTCGAAGCCGGCTTCGATAAAGATTTTGTCGAGCCCTTCCTTCTCGGCCTGCTGCTTGACCAGGCCGGAGCCGGGCACCACCAGCACCTGCTTCACGGAATCCGCCTTTTTGTGGCCCTTGGCCACCTGGGCGGCGGCGCGCAGGTCCTCGATGCGCGAGTTGGTGCAGGAGCCGATGAACACCCGGTCCAGCTTGATGTCGCTGGTGCGGATGCCGGGCTTGAGGCCCATGTACTGGTAGGCCCGCTCCATGCCGGAACGCTTCACCTCATCGGCTTCGTCGGCCGGGTCGGGCAACACGCCGTCCACCGGCACCACCATTTCCGGGCTGGTGCCCCAGGACACCTGCGGGCGGATGTCGGCGGCGTCGATTTCCACCAGGGTGTCGAACTCGGCGTCCGGGTCGGACACCAGGCCGCGCCAGTAAGCTTCCGCCTTGTCCCAGTCGGCGCCCTTGGGCGCGCCCGGGCGGCCGCGCACATAGTCGATGGTGGTATCGTCCACCGCCACCATGCCGGCGCGGGCGCCCGCCTCGATGGACATGTTGCACACCGTCATGCGCCCTTCCAGGCTCAGCGAGCGGATCGCGCTGCCGGCGAACTCAATGGCGTGGCCGTTGCCACCGGCGGTGCCGATCACACCGATGATGTGCAACACCACGTCCTTGGCGGTGACGCCGGGGCCGAGCTCGCCTTCCACGCGCACCTGCATGTTCTTCATTTTCTGCGCCACCAGGGTCTGGGTGGCGAGCACATGCTCCACTTCACTGGTGCCGATGCCGTGGGCGAGACAGCCCAGGGCGCCGTTGGTGGAGGTGTGGGAATCGCCGCAGACCACCGTCATGCCGGGCAACACCGCGCCCTGCTCCGGCGCCATCACGTGCACGATACCCTGGCGCACATCGCCGATGCCGTATTCGGTGATGCCGAACTGGCGGGTGTTGTCCTGCAGCGTCTGCACCTGGATGCGCGAGGTGTCGTCGACGATGTCCGAGGCGTTGTTGAACGGCGTGGTCGGCACATTGTGGTCGATGGTCGCCACCGACGCGCCCGACCGCCACGGCTGACGACCGGCCAGGCGCAGCCCCTCGAAGGCCTGCGGCGAGGTCACTTCGTGGATGATCTGACGATCAATGTAAATCAACGCGGAGCCGTCCTCGCGTTCGGTCACGAGGTGGGCGTCCCACAACTTGTCGTAGAGTGTCTTGCCTGCCATAACCTGTTCTCCAATTGATAGCCATACCTTACGCAGGGCTTTTCGATAATTCCAATTCATAATTTTTATGTTTAGGATTCCAGAAGGTTATCTGAACTCCCGGAGGCGCCATCCATGGACACCCAGGCCCTGACCGCCTTCCTGGCGGTGGCGGAGAGCGGCTCCTTCTCCACCGCGGCGGAACGGCTGTTTCTCACTCAACCGGCGGTGAGCAAACGCATCGCCCAGCTGGAGCAGCAGCTCGGCACCCGCCTGTTCGACCGGGTGGGCCGGCGCATCCGCCTCACCGAGGCGGGCGAAGCGCTGCTGCCCCGCGCCCGCCAGGTGCTGCTCGACCTGGAAGACATGAGCCGGGCGATCAGCAATCTCACGGGCACGGTGTCCGGCACCCTGCGCATCGGCACCAGCCACCATATCGGCCTGCACCGGCTGCCGCCGGTGCTGCGCCGCTTTTCCCGGGAATACCCGGACGTGAAACTGGACATCCATTTCATCGATTCGGAGGAAGCCTGGGAAGCGGTGCTGCACGGCGACCTGGAGATGGGCGTGGTCACCCTGCCCCCGCAGCCGGACCCGCGCCTGCACAGCCAGGCGGTGTGGCAGGACCCGCTGGTGTTCATGGCCGCGCCGGAGCACCCGCTGGCGCGTCTCGACCGCGTGACCCTGGAAACCCTCACCGGCTACAGCGCCATCCTGCCCTCGCCGGTGACCTTCACCCGGCGCATCGTGGAAAGCCTGTTCGAGGAACAGGCGCTGACCCTGAACATTTCCATGTCCACCAACTACCTGGAAACCATCCATATGATGGTGTCCATCGGCCTGGGCTGGAGCGTGCTACCGGAAACCATGCTCGATGACAGCGTGGTGCGCCTGAACGTGGACACCGCCCTGCCGGTGCGCCGCCTGGGCGTGGTCACCCACCCGGGCCGCAGCCGCTCCAACGCCGCCGGTGCCTTTCTGGATATTCTCAACAGCGGCGGTTGAGCAGCCAGCGCCACACCACCAGCGCCGCCACCGCCGCCGTGGCGGCCGCCACCAGAAAGCTGTCGGCGCCCCAACGCGCCCAGTACAGGCCGCTGAGGCCGGCGCCCAGCGCCCAGCCGGCCCCGTAGCCGAGGCTGGAGTACAGCGCCTGGCCCTGGCCGGCGTGGGCTTCGCCGAAGGTGTCCTGCACCCAGGCGATGCTGGCGGCGTGGAAGCTGCCGTAGCTGGCCGCGTGCAGCAGCTGGGCGGGTACCAGCCACCACAGATCGGCGCCGCAAAGCGCGATGATCAGCCAGCGCAGCACCGCCAGCAGCAGGCTGACGAACAGCACCCGGGCCAGGGCGAAGCGGCGCATCAGCCGGTGCATGATCAGGAAGATGCCGACCTCGGCGGCCACCCCCAGCGCCCACAGCACGCCCACGGTGAACTTGCGGAACCCCAGGTCTTCCAGATGAATGCTGTAGAAGGTGTAGTACGGCCCGTGGGACGCCTGCATCAGAAAAGAAGCAAGGATGAACGCCTGCACGTCGCGTCGGCGCAGCAGGGCCCGCACGCCGCCGGGCCGGGCACGGGGCTGCTCGGCGCCCCCTGAGGGCAGCGATTGCGTGGTCAGCCACAGCAGCCACAGCAGCGCGGACATCACCCAGGGCAGCAGATCGATGGGCAGATGATCCAGTGCCCAGCCCACCAGCAGCACCGCGCCGATAAAACCGAGCGACCCCCACAGCCGCACATGGCTGTAGCGGTGCGCCTGGTCGCCGAGCGTGCGCAGGGTGATCACCTCGAACTGGGCCAGCACCGCGTTCCAGAAGAAACTGAAGGTGGCGAGCAGGATCGCCATGCTCCACACCTGGTCGACCCAGAACACCGGCAGGAACGCCAGCGCGGCGGCCAGATTGCCCAGGCGGATGATGCGCAGCCGGGCCCCGGTGCGGTCGGCCAGCCAGCCCCACAGGTTGGGCGCGCCGATCTTGGTGATCTGCGGCACCGCCATCAGCACGCCGATGGCGAACGGGCTGAAGCCCAGGTCTTTCAGGTACAGCGACCAGTACGGCACCAGGGTGCCGAGCAGGCCGAAGTAGAGGAAATAGAACCCGGACAGGCGCCAGTAAAACGGCATACGGCGCCCCTTGCTCAGAATCCGCCGGGAATCGGCGCCAGCGGCGGCGTCACGTCTCCGTTCTGGCCGCGATGGCGCAGGTAATGGTCCATCAGCACCAGCGCCAGCATGGCTTCGGCGATGGGCGTGGCGCGCACCCCCACGCAGGGGTCATGGCGGCCCTTGGTGACCACTTCGGTGGCCTCGCCGCGCAGATTGATGCTGCGCCCGGGGATGGTGATGCTGGAGGTGGGCTTGAGCGCCATGCTGGCGCGCACGATCTGCCCGGAGGTGATGCCGCCCAGCACGCCGCCGGCGTGGTTGCTGGCGAAGCCCTCGGGTGTCATCTCGTCGCGGTGTTCCTCGCCGCGCTGGTTGACCACCTGGAAGCCGTCGCCGATCTCCACGCCTTTGACCGCGTTGATCGACATCAGCGCCTTGGCCAGATCCGCGTCCAGACGGTCGAACACCGGTTCGCCCCAGCCCGGCGGCACGCCTTCGGCGAACACCGTCACCCGCGCGCCGATGGACGAGCCGTCCTTGCGCAGGTCGTTGATCAGCTGTTCCAGGGCCGGCACCTTGTCCGCGTCCGGGAAGAAGAACGGGTTGTCGTTGACGCTGTGCCAGTCGAACCGCTCGGCGCGGATGGTGCCGATCTGCTCGACGCCACCGTAAATGCGCACGCCGACACGCTGCTCCAGATACTTGCGGGCGATGGCGCCGGCGGCCACGCGCATGGCGGTTTCGCGGGCCGAGGAACGCCCCCCGCCGCGGTAATCGCGGAAGCCGTATTTCTGGGTGTAGGTGTAGTCCGCGTGGCCGGGCCGGAAGGTCTCGGCGATGTTGCTGTAATCCTTGGACTTCTGATCGGTGTTCTCGATCAGCAGGCCGATCGAGGTGCCGGTGGTTTTGCCCTCGAACACCCCGGACAGGATGCGCACCTGGTCGGGTTCCTTGCGCTGGGTGGTGTAGCGGCTGGTGCCCGGCTTGCGGCGGTCCAGCTCGCCCTGCAGGTCCGCCTCGCTGATCTCCAGACCCGGCGGGCAGCCTTCCACCACCGCGCCCAGCGCGACGCCGTGACTTTCACCGAAAGTGGTGACGCGAAAGCGTTCACCGAAACTGTTCCCAGACATAGTGCTCCTCAGGCGCCTCAGGCGGCGATAAACCGATCCCGGAATTCTAGCAGTTGGCGGCGGTCCAGCATGAAAACGCCATGCCCGCCGCGTTCAAATTCAAACCACAGGAACGGCACGTCCGGCCACAGGGCCGCCATGTGCCGGTCACTGTTACCCACCTCGACGATCAGCACGCCGTCCTCGGAGAGCCGCTCGGCGGCGCCGGCCAGCAGGCGGCGGGTGAAATCCAGGCCGTCGTGCCCCGACGCCAGCGCCAGTTCCGGCTCGTGGCGGTATTCGTCGGGCATCGCGGCCAGGTCCTCCGCGTCCACGTAGGGCGGGTTGGAGATAATCAGGTCGTAGGGGCCGTCCAGCCCTTCCAGGCCATCCGCCTGCACCGCCGTGACCCGGTCGGCGAGACCGTGCTCGTCGATATTGCGCCGGCACACCGCCAGCGCCTGTTCGGAGATGTCGCTGGCGTCCACCCGCGCGTCGGGCAGCGCATGGGCGCAGGCGATGGCGATGCAGCCGCTGCCGGTGCACAGATCCAGCACCCGGCCGACCCGCTCCGGCGCCAGCCAGGGCTGGAAGCCCGCCTCGATCAGCTCCGCCAGCGGCGAACGCGGGATCAGCACCCGTTCATCGACGAAAAACGGCAGCCCGCAGAACCAGGCCTGCCCGGTCAGATACGGCACCGGCACCCGCTCGTTGGCGCGCTTAACCAGCAGCGCCACATAGCGGTCGACCTCGTCCGGCAGCAGCCGCGCGTCGAGCATGCGCGGGTCGGTGTCCAGGGGCAGCGCCAGCACGTGCAGCAACAACGCCAGGCACTCATCGCCGTGGTCGTCGGTGCCGTGGCCCAGATAGACCCCGGCGCGGCGCAGGGCGGATTCCCCCCAACGCAGACAATCACGGGGGGTCTTGAGGGTGGCCAGGGCCTGTTGCTGTTCGCGGGGTTCAATCACGTCTTGGCTCCAAACGGGCGCGAAAGAGTACCACATTCTGCCACAGGGGGAGGCCCGGCGCGCCGCCGGCGGCATCGTCACAGCACTGACATGCGCCCTTGCCATGCTGGTTCCGGCACTGAAACGTAAATACAGATGACATTATCGGGAAACCTGTTAAATTGCGCTTTCCAGGCAATCGAGGCTTTCATGCGAACTTGGCTCTTCAAGACCGAACCGAACGACTTCAGCATCCGCGACCTGCGTGATGCCCCCGACCAGATGACCGGTTGGGACGGCGTGCGCAATTACCAGGCCCGCAACCGGCTGCGCGACGAGATCCAGGACGGCGACCGGGTACTGATCTACCATTCCCGCGGGCGCAATCCGTCGATTGTCGGTGAAGCCCAGGTGGTGTCCGGCCCCTACCCGGACCCCACCCAGTTCAAGCCTGACCACCCCGGCTTCGACGCGCGCAGCAGCGAGGACATGCCGCGCTGGTTCCAGGTCGACCTGCGCTTCGTGGCGCTCTACCAGACCCCGCTGAGCCTCGCCGACATGCGCGAAGTGCCGGAATTCGCGGACATGGAGCTGCTGGTGCACCCGCGCCTGTCGATCCAGCACATCACCGACCGCCAGTACCAGCAGATCATCGCCCGCTGCGAGCCCGAGCTCGCCGCCCGCTCCCCGCTGATCCCCGCCTTTACCTAAAGCCCGAGCTATGGCTCCGTAGCCCGGTTCGGTCTCGGTGCCCGCGAGAGGGGCGAAGCCCCGGCAGGCTCCCAAAGACCTTTCTCTCCAGAAAGCCCGCACCGGGATCGGGTGGGCCCGTCCAGGACACGCCACGAGTACATCTATGTACACCTCTTGCAAGTGTTGCTTGTCTGCGATGGCTCAGTGAGCAAGGGAGATTAAACTGCGTACGTCTATCCGGCCTGTTGGTTGGGCCGATTTATAGACGGCCCTGGCCCTCATGAGAACCGCGCCTCGGTTGCCTATCGTCCCTACGGGTTCTGGACCCGTGTACTTGTCGGCGTTGCCCGAGGCCGGTTTAACCCATTGCTCATGGAAGCGCTCGCAGCCTCCTGGTGTGGCCTGAAGTGGTCGGCTCAGGCGGGCCGGTAACTCTGTTGGTAATACATCAAGGCCCAGCTAATACGGGCCATCTTGTTGGCAATGGCGCCGACGGCCTTATGCTTACCGCGTCGCTTTGCGACTTGGCGGGCCCAACACGACAGCCGGTCATGATTCCTGTGGGCATTGCGCAACACTGACCAAGCACCCTGAATCAGCATTCGTCGTAGATACGTGTTGCCGCGCCGTGTCAGGCCTCCGAGGTTTTGTTTGCCGCCACTGGAGTGCTCGCGAGGCACAAGACCGAGATTGGCAGCCAGCTCTCGCCCATTGCGATAGGCGCGCCCGTCACCGGCGTGGGCAACGAGAGCGGTGGCGGTCTTCTCGGCGATGCCTTTAACGGTCATCAGACGCTGAGCGGCGTCGCTGCCTTTGGCCTGCCGGTCAATACGCCGGTCGAGGCGGTTGATGGCCGCATCGCGTTGGTGCCACTCGATCAGCAGCTCCTCAAGCAGCACCCGGGCCTCGGGGGTCAGCTCGTTGCCGGCATTTTCAAGCAGACCCGGCAAGGCGCTCTGGAGCCGCCGGCGTCCTTGAGGGAGCACGATGCCGTATTCATTGAGCAGGCCCCGGATTTGATTGGTGAGGGCGGTGCGCTGATTGACCTGGCGTTCGCGCACCCGGTGCGCCTGGATCAGGTCAGTTTGGGCCAGGGTGCGTGGGAGCACACACCGCAGATGGGGCCGCTGCGCGGCTTCGGTGATGGCAAAAGCATCGTTGCGGTCGTTCTTATTGCCTTTAACGAAGGGCTTAACGTGCTGGGGTGGGATCAGCCGAACGTCCATGCCATGCCTCTGAAGGGTGCGTCCCCAGTAGTTGGAGCCACTGCAGGCCTCCATGGCGACGATGGCTTTCGGGTATCCCAAGAGCAGCGCCAGTAGTCGCTGGCGCTTCACCTGCCGGTTAAAGACCGGCTTGCCAGCTTGATTCACGGCACAGACTTGGAAAACGGACTTTGCGAGATCAATCCCGATCAAGGTAACGTTCATGTGGGCACCTCTTGTAGTCGATTGGTTTTGGTAACTCAATCTTGGCGCATCGTGACGCCGTATTGGCAAGAGGTGTCCATCTCATCATCCCTGTAGGCTCGACGTTTGGCCATCCCTGGCCAAACACGGTCCTGGACGGGCCCACCCGATCCCGGCGCTCCTAGGAAGATTCCAAGCTTCCCCTCCCTGGTCGGTCCGGCGGTGTTATGACCCGGGGCATCGGAATCTTCCCAAAGAGCGGGTCTGTGTTCTGCCCTTCCGGGACCCTGGAGAACAGGACGTTCGACAGGGAGCCCCCAGGGACGGGTTCACGGCGTTCCCGGAAGGGCAGAACACAGACCCGCGTCCCCTGCTGGAGTGTCCAACCTTCCCATTAAAGCGCGATGCACCCAGAAATTGGCATAACCGTTGCACCGCCCCCCTAACCAAAGGCTTTTCCCGTGGGGGATCTCATGGAACGACGCGCCGCGCTACTGCTCACCCTCATCGCCCTGCCCGCCTCCGGCCTGGCCGACACCCCTGAATATGCCGCCAACGACGTGGTCTGGATCGCCATCGCGGCGGCCCTGGTGTTCCTTATGCAGGCCGGTTTCGCGCTTCTCGAAAGCGGCCTGAGCCGCACCAAGAACGCCATCAACGTGGTGATGAAGAACTACATGGACCTGTGCGTGGGGACGCTGATGTTCTGGGCGCTGGGCTTCGGCCTGATGTTCGGGGTCAATCCCAGCGGCTGGGTGGGCCAGGACCTGTTCGCGCCCAGCCAGGGCGACAGCGATCTGTGGACTCTGTTGCTGTTCCAGCTGATGTTCGCCGCCACCGCCGCCACCATCGCGTCCGGGGCGATGGCGGAACGCACCCGCTACCTGGGGTATCTGTGCGGCGCCATGCTGATCACCGGGCTGGTCTACCCGCTGTTCGGCAACTGGGCCTGGAACAGCGACGGCTGGCTGGCGGCTCTCGGGTTTATCGACTTCGCCGGCTCCACCGTGGTCCACAGCGTCGGCGGCTGGTGCGCGCTGGCCGGCATCATGGTGGTGGGGCCGCGCCTGGGCCGCTTCGACAGCCAGGGGCGGCCACGGGAGATTCGCGGCCACAATTTATCGTTCGTGGCCCTGGGCGGGTTCCTGTTGTGGTTCGGCTGGTTCGGCTTCAACGGCGGCTCCACCCTGGGGGCCGACGTCAATATCGCGCTGATCAACCTCAACACCCAGCTGGCGGCCGCCGCCGGCGCCCTGGGGGCCGCGCTCTACCGGGTTATCGCCCGCCGCCCGGTGCTGCTCACCGAAACCGTCAACGGCAGCCTGGCCGGGCTGGTGGCGATCACCGCCGGCTGCGCCACCATGACGCCCGGCTTCGCGATCATCACCGGCCTGCTGGGCGGGCTGCTGGTGGGCCCGGGCAGCCGCCTGCTGTTGTCGATGAAACTGGACGACGTGGTCGGCGCGGTGCCGGTGCATGCGTTCGCCGGGGCCTGGGGCACGCTGGCCGCCGGGCTGTTCTACCAGGGCGACCTGTTCGACCCGCAGCGGGTCACGGTGCAGTTGCTGGGCATTGTGGTCGCCTTCGCCTGGGCGTTCTTCGCCGCCTTGATCCTGTATATGGTGCTGTCGCTCACCGCCGGCCTGCGGGCGCCCAGCCAGCATGAACAGCGGGGCCTGGACGTCAGCGAGCACGCCGAGCTGGGCTACCCGGAATTCGCCCAGCAGCACCTCTACGACGCAGATGTGGCCAGCGGCCTGGATAGCCCACGATGAGCCCGGAAGAACGCCACCGCCGCGCCATCGCCACCGGCCTGGCCCCCTATCTGGACAGCCGCCAGGTGCCGGAGGCGGTGGCCCTGTGGCAGCGCGACTACGCCCACCGCCCGCGCTTTTCGCTGCAGGGCTACGTGAGCCATATCAGCCGCCTGTTCGAGGTGGGGGGCCGGCGCCATGATCTGCACCTGAGTCTGGTGCAGGCGATGACCCTGCCGGACCGGGAACTGCTGCCCGACCCGCTGGGGGACGAGGACGGCGCCCACCGGGCCCACCCCTGCACCGAGGCGTTCCAGCTTCTGATGCGCGCCCTGTGGGCGCAGCTCGACGCGGGCCAGGCCGGCCAGGTGCGTCTGGATCAGCTCACCGACCTGCGCCGCCCGGGCGTCGACCCGGCCCTGCGTGACACCCTCGAATACTGGCTCAACCACGCCGACGGCGACCTGGCGCCGCTGGACCAGGATCAGCTGCGGCGTTTGCTTAACCGCGCCTATGTGTTGCTGTGCGAACGGTTCGGCCCGGTGCACAGTGACCGGCTGCTGAAACTGGCCGTCGACCGCGTGCGCGGGCAGCGCCCGGGGCTGGAATCCGCGCTGCACGCCCTGCTCTGACGGCCGACGTTGCTTGCCAGTGGTTCAAAGGGGTCATTATGCTAGCCCACACTGTGTAATCGGGGCGCTGAATGAAATTACATCACCAGATATTTCTGGCCATGGTGCTGGGCGGTATTGCCGGGGCGCTCACCGAAGAGAGCACCCGCCTGTTCGGGCTGCCGCTGCTGCCCGGCTATGACCTGATCGGCGATCTGTTCATCAATGCCCTGAAGATGGTGGTGGTGCCGCTGATCACCACCGCCATTATCAGCGGCATGGTCAACGTGGGCGACGGCGACGATCTCGGCCGGCTGGGCCTGAAAACCGTGCTGTTCTACCTGAGCACCAGCCTGATCGCGGTGCTGGTGGGGCTGGTGGTGGTGAATCTGATCGCCCCCGGCGTGATCGACGGCCAGCCGGCGCGGAACCTGCTGGGCCTGTCGGCGGACACCGACCGGGCCCTGGCCAGCATCGAGGGCCGCGGCGCCGGCGACTTCACCGAGATTCTGCGCCAGTTGCTGCCGCCCAACCTGTTCCAGGCCGCCGCCGAAACCCAGATGCTGGGGCTGATCGTGTTCTCGCTGTTCTTCGGCTTCTTCCTGCGCACCCTGCCCGGCGCGCCCGGTGAGCATCTGCGCCAGGTGGTGGAAGGCATCTATCAGGTCACCATGCGCATCACCATGGTGATCATCCGCTTCGCGCCGCTGGGCGTGTTCGGCCTGATCGCCGCCACCGTCACCCGCACCGGGCTGGACGCGGTGGAGCCGCTGGCGCTGTTCTTCGTCACCGTGTTGCTGGCGCTGGGCATTCACATGTTCGGCGTGATGCCGCTGCTGATCCGGCTGTTCGCCAAACGCTCGCCGGTGCGCCACCTGCAGGCCATGGCGCCGGCGCTGATGACCGCCTTTTCGTCGGCCAGCTCCGCCGCCACCCTGCCGCTGAGCATGGACTGCGTGCAGAAGCGCTCCGGCGTGTCCAAGCGCACCTCCAGCTTCGTGCTGCCGCTGGGCGCCACCGTCAACATGGACGGCACCGCCCTGTACGAGTGCGTGGCGGCGATCTTCATCGCCCAGGCCTACGGTATGGACCTGTCCCTGACCACCCAGTTCGTGATCGTGCTGACCGCCCTGCTCACCTCCATCGGCGTGGCCAGCATTCCCGCCGCCAGCCTGGTGGCGATCACCGTGATCCTGGGCACCATCGGCCTGCCCGCCGAAGCCATCGGTCTGATTCTGGTCACCGACCGGCTGCTGGACATGTGCCGCACCGCGGTGAATGTCTGGGGCGACAGCGTCGGCGCGGTGATCCTGGCGCGCAGCGAAGGCGAAGAAAACGTGCTGCGCACCCCCATGAAAGAACTCGAGACGGAACGGGCCTGAGCGAATGAAACCGGTTCTTTTGATCACCGGCGCCGCCCACGGCCTGGGCCGGGCGCTCGCTCTCGGCGCCGCGCGGGACTACAAGCTGGCGCTGCTCGACCGGGAACGGGTGGCCGGCGAGCAGCTCGCCGACGCGCTGCGCCGGGACGGCGCCGAGGTGCTGTTCGTGCACGCCGACGTGGCCGTGGAGGCGGACTGGCGCCACGCCCTGGAGCGGGTACAGCGGCGCTGGGAACGGCTCGACATCCTGATCAACAACGCCGGGCTGGCCGCCATGGGCCCGTTCGAGGGACAAACCCCGGCCACCTGGGAGCAGCTCTGGCACACCAACCTGATGGGCGCGGTCCACGGCTGTCGCACCGCCTTGACGATGATGAAGCGCCAGGGTGACGGCCACCTGATCAACGTGGCGGCGCTGGCGGGCATCACCGCGCCGCCGGGCATGGCCGCCTATGTGGCCTGCAACGCCGCGCTGATCCGCTTCAGCGAGGCCCTGGCGGCGGAACTGCACGGTCTGAATATCGGCGTCAGCGTGGTCTGTCCGGATCTGTTCTCCAGCGACATGAGCCGGCGCATGCCCAACGCCGATCCGCTCAGCCGTGCCCGCCTGCAGCGCGCCATGGACGACGCCCCGGAAAGCGCCGCCGAGGTGGCGGACACCATCCTTCAGCAGATGGGCAAGCGGCCGCTGTACCTGTTTCCGCAACCGGAGGCCCGCCGCGACTGGCGCAGGAAGCGCTGGCGCCCGGAACGCTTCGTGGCGCGCATGGCGAAACTGGGCAGCAGCCTGCGCCGCTATCGTTGATGCACTTATTGCTGATGCACTTCCTCGATATAGCGCAGGGTGTGGCGGTAATCGCCTTCCAGCGCCTTATCGAAACGCTCGCCGATCAAACGCTCCAGTTTGCGACCCACCAGCGGCAGGGATGAATGCACCGCCACGCGGGTGATCTGACGGGACTGATCGCCGTCGGCGAGCAGCGTCATGGTGCCGCTCACCTTCACCGGCACATTGCCCAGCTGAAAGCGATAGTCCGCCTGGTAGCCGCCGGTGGCCGGGCGCCAGTGGAATTCGGTGGTCAGTTCCGCTTCCGAGGGCAGCAACTTGCGCGCGAAGGCGGGCACCTTGTCCAGACGGATTTCGATGGGCTGCGCAATACGGATGTGGAAGCCGTCGCCGACCGGTTCGAACACCTCAAAGCGGTAATCGTCCACTTTGCCCCATTGATAACGCTGTTCGAAAAACGCCCGGCTGGTGAGAATGCCGTACAGCTCTTCAACATTCACCGGATAGCGGCGTTCCGCGGTGACATCCATGGTTTTCTCCCGAGTAAAAAGATGCCCTGAAGGCCAATCGCCGGGGTACCGGTAGGCCCGGGGCGAAGGCAAAGCTACACTGCGCCGACAAGCCATTTCAATTGTTCGGCGACTGCCCCTCGTCAAAAGTAAGGAGCGAGCATGAGTGCCACCCGTCCCTACGCCCTGGTTCTGTACGGCGCCACCGGTTTCACCGGCGGCCTGTGTGCCCGCTATCTGGCCCGCAAGCTGCCCGCGGGCACGCCCTGGGCCCTGGCGGGCCGCAACCGCGCCAAGCTTGAGCAGGTGGCCGCCGGCCTGCCCGGCGACAACCCGCCGGAGCTGATCGAGGCGGACAGCGGCGACCCCGCCAGCCTCACCGCCCTGGCCGCCCGGACCCGCGCCCTGGCCAGCACCGTGGGCCCCTACATTCAATACGGCGAGCCGCTGGTGCGCGCCTGCGTGGAACAGGGCACCCATTACTGCGACCTCACCGGCGAACCGGAATTCGTCAACACCCTGCTGAGCCGCTACCACGAGGCCGCCCAGGCCAGCGGCTGCGCGCTGGTCAACTGCTGCGGCTTCGACTCGATTCCCCATGACGCCGGGGTGTTGTTCGCGATCCGCGAACTGACCCTGGAGCACGGCGGCAAACTGGACGGCCCGGTGACCGCCGAAGGCGCGGTGGCGTTCTCCGCCAAGTTTTCCGGCGGCACCTGGCGCTCGGCGCTGGAGGCGTTCGCCCGGCCCGGCGCCAACCAGCGCAGCCAGCGCGACGCCCAGGTGCGCCTCAAACAATGGTACCCGCGCAAGGTGGGCGGTCTGGCGCCCAAGCCGCACAAGGACGACGCCCTGGGCGGCTGGCTGGCGCCCATGCCGACCATTGATCCGATGGTGGTGATGCGCTCGGCCCGGGCGCTGGACGATTACGGCCCGGAGTTCCGCTACGGCCATTATCTGGTCACCGGCGGGCTGGGCAAGCTGATCGGCGGCGCCGCCGGCGTCGGCGGGCTGGTGCTGGCGGCCCAGATCGGCCCGCTGCGGCGCCGTCTGATGAAGCTCAACCCGGCCGGTCAGGGCCCGGATGAAGCCACCCGCGCCCGTTCCTGGTTCCAGGTGAAGGTGCGCGCCCGTTGCGGCGACAGCGAAGTACTGTGCCGGGTGTCCGGTGGCGATCCCGGCTACGACGAAACCGCCAAGATGCTCTCGGAAACCCTGATGGGCCTGGCGCTGGACGAGGGTTACCCCATGCACACCGGCGTGGTCACCCCGGTGATGGCGCTCGGCGACCGCCTGATCGACCGGCTCGAAGCCGCCGGCATGCTGTTCGAGCGCAACGCCTGATTCAGACGAAGTACATCAGCAGCCATTCGGCCACCAGGGCGGGCTTGTCCTCGCCCTCGATGTCCACCGTGAACAGGAATTTCAGCAACCACTGGCCGGGCTTCTTCTCATTGGCTTCGATCAGGGTGGCGCGGGCGCGGATGCGCGCGTCGACCTTGACCGGGGCCATGAAGCGGAGCTTGTCGAAGCCGTAGTTCATGCCCATTTTCATGCCGCGCGGCACCAGAAAATCATCGATGCTGGTCTGCAGGTACGGCAACAGCGACAGCGTCAGGTAACCGTGGGCGATGGTGGTGCCGAACGGCGTCGCCTTGGCGCGCTCCGGATCCACATGGATAAACTGATGATCCAGGGTGGCGGCGGCGAAGTCGTTGATGCGCCCCTGGTCGATGGTGAACCATTCCGAGGCGCCCATGTCCTCGCCGACGTACTCGTTGATCTGTGCGGCTTCCACCACTTTCATGCCCGGCTCTCCTCGCGTTTTTATTAAGGTTTCACTACCGCGAGGATAACCGTGCCCGCCGGCGCCGCCATGACGGGATGGCTCGCCGGCGCCAATGTTTTGGTCAACCGAGGAAGGCTTTGATGGCGTCCGCCACCGGCCGCGGGTCGTCCATATGCAGATGGTGACGCCCGGGCAGGCGGGTGACCCGCACGTCGCGCAGCCACTCGATGCGGTGATCGAAGCGCCCGTCGCCGCCAAGCCCCTCATTACCCAGCACCAGCAAGGTGGGCGCGGTGATGCGCTCGACGAACCCTTTCACCTGGTCGTCGGTGAGCCGCAGTGACGAGGTGATGCGCAGCCGCGCGTCGGTGCGCCAGGTCCAGCCGCCGTCCACCTGCTCCAGCCCGCGCTCGCACAGCAACCGGGCCGAGCTTTCCTCCAGGCCGCCCAGGGCCGGCAGCCGCGCCGCCACCGCCTGCTCCGGATCCGCGTACACCGGCTTGCGCTTGTCCGGCAGCGCCTGCATCTGATCGATGGCCTTACGCAGATTGGGCACCACTTCGTCGGCGGCGGTGGCCGGCGGCCCCAGGCCTTCGATCAGCACCAGGCGGCTGACCCGTTCCGGGAAGGTGGCGGCGAACAAACAGGCCACGCCGGCGCCCATGGAATGGCCGACCAGCACGAAGCGGTCCCAGCCCAACTGATCGGCCACCGCCAGCACGTCGCGGACGTGGTCCACGTAATGGGTGGCCTGGTGGCGCGGGCGGTGCTCGGAATGGCCGTGGCCGGCGAAATCCAGCGCCACCAGCGGATGGCCGAGCGGTTCCGCCAGCGGCTGAAAGGAGGCGGCGTTGTCCAGCCAGCCGTGCAGCGCCAGCACCGGTTCGCCCTCACCGGGCCACTGCAGGCCGGCCAGTTCCTGGCCGTAGGCGCGGAAGCGGCGTTCCACCGGAGTCCGGGACGGGTTAGCGGGCATTGCTAGCGCCCTCCCCGGCTTCCGCGCCGTCTTGCCGGTGGTCCGGACCGAGCACGCCGTCCAGGGCGCGCAGCACCAGTTGCGCGGTGCCCTCCGGGCGCTCCAGCGGGTACATATGGCTGCCCGGGGCGAACAGGCGCGTCATCCGGTGGCGGCGGGCGTGGCGGGCACCGCCGAGGTGGAACAGCTTCGGCGATTGCTCGCCGGTGACCAGCACGCCGGGCACCCGGGTGCGCGGCAGCGCCGTGACGCCGGTGGGGGTCTCGCGGAACACCGCCACTTCCACCTCCGGGCGGAAGCGCAGACGCCAGCCGTCGCCGTGGCGCTCCAGGCCGGCTTCCAGGTAGTTCTTCAGCGACCGCGGGTCGAACGCCTTGAACAGGCCGCGGGAGTTGAAATAGCTCTCCACGTCGTCCCAGCTGGCCCAGTAATCCAGCCGGCCTTTGCTCTTTTTCGCCGGCGAGAAACGGTCGCCCTGCCCGGTCAGCCGGGCCAGCCGGTAGGCGGCCCCCTGCAGGCCGTTGGCCAGGGGCGGGTCGAGCATCACCTGGGCCCGGAACCAGTCCGGATGGCGGTGGGCGACCCAGAACATCAGCACCGAACCCATCGAGTGCCCCAGACCGATAATCGGCTTGGGCAGCGGTTCGAGGAAGGCTTCCAGTTCCAGGCTCAGGCTTTTCCAGTCCCGGTCCACCGGGTAACGGGGGTCCTGGCCGAGGCACTCCACCACATGGATGTCGTAGTGCTCCGCCAGGGGCGCCAGGAAGGTGTCGTAGCTGTGCCCGGGCACGCCGTTGGCGTGGGCAAAGGCCAGCACCGGTTTGCGTCCCGCCGCCGCTTGGGTGTTCATCCAGCGCTCTCCTCGAAAAATCGGCAATACAAAAAGGACCATGATAACCGCCCCCGGCGGCAAACCCATGGCGAAATCCGCCAACGCGCGGACAGTTCGCGTCGGGGATTGTACAATGCGCGGCAAACAGGAGGTGTCATGACGCTGATCTCGTTCAATATCAATGGTATTCGCGCACGCTTGCATCAACTGGAAGAGCTGCTGGGCAAATACAAACCCACCCTGGTGGGCCTGCAGGAAACCAAGGTTCAGGACAGCGAGTTTCCGGAACAGGCGATCCGCGACCTGGGCTATCACCCCTATTATCACGGCCAGAAAGGCCATTACGGGGTGGCGCTGCTGACCCGGGAACCGCTGGAGGACGTGCAATACGGTTTTCCCTCCGACGGCGAGGACGCCCAGCGCCGCATGATCATCGGCCGGCTGCGTGACGCCGACGGCCAGCCACTGACGGTGCTCAACGGTTATTTCCCGCAGGGCGAAAACCGCGAGCATCCGGTGAAGTTTCCCGCCAAGGAAAAGTTCTACCAGGATCTGCAGCATTATCTGGAGAACCACCACGACGCCAGCGAGAAGCTGGCCATCATGGGCGACTTCAACATCTCCTCCACCGACCTGGACATCGGCATCGGCGAAGCCAACCGCAAGCGCTGGCTGCGCGAGGGCAAGACCAGCTTTCTGCCCGAGGAACGGGAATGGTGGCAGCGTCTGATCGACTGGGGCCTGGAAGACACTTTCCGCTGCCGATACCCGGACACCGACGACGTGTTTTCCTGGTTTGATTACCGTTCCAGAGGCTTTGAACGGGACCCGCGCCGCGGCCTGCGCATTGATACCGTGCTGGCCACCAAGCCCCTGGTGGAGCGCCTGACCGATTGCGGCGTCGACTACGAGATGCGCGCCATGCAGCGCCCTTCGGACCACTGCCCGGTGTGGAGCCGGTTCGATAACCTGCCCTCATGAGCGTTCATTTCAACCTCAAGCGGCTGAGGCCCAACCTGGACGGGCTCGGGTTCCTGATCGATGTGGGCATGATCCTGCTGGTGATCGCCAACCTGAGCCTGATCCTGTTTGACTGGATCTACCGGGTCGAAGCGGTGCAGTCGGCGATGGAAACCTACACGCCGGACTTCTATCGCTTCTACAGCGTCAGCATTCATGCCAACTTCTTTGAAATCGATCTGGCCTTCGTCAGTGTCTATCTCACCGAGTTCGTGATCCGCTGGGCCGCCGCCATCGCCCGCCAAACCTATCATCGCTGGTTCTTCTATCCGTTCGTGCACTGGTACGACCTGCTCGGCTGCATCCCGGTGGGCAGCTTCCGCTGGCTGCGGATCCTGCGTGTGGTGAGCCTGATGTACCGGCTGCAGAAGCTCGGCGTGGTGGACTTCCGAGACACCGCGGTGGGCGCCACGGTGATCAAGTATTACCGCATCCTGATGGAAGAGATTTCCGACCGGGTGGTGATCAACGTGCTGGATGGCGCGCAGCGGGAGATCCGCAGCGGCGGCGCGATGATGCACCGCATCGAGCAGGACGTGCTGGCGCCGCGGCGGGCGCAGCTGGTGGACTATGTGGCCGGCCGCATCGCCGACGCCACCCGCCGCAGCCACGACCAGTACCGCGATCAGCTTTCCGAGTACCTGGTGCACGTCACCGACGAAGCGGTGCAACGCACCCCGGCGGGCCGGCGGCTGGCGGCGATTCCGGTGGCCGGCCCGCGCGCCATCGCGCTGCTCGGCGACACCGTGCGCGACGGCGGCACCGCCCTGGTGGCGCAAATCGTCGAGGACATCAGCGCCCCGGCCAACCGGCAACGGCTGGACGCCCTGGTGGACAACCTTCTGGTGGCGTCCAGCGGCGGCGACGAACAACTCAATGAGATGGTGAAGGAAACGCTGCTGGAGATTCTCGACCACGTGAAGGACCAGGTGGCGGTCCAGCACTGGAAAGAAGAGGACTGACGCCCGGCCCGCGCCGGCCGGGTTACTCCGGGGCGCGCAGCCACAGCAGCCGTGCGCCGCCGGCGGCGGCCACGTCGACATCGAACGCGGCCACGCTGCCGACGCGGAACCCCGGCCGCGAGCGCGGCTCGCCCACCCACAGGGCGCTCAGCAGCGACACCAGCGGCATGTGGCTGACCAGCACCAGGTTCTCGCAGGACGGCTGCTCGATCAGCCAGTCGAGAAACTGATCCGGCGCCGCTTCCGGCACCAGATACCCGCACGCCTCCTGATCCATGCCGCCGTAGGCACGGGCGATGCACAGCGCGGTCTGCTGGGCGCGCCGGTAAGGGCTGGCGATCAGGCGGTCCACGGTCACCCCCTCCTCGCGCAATCTCTGCCACAGGGCCATCACTTCCAGGCGCCCGCGTTCGGTGAGCGGGCGCTCGGCGTCGGTGGGGGCCTGAGCCACGGCTTCGCCGTGCCGGCAAAGGTAGACTCTCAAGCCGCCCCCCCGTGGAAGCTGAACTCCACGTCGTGCTTGTGCTCGCCGCTCATCAACCGGGCGATCATGGTCTCCAGCGGCTTGCCCTGATAGATGATCTCGTAGAGGGCGGTGGCCAGCGGCATGTAGACGTTGAGTTTTTCCGCGTGGGTGGCGACCAGCCGAATGGTGTTAAGGCCCTCGGCGGTCTGGCCCAGGGTATCGAGCGCCTGCTGCAGTTCCTGGCCCTGGCCGAGCTGATAACCGAGCCGGTAATTGCGCGACAGGGAGGAGGAACAGGTGGCGATCAGGTCGCCGACCCCGGACAGCCCCAGGAAGGTGAGCGGGTTGGCGCCCAGCTCCACGGCGAAGCGGCTCATTTCCGCCAACGCCCGGGTGAGCATGAAACTGCGGCTGTTCTCGCCGATGTCGATGGCGGCGGCCATGCCGGACGCCACCGCGTAGATGTTCTTGAGCGCGCCGCCCAGCTCCACGCCGTAAATGTCCGGGTTGTCGTAAACCCGGAAATATTCACAGCTGAGCGCCTGCTGGATGGTGTGGCAGAGCGCCTCGTCGGGGCTGGCGATCACCGAGCCGGTGAACTTGCGCTCGACGATCTCCCGCGCCAGGTTGGGGCCGCTGAGCACGCCGATGCGGGTGTGGTCCCACTCGCGCTTGAGCAGCTGGCTCATCAGCAGGAAGCCGTCTTCGTGGATGCCCTTGGTGCAGCTCACCACCAGGGTGCCGTCCTTGACCATGGGGCGGGCCTGGCGCAGCACCTCCACGAAGGCGCTGGAGGGCACCGCCACGAAGATCAGATCGGCGCCGTCGAGCACCTGGTCGAGATGCTCGGTGGCGTGAACCCCCTCGGGCAGAGTCTGGCCGGGCAGATAACGGGGGTTCTCCCCGTCCTCGTTAATGGCGGCGGCGGTTTCCGGATCGCGCACCCAGAGGCGGGTGCGGTGGCCGTTCTCGGCCAGGATGCTGGCCGTGGCGGTGCCGAAACTGCCACCGCCGAGAATCGCGGCGGTGTGTTTGCGCTGCTCCATCAAGAGCCCCTCTGTTCGGGCGGGTGGGTCACCAAAGGGGGCATCATAAGCGCCTCCACCAGGCCAGGCAATGCGCCCGGCCGGGTCGTTCAGGACTGGTCGGCACGCTCCTGCAGCAGCCGGTTCAGGCGCCGGGCGGTGGCCGCCGGGTCCGAGGGCAGCTGGCCTTCGGCGAGCAGCGCCTGATCGAGCAGCAGCTCGGCCAGTTCCGTGAAGGTGGCGCTCTCCTCGATGCCTTCCAGCCGTTGCAGCAGCGGGTGCGCCAGATTCACTTCCAGCGTCGGCTTGCTGTCCGGCACCGGCTGCCCGGCGGCTTCCAGCATCATGCGCATCTGCGGGCCCAGCTCGTCCTCGGCCAGCACCAGGCAGGCCGGCGAATCCACCAGCCGGCTGGTGGGCCGCACTTCCGCCACCTGATCGCCCAGGCTGTCACTGAGACGGCCGATCAGCGGCGCCTGCTTGTCCTGGTCGGCGCGCTCCTGGTCTTCCTGGTCCATGTCCAGCTGGCCACGGGCCGCGTTAACCAGTTTGCACCCTTTGTATTCGCCCAGATAGCCGGCCATCCATTCGTCGACCCGCTCGGTGAGCAGCAGCACCTCAATGCCTTTCTTGCGGAACACTTCCAGGTGCGGGCTGTTGCGCGCCGCGTTCAGGTTGTCGGCCAGCAGGTAATAGATCTTGTCCTGCTTTTCACCGGCGCGCTCCAGGTACTGGTCGAGCCCCACGGCGCCGGGCCGGACGTCCTCGGTGGACGGGAAGCGCAGCAAGGCGGCGATCGCCTCGCGGTTGTCCGGGTCCTCGCCGATGCCTTCCTTGAGCACCTCGCCGAACTGCGACCAGAAGGTGGCGTATTTTTCCTCGTCGTTGCCCAGTTTCTTGAGCGTCTGCAGAACACGCTTGGTGAGCGCGGCGCGGATCTTACGCACCGGGCCGTAGTCCTGCAGCAGCTCGCGGCTGACGTTGAGCGGCAGGTTGGGCGCGTCGATCACGCCCTTGACGAAGCGCAGGTACAGGGGCAGGAACTGCTCCGCGTCGTCCATGATGAACACGCGCTGCACGTACAGCTTCAGGCCACGGCTGGCCTCGCGGTGATAGAGATCGAACGGCGCCCGGGCGGGCACGTAGAGCAGGCTGGTGTATTCCAGTGCCCCTTCCACCTTGTTGTGGCTCCAGGTCAGCGCGTCCTGGAAATCATGGCTCAGGTGGCGATAGAAATTCTGGTACTCCTCGTCGCTGATCTCCTGACGGGGGCGTTGCCAGAGCGCGGTGGCGGAATTGATGGTTTGCCACTCGCTGGTGCCGTCTTCGCCCTCACCGCCGGTCTCGGCCGGGGTCGGCATCAGAATCGGGAACGCCACATGGTCGGAATACTGCTGCACGGTGGCGCGCACTTTCTGGTCGTCCAGGAATTCCTTGGCGTCGTCGCGCAGGTGCAGCACCACCGCGGTGCCGCGCTGGGGGCGCTCGATGGTTTCCACGGTGAACTCGCCCTCGCCGTCGCTTTCCCAGCGCACGCCCTGGTCGGCGGGGTCGCCGGCACGGCGGCTGAACACCTCGACGCGGCCGGCGACGATAAAGGCGGAATAGAAGCCCACGCCGAACTGGCCGATCAACTGGGCGTCCTTGCGGCGGTCGCCGGTCATGCTGGCGAGAAACTTCTCGGTGCCGGAGCGGGCGATGGTGCCCAGATTGTCGACCACCTCTTCCCGGTTCATGCCGATGCCGTTGTCGGCGATGGTGAGCGTGCCCTCGTCCTTGTCCACCGAGAGTCGGATCCAGGGCTCCGGATCGTTTTCCAGCAGCTCGGCGTCGTCGAGCGCCCGGAAGCGCAGTTTGTCGCAGGCGTCGGAGGCGTTGGATATCAGCTCGCGCAGGAAAATCTCACGGTTGCTGTACAAGGAGTGCACCATCAGGTGCAAAAGGCGGGATACTTCCGCCTGGAAACCACGGGTTTCGCGGTCTTGACTCATAGATTCTTCTCCGCCGGATAATCACTGAACACCACGGCGCCCTCCCCGGCACCGCCGCCTTCTAGATAGGCACCCGGACGGCCTTTTTCAAGGTCCGGACCTCTCTACGGAGTGGAGTTTGTGGGAGCGAGCCTGCTCGCGAAAGGGAGCGAAGCTCCCGGCAGGATTCCAGAGAACTTTTGTCTGCCCGCTTGGAGAGCTTGCTGGTATCCTGCCGGCAAGCATAGCTTGCCTTTCGCGGGCGGGGCCCGCTCCCACAAGCTGCCGCTCAGGAGGCGTTGGAGAGATCGTCAAGAGCCTCTTCGAGGCTCGGAAAGCGGAAGGTGAAGCCCTGGTCTTCCAGGCGGCGCGGGTAGACGCGCTGGCCGCCCAACAACAGCCCGGACAGCTCGCCAAGGCCCAGGCGCAGCAGCGGCGCCGGCGCCACCCAGGGCGCGGGGCGATGGACGGCGCTGGCCAGCGCCCGGTGAAAATGCCGCTGGGTCACCGGCTGGGGGGCGGTGGCGTTGAAAATGCCTTCCACGCCCGGCGTTTCCAGCGCGCGCATCAGGATCGCCACCATGTCCTGGATATGAATCCAGCTCAGCCACTGGCTGCCGTCACCGAGCCGGGCGCCCAGGCCCATCCGGTATACCGGCCAGAGCCCCTTCAGCATGCCGCCGCCGCGGCCCAGCACCACGCCGGTGCGGATCAGGCAGAGGCGCACGCCCTCCCCGACCACCTCGCGGGCGGTCTGCTCCCAGGCGTCGCAGAGCCGGTAGCCGAAATCCTTGCGCCGGGCGGAGCTGTGCTCGGTCAGCTCGGCGTCGCCGGCGTCGCCGTAAAAACCCACCGCCGAGCCGCTCACCATCACCGAGGGCGTGGTGTCGAGCCGTCGGCACAGCGCCACCAGCTCGCGGGTGGTGTCCAGCCGCGAAGCCATCAGAGTGCGCTTGCGGGATTCACTCCAGCGGCGGGTGAAGAGGTTTTCGCCGGCCAGATTGACGATGCCGTCGATAGCCTCGTCGTCGCCGATGTCGTCCAGGGACGCCACCACCCGGGTGCCCTCGGGCAGTTTCGACCGCGCCCGCTCCGGCGACCGGCTGAGCACGGTCAGAGCGTGGCCGTGGGCGGCCAGCCGCCGGCATAGCTCGCCGCCGATGAAACCACTGCCGCCGGTTATCAGAACCTTCATTGCGCCTCCTCGATTGAAGCCACGTCGCCGAGGTCGTAGAAGTACTCGACCTTGCCGGAACCCATTGCCACCGCCAGCGTCACGCGTCTCTTGTCGACGTCCACCAGGGTCCCCCGGTGGCGTTCACCGCTTTCCAGGGTCACCGTCACCGGGCCGCCGATCAAGCCCTGGTACGGCGCCCCGTCTTCGTCGGGGGCGGCCCGCTCGGGCGCCGGCGCGGCCGCCGTCTCGCCGCCGCCGGCGGTGTCCAGCACCAGCCGGGTGCCGTCGGCGAGCATCAGTTCACGCACGCTGTCCTCACGCAGATTGATTTCCGCCCGCCCGGAGCCCATGGTCATTTCCAGCCACAGGCGCTGCTCGTTGACGCGGGTCAGCGTGCCGCTGCTGGCGCTGCCGTCGCGCTCCGTGACGGTCACCTGCTGGCCCAGGTAGGAGGCCAGGTCGGTAAAGCGGTGCAGGCGCACGGTCACCGCCGGCGACAGCGACGCGCGCGGCGCCGAGGCGCCGAGCACGCCGCTGTCCGCTGTCTCGGCGGCGCCGGCGGCGAGCACCCGGGTTTCCATGGAGCCCGGGGTCACCGCCCAGCCGACGCTGTTTTCTTCCAACTGCAACCGCCGGCGTTCCACGGTGCCGTCGCGCAGTGCCACGCGGGCCTGCACTTCCCCTTCGCGGGAGGCGCGCCGCAGGTTGACGTTCTCGATGCGGATCGACGCCACCGCCCCGGCCGGAAACTGGGTATGCAGATATTCGCGCGCCACGTAGCCGAGCGTGTCCGGGTGATCGAAAAACAAATCCACTTTGCCGTTACGGTAGCGCAGGTGGTTGGTCTGTACCGTGAAGTCTCCGACCAGATAGCTGCGCAGGGTATCGGGAAGCACCAGCTGCAGGGCGCCGGTGAACTGCTGGTCGCCGAGCGGTGCCAGCGCCAGCTCCAGCCGGTAGCCCTCGTTGAAGATGCGGGTCTCGGGGTAGCTGCGCCCTTCCGGTTTCCAGGACACATGCACCGGCGGGCCGCCGGATTCCGCCGGGGTGATCAGCAGGGTGCGCCGTTCCTGGATGTCCTCCGGGCGCCAGCCGAGCAGGATGCTGACGGAAAGGTCGGGCAGGAACGCCTCCCCCTGGTGGATGCTGAGCACGCCGTTGATCAGGGTGACCCGCACCGGGTTCAGCAATGTCTGGCCGTGGATCAGGCCGGACAGCGGCTTGCCGTCGCCCTGCACCATCAACAGCGCCGCCTCCGGGGAGCGCACGAAGGTGGTGGCCGCCGGGGTTTTGGCGCCACGCAGCACCTGGCCGGGCACCGCGTTGATCGGCTCCAGCCGCTCGTGCTGCACGTAGATCAGCCCCGCGCCGACCAGCAGGCACACGGTGCCGAGCACCCTGAGCAGGGCCAGCACCCCGTAGTTTTGCCAGTTTTCCTGAACCTGGCGCAAACCGGCCAGGGGTATTAGAAAAAGCAGCGTGCTGTCGCCACGGAACGCGGCCTGCCGCACCAGCCCCACCGTGGCCATGATCAGCAGGCTGAGGCCGGCCACTAATAGCCATTCCGCCATTTTATTATGCTCTCCCCGATAGCCGGCCGGCGGCCGGCGTCATGCCGCCATGGTAAACGTCAGCTTACAAAGCCTTACCCGGTCAATCCACACTTTCACCATCGCGACATGTTCCCGGCCCCCAAGGGTATGACGGTGGTCACACCGGGCCGCGAAATACCGGTCATCGGATTTCATCAAAAAACGCTTGTCTCGATAAAAAACTGACGTTATACAGGCGCTGAGGTGGTCAGAGCTGGAATCCTCCCAGGGGGATGCCGCTCGGTACCCGGTTGTTTACGGCGGTTCCGTTTCCGAAGGAGGCGACCATGAGTGACCGACGCACTGAGAATGACTATGAGTCGGATGATTTACTGATGAACGATGATTTTGAACTCGAAGATGGCGTGGACGACGATCTCCAGGAAGAGAAAGCAGCCCGTTCACGCAGTTTCAACATGGACATGAGGCACCGCATCGAAGACCGTCTGGAAGAGCGTCGTCTCAAGCGCGAGCTTGGTGATTACGAGTTCTTCGATATGGACGACGATGACGAGGACATCCTGCACTGACAGTGGCGGGGTATAAAAAAAGGCCGGCGATTGCCGGCCTTTTTATTAACCACTCTGGTACGTCGCGGGATTACCAGCCGGTGGCTTTTTTCACGCCTTCGCCGATTTCGGCGGGGTTGCGGACGGTGACCACACCGGCCGCTTCCAGGGCGGCGAACTTCTCGTCCGCGGTGCCCTTGCCACCGGCGATGATGGCGCCCGCGTGGCCCATGCGCTTGCCCGGGGGCGCGGTGACACCGGCGATGTAGCTGACTACCGGCTTGGTCACGTTGTCCTTGATGTAGGCGGCGGCTTCGTCCTCGGCGGTACCGCCGATTTCACCGACCATCACGATGGCTTCGGTCTGCGGGTCGTTCTGGAACAGTTCCAGCGCTTCGATAAAGGTGGTCCCGGGAATCGGGTCGCCGCCAATGCCGATGCAGGTGGACTGGCCGTAACCCAGTTTGGTGGTCTGGTTGACCGCCTCGTAGGTCAGGGTGCCGGAACGGGACACGATGCCCACCTTGCCGGGCTTGTGAATGTGACCGGGCATGATGCCGATCTTGCATTCACCGGGGGTGATCACGCCCGGGCAGTTCGGGCCGATCAGGCGCACGCCCTGCTTACGGTCCAGGTATTCCTTCACATAGAGCATGTCCAGCGCCGGGATGCCCTCGGTGATGCAGACGATCAGCTCGATGCCGGCGTCGGCGGCTTCCAGGATGGAATCCTTGCAGAACGGGGCCGGTACGTAGATCACGGACGCGGTGGCGCCGGTCTCTTTGACCGCTTCGGCCACGGTGTTGAACACCGGCAGGCCCAGATGGGTCTGGCCGCCCTTGCCCGGGGTCACGCCGCCCACCATCTTGGTGCCGTACTCCAGCGCCTGTTCGGAATGGAAGGTGCCCTGGCTGCCGGTGAAACCCTGGCAGATCACCTTGGTGTTCTTATCAATCAATACGCTCATTTGGCACCTCCAGCGGCTTTCACCACCTGTTCGGCGGCGTCGTCGAAACTTTCTGCGGCTACGATGTTCATGCCGCTCTCGGCGAGCTTCTTGGCGCCCAGTTCGGCGTTGTTGCCTTCCAGACGCACCACGACCGGCACGTCCACGCCGACTTCTTCCACGGCGCCGATGATGCCCTCGGCGATCAGGTCACAACGGACGATGCCGCCGAAGATGTTCACCAGAACCGCTTTCACCTGGTCGTCGGAGAGGATGATCTTGAACGCTTCGGTGACGCGTTCCTTGGTGGCGCCGCCACCCACATCCAGGAAGTTGGCGGGCGCGCCGCCTTTCAGCTTGACCAGGTCCATGGTGCCCATGGCCAGGCCGGCGCCGTTGACCATGCAGCCGATGTTGCCTTCCAGGGCCACGTAGTTGAGGTCCCATTCGGCGGCGCGGCGTTCGCGGTCGTCTTCCTGGGTCGGATCGTCCAGTGCCTTGATGTCCGGGTGACGGAACAGCGCGCTGCCGTCCACGTTGATCTTGGCGTCCAGGCAGTGCAGGTCGCCCTGGTCGGTGATCACCAGCGGGTTCACTTCGATCAGCGCCAGATCCTTCTCTTCGAACAGCTTCGCCAGGCCCACGAAAATTTTCGCGAACTGGTTGATCTGCTTGCCTTCCAGACCCAGCTGGAACGCGATCTCGCGGGCCTGATAGGACTGCGCGCCGACCAGCGGGTCGACGATCGCTTTGAGAATTTTCTCGGGGGTTTCCTCGGCGACTTTCTCGATCTCCACGCCGCCCTCGGTGGACGCCATGAACACCACCCGGCGGGTGGCACGGTCGAGCACCGCGCTCAGATACAGTTCGCGGGCGATGTCGGTGCAGGTTTCCACCAGAATTTTGGTGACCGGCTGGCCGTGTTCATCGGTCTGGAACGTCACCAGGCGCTGGCCCAGCCACTTCTTGGCGAATTCCGCCGCTTCCTCGGGGCTGTCGACCAGTTTGACGCCACCGGCCTTACCGCGGCCACCGGCGTGCACCTGGGCTTTCACGACCCATTTGTCACCACCGATTTCCTTTGCCTTCGCCGCCACCTCTTCCGGTGTATCGCAAGCGAAGCCCGGAGAAACCGGCAGGCCGTAATCAGCAAAAAGCTGTTTCGACTGATACTCGTGGAGATTCATGCCTTAACTTCCGTAAGCTTGTCTGTGGATAGCGCTCCCGGCGCAATATCGGGGCCTCTTCGGGCCCCTCTTGTGTCGGGGCCCGCTGGGTATCTTCGGGGCCCTACTTTTTGCGGCGGCGTTGCGCCACGTGGATAGCCTTGTAGTCCGTGGCCAGAGCCGCTTCGTGCACGGTCTCGGAGAGGCTCGGGTGGCCGAACACCATCAATTGCAGATCCTCGATGCTGGCACCGAATTCCATCGCCACGACCCCTTGCTGAATCAGCTCGGAGGCCTGCGGGCCGAGGATGTGCATGCCCAGCACCCGGTCGGTTTTTTCGTCCACCACGAACTTCACCAGACCGCCGGGCTCGCCGGCGGCCAGTGCGCGGCCATTGGCGGCGAAGGGTACCGCGCCGGTTTTATACGGCTCGCCGGAATCCTTCACCTCTTCCTCGGTCTTGCCCACCCAGGCGACTTCCGGGTGGGTATAAATGACGCCCGGCACGGCGTCGTAATTGACCTGGGTATGTTCCCCGGCAATCACATCCGCCACCATCACGCCCTCTTCGATCGCTTTGTGGGCCAGAGCCGGTCCACGCACCAGATCGCCGATCGCGTACACGCCCGGGACATCGGTGCGACACTGGCTGTCGACGTACACATAGTTACGTTCGTCCATGGTCACGCCGGCGTCCTGGCTGAGCAGGCCTTCGGTGTAAGGACGGCGGCCCACCGCCACGATCAGGCGGTCGAACGTCTCTTCGTGCTCTTCACCGTCGTAGCTGTAGGTGACGCGCACGGAATTCTTGTTCTTCTTGGTTCCGGTGACCCGGGCACCCAGATGGATGTCGAGCCCTTGTTTGGAAAACAGTTTGAAGGCTTCCTTGCCGATCTGCCGGTCCACGGTGGGCAGGAACGTATCCACCGCTTCGAGCACCTTCACTTCACTGCCGAGGCGGGCCCAGACGCTGCCCAGCTCCAGGCCGATGATGCCGGCGCCGATTACGCCCAGCTTTTTGGGCACGGAATCGAATTCCAGCGCGCCGGTGGAATCGACAATGATCTTCTGATCCACCTCGGCCACCGGAATGTCCACCGGCACGGAACCGGCGGCGAGAATCACGTGTTCGGCTTCCAGGGTCTGTTCGTCGCCGTCCAGCGGCGAGAACTGCACCTGCTTGTTGGCCTTGAGCTGGCCGCTGCCCTGCAGCCAGGTGACCTTGTTCGACTTGAACAGGGAGGCCACGCCGCCGGTGAGCTGTTGCACGACTTTGTCCTTGCGCTGGTGCATGGTGTCCAGATCAAGGCTCAGTTTGCCCACGCCCACGCCGTGATCGGCGAGCGCGTGCTCCGCCTCATGGTACTTCCAGGAGGAATCCAGCAGCGCCTTGGACGGAATACAGCCCACGTTCAGGCAGGTACCGCCGAGTGCCGGCTGGTCCTGTTTGTTGACGCGCTTCTCGATGCAGGCCGTGTTGTAGCCCAGCTGCGCGCAGCGAATCGCGGCGACGTAACCGCCGGGGCCGCCGCCGATGACGATGACATCGTATTTATCAGCCATAACTAATCCTTTAAATGTCCAGCAGCAGCCGCGCCGGATCCTCGATAAAGTTCTTCACCGCGACCAGGAACTGCACCGCCTGCTTACCGTCGATCAGACGGTGGTCGTAGGACAGCGCCAGATACATCATCGGCAGAATCTTCACTTCACCGTCCACCGCCATGGGCCGTTCCTGGATTTTGTGCATGCCCAGGATGGCGGTCTGCGGCGGGTTGAGGATCGGCATCGACATCAGGGAGCCGAACACGCCACCGTTGGAAATGGTGAAGGTGCCGCCGGTCATTTCATCGATGGACAGCTTGCCCTTCTGAGCCTTCTGGCCGTAATCGATGATCTGCGATTCCACTTCCGCGAGGCCCTTCTGGTCCGCGTCGCGTACCACCGGCACCACCAGACCGCGCTCGGTGGATACCGCCATGCCGATGTCGTAGTAACCGTGGTAGACCACGTCGTCATCGTCGATGGAGGCGTTCACTTCCGGGAAGCGTTTGAGTGCTTCCACACAGGCGCGGGTAAAGAAGCCCATGAAACCAAGACGAACGCCGTGGGCCTTCTCGAAGGCGTCCTTGTAGTTCTTGCGCATATCCATGATCGGCTTCATGTTGACCTCGTTGAAGGTGGTCAACATGGCCGCGTTCTGTTGCGCGGACACCAGGCGCTCGGCGATGCGCTTGCGCAGACGGGTCATCGGTACCCGGCGCTCTTCCCGCTCGCCCGGTTCCGGTGCCGGAATCGGCGCGGCCTTGGGCGCGTCGCTTTTGGTCTCGCCGGCGGAGGACTGCTTGCGCTCCTCGCGGCTGGCCAGGGCTTTCTCCACGTCTTCCTTGGTGATGCGGCCGTCGCGGCCGCTGCCCTTGACGTCGGACGCGGAGAGGTTGTGTTCGCTCATCATCTTGCGCGCCGCGGGACCGGCCTGGGCGTCCTTGTCACCGCCCTCCTCGTCTTGCTGCTGCGCGCCTTTATCGTCCGCCGCGGGCGCTTGTTTCTGTTCGCCCTTGTCGTCGTCTCCGCTGTCTTTCGCGGCGTCCTTGTCGTCGTCCTTGTCGTCACCGCTGTCCGCGCCGCCGGCGCCGCTGCCGGCTTCCAGCTGACCCAGTACTTCCTGGCTTTCCACGGTGTCGCCTTCGTCCTTGATGATCTTCGCCACCACACCGTCGCTGGGGGCCACCACCTCCAGCACTACTTTGTCGGTTTCGATGTCCACCAGCAGCTCGTCACGCTTGACCGCCTCGCCTTCTTTCTTGTGCCAGGTCGCCACGGTGCCGTCCGCTACGGATTCGGGAAACTGTGGGGCTTTGATGTCTGTCGCCATGCTTATTCCTTAACCCTATCTCGGTTGGCTGTCGCTCAGTTGATCTGGAAGGCGTCTTCGACGAGACGCTGTTGCTGTTCCACGTGCAGGGACATGGAGCCCACCGCCGGGGCCGCCGCCATGTCACGGCCGGCGTAATGCACATGCAGTTTGTCGTTGACCGCCCGCGCCACCCGGAACATATGGTGCTGCGAGCAGTACCAGGCGCCCTGGTTCATCGGCTCTTCCTGGCACCACACCAGATTTTCCAGATTGGGGTAACTTTCCAGGACTTCCTGGAGACGCTTTTCCGGGAACGGATACAGCTGCTCGATGCGCACCAGCGCGGTGTCGTTGAGGTCGTCCGACTCGCGTTTTTCCAACAGGTCGTAGAACACCTTGCCGGAGCACATCACCACGCGTTTGATGTCCTTGTGGTCGATGTCGGCGCGGTCGTCCAGAACGGTCTGGAAACGGCCTTCGGACAAATCCTCCAGGGACGATTTGGCGCGCTTGTGCCGCAGCAGGCTCTTCGGCGTCATCACCACCAGCGGCTTGCGCAGCGGCCGCACCGCCTGGCGCCGCAGCAGATGGAAAATCTGCGCCGGGGTGGTGGGCACGCACACCTGCATGTTGTGCTCGGCGCACAGCTGCAGGAAGCGTTCCAGCCGGGCGGAGGAGTGCTCCGGGCCCTGACCTTCGTAGCCGTGCGGCAGCAACAGGGTGAGGCCGCACAAACGCCCCCACTTGGCTTCGCCGGAGGACATGAACTGGTCGATCACCACCTGGGCGCCGTTGGCGAAATCACCGAACTGCGCTTCCCAGACGATCAGCGCTTCCGGGGTGGTGGTGGCGTAGCCGTACTCGAAGCCCAGCACCGCCTCCTCGGAGAGCAGCGAATCGTAGATATCAAAGCGCGGCTGACCTTCCTGCAGGTGGGCCAGGGGCACATAGTCCTCGCCGTTCTTCTGGTTGTGCAGCACCGCGTGGCGGTGCGAGAAGGTACCGCGCCCGGAATCCTGGCCGGTGAGCCGCACCATCACGCCCTGGTCCAGCAGGCTGGCGTAGGCGAGGGTCTCGCCGTAACCCCAGTTGATCGACATGGCGCCGGCGGTCATTTTGCGGCGGTCCTCGAGAATCTTCTTCACCTGCCGCTGCAGCACCACGCCCTCGGGCACGGTTTCCAGACGGTTGGCCAGATCCTGGAGTTTCTTGAGCGGGTAACCGGTGTCCCAGTCGTCCTCGACCTGATGGCCGACGTAGGGGCTCCAGTCCACGAACAGGGACTTGTTGGGCTCGCGCACCAGTGATTTGACCACGTGGTTGCCCTCGTCCAGCGCGTCGCGATAGTCGTCGACCATCTTCTGCGCGTCCTGCTCGGAGAGTATCTGTTCGTTGATCAGACGCTCCGCGTACAGCGTGCGGCTGGACGGGTGCGACTTGATCTTCTTGTACATCAGCGGCTGCGTGGAGGACGGCTCGTCCGCCTCGTTGTGACCGGAACGACGGTAGCAGATCAGGTCGATCACCACGTCCTTCTTGAACTGCATGCGGTAGTCCACCGCCAGTTGGGTGACGAAGTAGACCGCCTCCGGATCGTCCGCGTTGACGTGGAAGATCGGCGACTGAACCATCTTCGCCACGTCGGTGCAGTACTCGGTGGAGCGGGCGTCGTCACGGCGGCTGGTGGTGAAGCCGACCTGGTTGTTGACGATCACGTGCAGGGTGCCGCCGGTCTTGAAGCCGCGGGTCTGGGACATCTGGAAGGTCTCCATGACCACGCCCTGACCGGCGAACGCCGCGTCACCATGAATCAGAATCGGCACCACCTGGTCCCCGCCGGCGTCGTTGCGGCGATCCTGCCGGGCGCGCACCGACCCCTCCACCACCGGCGACACGATCTCCAGGTGGGACGGGTTGAAGGCCAGCGCCAGATGCACTTCGCCGCCGGAGGTCTGCACGTTGGACGAGAAGCCCTGGTGGTACTTCACGTCGCCGGAACCGTTTTCGTTGAAGCTCTTGCCCTCGAACTCGCCGAACAAATCGCGGGGGCTCTTGCCGAGGATGTTGACCAGCAGATTCAGGCGGCCACGGTGGGCCATGCCGATCACCATCTCCTTGGCGCCGTAACTGCCGACCCGCTGGATCATCTCGTCCATCAGCGGAATCATCGATTCGCCGCCTTCCAGGCCGAAACGCTTGGTGCCGGGGTAACGGCTGCCCAGGTATTTTTCCAGGCCTTCGGCGGCGGTCAGACGCTCGAGAATATGGCTCTTGATGTCGGCGCCGTACTGCGGGTGGCTGCGCACGCCCTCCAGCCGCTGCTGAAGCCAGCGCTTCTCGGCGGTGTTGACGATGTGCATGTACTCACAGCCCACCGTGGAGCAATAGGTGCCCTTCAGGCAGTCCATGATCTCGCGCAGGGTGGCTTCCGGCTTACCGATGAACAGGTTGCCGGTCTGGAACACCGTGTCCATGTCCGCCTTGCTCAGGCCGTGGTGCGCCAGCTCCAGGTCGGAGACCGCCTCGCGCTCCATCAAACCGAGCGGGTCCAGCTTGGCCACCTGATGGCCCCGGTTGCGGTACGCGGCGATCAGATGAAGCACCCGCACCTGGCGGCGTTCATGCTCGCTGCTGACGGCGCCGGCGCCGACTTTCTGCACACGGGACTTGTTCTTGGCTTCGAGCAGGAAATACTCACGGACCGCCGAATGGGGGACATCGGACTCAACGGCGCCGTTGGAGGGCAGCTTTTCGAAGTAGGCGCGCCAGTCTTCCGGCACGGAATTGGGATCAGTCAGATAGGATTCGTACAGTTCATCAACATAGGCCGCATTGGAGCCCCCGATATGGGAGGACTGCCACTGACGGTACATGGAACTGTCTTGCATCGTCGCTCGTTCCTTAGCCGGGCGAACGTCACGCCTGTGGGCATGTATTCTGCTCTGTCCACAGGGCTGCGACCCTGTTACCCGCGCTCATCGCTGTTTACGGACCGGCACCTTTTAAGCTCCGGCCCACTTGCTGTCTGGCGGCTCCGGGGTTGCCGAAACCGCCACCTAGTGTAGTACCTTTGTGGTGGTTTTGTTAGGCGTCTACGGAGAAAATGACTTATCGGTCTTTTTTCTCCTGACCGCAATCCCACCAACGTCTAACGCTTACCGACCCTCTATAAAGGCATGGGGGCGACGGCACCGATCTCAAGCTTAACCAAAGCCACCCTTCCCCGAACCCTTCCGTCGCATCCGGATACAATTTGCGGCCAGGGATGGCGCCCACAAAAAAGGCGGCCCGTGGGCCGCCTTTCAATTTCCGTTACACGCCCCGTTCCAGGAGCATGGAACGGATATGGCCGATGGCCCGCGTTGGGTTCAGCCCCTTGGGACAAACGCTCACGCAGTTCATGATGCCGTGGCACCGGAACAGGCTGAACGGGTCATCCAGACGCGACAGGCGCTCCTCGGTGGCCTCGTCACGGCTGTCCGCCAGGAACCGGTAGCTCTGCAGCAGCGCCGCCGGACCCAGGAACTTCTCCGGGTTCCACCAGAAGCTGGGGCAGCTGGTGGAGCAGCACGCGCACAGAATGCACTCGTAGAGGCCGTCCAGCTTGGCCCGGTCCTCCGGCGTCTGCAGGCGCTCGATGGCCGGCGCCGGCGTGTCGTTCTGCAGGTACGGCTGCACCTTCTCGTACTGGTTGTAGAACATGGTCATGTCCACCACCAGGTCGCGAATCACCGGCAGGCCGGGCAGCGGGCGCAGCACCAGCGGCTTCTTGCCTTCCTTCACACCCGGCGCCACTTCGGACAGCGGGGTGATACAGGCGAGGCCGTTCTTGCCGTTGATGTTCATGCCGTCGGAACCGCAAACGCCTTCCCGGCAGGACCGGCGGTAGGCCATCGACGGGTCCTGCTCTTTGACCAGATTGAGCACGTCGAGCACCATCAGGTCCTTGCCCTGGGTGTCCACCTCGTACTCTTTCATGGACGGTTCGCGGTCGGTGTCCGGGTTGTAGCGATAGATACTGACTTTCATGGCTACGCGCCTCCGTTAGTAGGTCCGGATCTTCGGCTGGAAGGTATCGACGGTCTTCGGCTTGAAGTTCACATCCCGCTTGCCCAGTTTTTTCGACTTGGGGTCGAACACGGAATGGCACAGCCAGTTTTCGTCGTCACGATCCGGGAAGTCGTAGCGGGAATGGGCGCCCCGGCTTTCGGTGCGTCCGGACGCCGCCAGCGCGGTGGCTTCCGCGACTTCCAGCAGGTTGTCCAGTTCCAGCGCTTCGACACGGGCGGTGTTGAAGGACTGGCTCTTGTCCTCGAGATGGGCGTTGGCGATGCGCTCGCGCAACTTGGCCAGCTTCTGAACGCCCTCTTCCATCAGATCACCCTTGCGGAATACACCGAAGTGATTCTGCATGATGCTCTGCAGTTCCTTGCGCAGCGAGGACACGGATTCGCCGTCCTTGGACTCGTTCCAGCGGTTGACGCGGCTCAGCGCCCGCTCCAGGTCCTCTTCGCTGGGCTCGTACTGGGTCATGCCCTGACGCAGCGCCTCTTCGATGTGCAGACCCGCCGCGCGGCCGAACACCACCAGGTCGAGCAGCGAGTTGCCGCCCAGACGGTTGGCGCCGTGTACCGACACGCAGGCTACCTCGCCCACCGCGAACAGGCCGTTGACGAACTGATCCTCGCCTTCGTGGCCGCCGCTGAACTTGAGCGCCTGCCCGTTCACGTTGGTGGGGATGCCGCCCATCATGTAGTGACAGGTGGGCACCACCGGGATCGGTTCCTTGACCGGGTCCACCTGGGCGAAGGTGATGGACAGCTCGCAAATACCGGGCAGACGGCTGTGCAGCACTTCCTCGCCGAGATGATCCAGCTTCAGATAGACGTAGTCGCCGTCCGGGCCGTCGCCGCGGCCGTCGAGGATCTCCATCATCATGGAGCGGGCCACCACGTCACGGGACGCGAGGTCCTTGGCGTTGGGCGCGTAGCGCTCCATGAAGCGCTCGCCGTCCTTATTAATAAGGTAGCCGCCCTCGCCCCGGCACCCTTCGGTGACCAGGGTACCCGCGCCGGCGATGCCGGTGGGGTGGAACTGCCACATTTCCATGTCCTGCACCGGCACGCCGGCACGCAGGGCCATGCCCACGCCATCGCCGGTGTTGATCAGGGCGTTGGTGGTGGAGGAGTAGATACGGCCGGCGCCGCCGGTGGCGAACACCGTGGCCTTGGCTTTGAAGAACACGGTCTCGCCGGTCTCGATGCTGATCGCGATCACACCGCAGACGTTATCGTCGGCGTCCTTCACCAGATCCACGGCGTACCATTCGTTGTAGAACTGGGTGCCGTTCTTGAGGTTCTGCTGGTAAAGGGTGTGCAGCAGCGCGTGACCGGTACGGTCGGCGGCGGCACAGGTGCGGGCGGCCTGGCCACCCTCACCGAAATTCTTGGACTGGCCACCGAAAGGACGCTGGTAGATGCGGCCTTCCTCGGTGCGGGAGAACGGCAGACCCATGTGGTCCAGCTCGAACACCGCTTCCGGGCCCACCTGGCACATGTATTCGATGGCTTCCTGGTCACCGATATAGTCGGAGCCCTTCACCGTGTCGTACATGTGCCAGCGCCAATCGTCATTGGGATCGGCGGAGGCGATCGCGCAGGTGATACCGCCCTGGGCGGACACCGTGTGCGAACGGGTCGGGAATACTTTGGAAATCAGCGCGGTTTTGAAACCGGACTGCGCCATCTGCAGGGAAGCACGCATGCCTGCGCCCCCGCCGCCAACGACGATCGCGTCAAAGGTGATGGTACGAATGGACATGGATTATGCGCCTCCCCAGATCATCAGCAGGCCCCACAGCAGGTACACAAGCAGCAGCAGCGCGATGGCCATCTGCACCACCAGACGAACACTGGTGGCCGCTTTGCCGAAGGTCAGGCTGGTCAGATAGTCGGTGGTCACGCTCCACAGGCCGATCCAGGTGTGGGCGGCCACGGAGAACAACAGAAGGGTGTTAGCGATCTGCATGGGCACGGAGCCCATAAAGGCACTCCAGGTGCCGTAATCCAGATCCGGCTGGGCGATCAGAAAGCCCAGCATGCCGATCACGTACACGGCGATCACCACAGCGGAAACCCGCTGGATCAGCCAATCATAAAGGCCGTTACGGCCCAGGCTCGTTACACTGGTTACCATACCCAGGCTCCTGCCAACAGAATCAGTACCGCGGTGACAACGAAAGTGGCGAAGGCGCCACGACGTCCACCTTCCAGGGTCTCACCCATGCCCATATCCATAATCAAATGGCGGATACCGGCGACCAGGTGATAAAGAATGACGGCCAGGATTGCCCAGACCACCAATTTGGCGAGGGGCGAGGTCATCAGCTGTTTCAGGTCCGCAAAGCTCTCGGGGGACGCCAAGGAGCGATCCAGCATCCACAGCAAGACGGGGATGGCAACGAAAATGGCCACGCCAGTAATACGGTGAGTGATGGATGCAATGGCGGTGACCGGGAACTTGATCGTCGTTAGATCGAGGTTAACGGGTCTCTTATCGTTCACGGTAGCCTACACTTTTGCCGGGCCCCGGATACACCGGAGCGGTTATCGGGAACTTGGCATCAACGGCGACATCAGAGTGTGAATGCGGATAAAGCCGATGGTGCCCGGGCCGGGGTTGGAGCCCACAGGGAACTCCTGCTTGGTCCCGAACGGCGAAAAACCGATCGGAACGGGGCCGGAGACTCCTTCGCGGGCGGCAGTATATCGCCGCGCTTACGGCAAAACAAACGGCAAACTGCGACTTTTATCTTAGCCGGCCCCGCGGACCGCCCCCTCATCCGGCGCTGGCGGGACCTGGGCGGTTAATCCCTTGTTTTTTAACGGCCCTTTGCGGCGGGCCCGTCGCGAAGCGCCGTAATAGCCTGTTTACCCTACAAAAGTCGCTCCCGCCGGGGGCCGGCTTCTCGTTGACAAAGACCCACCAAAACTTTAACGTCCCCCGCGCTCTGGAGGACCTTCCCAGTAGGGACCCTCTATTCACCGAGGAGAAATTCCCATGACCGAGAAGAAAGCCATTCTCAAGGTAGAGGGCCGGGACGATCTGGAACTGCCGATCCATACGCCCACCCTGGGCCGTGACGTGATCGACGTTTCTTCCCTGACCGCCAACGGCATCTTTACCTTCGACCCGGGTTTCACGTCCACCGCTTCCTGCGAATCAAAAATCACCTTCATCGACGGTGAAGTGGGCAAACTGCTGCATCGGGGCTATTCCATCGAGGAACTGGCCGCCAAGTCGGACTATCTTGAAGTGTGCTACCTCCTGCTCAACGGTGAACTGCCCACCGCCGAGCAGAAAGAGACCTTTGTCAGCACCGTCAAAAACCACACCATGGTGCACGAGCAGATCCGCAATCTGTTCAACGGCTTCCGCCGCGACGCGCACCCGATGGCCATCATGTGTGGCGTGGTGGGGGCGCTGTCCGCGTTCTATCATGACTCGCTGGACATCAATAACCCCACCCACCGGGAAATCACCGCGTTCCGTTTGATCGCGAAGATGCCCACCATCGCGGCCATGTGCTACAAGTACGGTCTCGGTCAGCCGCTGATGTATCCGCGCAACGACCTCGGTTATGCGGAAAACTTCCTGCACATGATGTTCGGCAACCCGTGCGAGGAAACCAAGGTCAGCCCGACCCTGGCCCGCGCCATGGACAAGATCTTCATCCTGCACGCCGACCACGAGCAGAACGCCTCCACCTCCACGGTGCGCCTGGCCGGCTCCTCCGGTGCCAACCCGTTCGCCTGCATCGCCGCCGGCATTTCCGCCCTTTGGGGCCCCGCCCACGGCGGTGCCAACGAAGCGGTGCTGAACATGCTCGACGAGATCGGCGACATCTCCAACATCGACGAGTACATCGCCAAGGCCAAGGACAAGAACGATCCGTTCAAGCTGATGGGCTTCGGCCACCGGGTCTACAAGAACTACGACCCGCGTGCCACCGTGATGCGCGAATCCTGCCACGAAGTGCTCAACGAGCTGGGTGTCAACGATCCGCAGCTCGAGCTGGCCATGAAGCTCGAAGAGATCGCCCTGAACGACCCCTACTTCAAAGAGAAGAAGCTGTTCCCGAACGTGGACTTCTACTCCGGGATCATTCTCAAGGCGATCGGCATCCCGACCTCCATGTTCACCGTGATCTTCGCCCTGTCCCGCACCGTGGGCTGGATCGCGCACTGGAACGAGATGATCTCCAATCCCTACAAGATCGGCCGTCCCCGCCAGCTCTACACCGGCGAGACCGAGCGCGAGATGACCGCGCTCAGCGACCGCAAGTAACCGACAACCGCCGCCCCGCGGCGCTCTGTCCGGTCCTTCGGGACCAGAAAGCGAACCCGGCCGGGTTCGCTTTTTTTTTGCCCCGCCGCAACACTTGGTACACCAGTACAACAATCCGCAACCAGCCACCAACAACCGCCCTCCGCCGGCCGGTGGATACTGTCAGGCAACGCGCCATTTTAATAACAACGGACCGGCATCCATGCCGGCCAGCGGAGTGCCCTGATGAAGATGCCCGTGAACCGGTACGCCGGTATCGCCCTGCTCGCCCTACTGGCCTTACTGACCACCGCCTGCGGCGGCGGCTCGAGCTCCTCGCCGGCCCCGTCGGGCGGCCCGTCGCCGACGCCCACCGAGCCGGAGCCTGAACCGCCGGCGCCGGTGGCCGGCGAAGGCAGCATCCGGGTGCTGTCCAGCCGCGCCGACCTGATCAGCGGCGGCGACGCCCTGGTCGCGATCGCCGCCGACGACCCCGCGCTGCTCAATAACGCCCGGGTCAGCCTCGGAGACACCGACGTCAGCGACCGGTTTCGGCGCACCGGAGAGTCCCTCAAAGGCCTGGTCGACGGCATGTCCCCCGGCGCCCACACCCTGCGGGTGACCCTGGCCGACGGCTCGATATTGCAACAGCCGCTGGTCAACCATCCCAACGGCGGCCCGGTGTTTTCCGGCCCCCAGATCGGGCCCTGGACCTGCAGCAACGACGCCGCCACCGACGCGCAGTGCAATCAGCCCGCCGAATACCGTTTCAAGTACGTGCCCGCCGGCAAGCTGCAGGCGTTCATCACCGGGTTCGATCCGATGAACCCGGGCCTGCCCGGCGCCTTCCTCGACTATCAGCCGGACAACCCGCCGGCGGACCAGGACATCGCCCGGGTGACCACCGATCAGGGCGTGCAGGTGCCATTTATCGTGCGCATTGAAACCGGCGTCCAGAACCGTGACCGCTACCAGATCATGACCCTGTTCCAGCCCGACCGGGACTGGTCCGCCCTGGCGCCCCAGCCGCAGTGGAACGGCAAGCTGCTGATCCACCACGGCGGCAACGTGGGCGTGAGTTTCGGCCCCGGCGAACCGCCCAACGGCGACATCGCCGGAACCGCGCCGGAAGGCGCTGAAATCCTGCTCGGCGACAGCATCACCACGGCCCTGGGCCGCGGCTTCATGACGCTCTCCACCGCCCAGGCGAACCTCGGCCATAACGTCAATCTGGTCACCGCGGCGGAATCGCTGATGATGGGCAAGGAACGCATCGTCGAGCAGTACGGCGAGCTGCGCTACACCATCGGCACCGGCTGTTCCGGCGGCGCCATCGCGCAGCAGCACATCGCCAACGCCTACCCCGGCATCTACCAGGGCCTGATCGTGCAGTGCTCCTATCCGGACGTCTGGACCACCGCCACCCAGTTCGCCGATTACAACCTGCTCAGCCGCTATTTCGGCAACCGGATTCCCTCCGATCCGGACAGCTTCCTGTCGGTGATCACCGCCCTGCTCTCCAGCGGCGTGTTGCCGGGGGTGCAGTGGTCGGCGTTCTACGGCCACCTGCCGGTCAATCCGCTGGTCTCGGACCTGGCGTTTTTCCCCGCCGCCTTCCCGGAGCAGGCGGAATGCCCCGGCCTGGCCGACGACGTGCCGGTGTACAACGCCGAAACCCGGCCCGACGGGGTGCGCTGCGGGCTGCTCGACTTCATGATCAACCAGTTCGGCAGCCGACCACCGGAAGTCTGGTCCACCAACGAAGCCCTGCTGTCCAGGGGCTTCGCCGGCATTCCCCTGGATAACGTCGGCGTCCAGTACGGCCTGGGTGCCCTGCAGCAAGGATTGATCACCGGCGAGCAGTTCCTGCGCGTCAACCGGGAAATCGGCGGCCTGAACGTGGACATCCAGCCGCAGGCGGCGCGCACCGTGGCCGACCCGACCGCGCTCCGCAACGCCTACCGCACCGGCGCCATCAATACCGCGGAGCACCTTTCCAACGTGCCGATCATCGACCTGCGCGGCCCGGACCCCGGCATCGCCCACGACGCCTATCACTCCTGGCAGATGCGCGCCCGCCTGGAGGCGGTGCAGGGCCACGCGGACAACCACGTGATCTGGTTCGGCGCCTTCCCGCTCGCCGGCGACACCGTGTTCACCACCGAGGCCCTGCTGGTCATGGACCGCTGGCTGTCGAACATCGAAGCGGACCACGGCGCCGCCGCGATCGCCGAGAAAGTGGTCACGCACAAGCCGGCCCGGGCGCGTGATCGCTGCCTGTCGCTGTCGTCGTTGTTCGATGAGGAAGACCCGCTGGTGCCGCTCACCGGCAACCTGCTCTATCCGGACCCGATCGTGCCGGGGCTGGATCCGTCGCTGTTGCCCGCGCCGCCCGCGCAGGCGGGCCTGGTGGTGGATGCCCTGACCGGCCAGGTGTGCGGGCTGGACCTGACCGCCCTGGGGCTGCCCGGCGAAATCGGCGACCTGCTGGCGCCGATCACGGACCCGTTGGTGGCGTTGCAGGAAACGGTGGTGCAAACCCGCTTCGGCACACCACGCACCGTCGCCGGCGACGCCATCACCACCCTGGTGAACAAGTGCCGGCTCAAGGAGGTGGACCCGGCGGATTACCCGGCCAACCCGCTGGCCGGGATCCTGGATCCGGCGGCCTTCGCCGAGCGCGTGGCGGAGATTTTCCCCGACGGTGTTTGCGATTACACCCGGCCGGGCGCCGGCGTGGTGCCGACCCGGGCCTGGCTGCACTACGGCGACGCCACGCGGGTGATCGAAGGCGGTGAGCCGTTGCCACGCACCGGTCCGCTCGCCGAGGGCGGCGACGGCCTGTCCGCGCCGGCCTTCAAACTCAGCCCCTGAGGGCCCGCTTTGTCTTCCCGGTCGTGAATGCCTAAACTCGCGGGCATCGCTTCAAGACCGGGAAGGCATAATGAAAAAAATCATCGTTCTGCTGTTCGTGGCCGCTGCCGCCGCCTATTTGCTGCTGTGGCCGGTGCCGGTGGACCCGGTGGCCTGGGACGCGCCGGAGGCCCCGGAACTGACCGGCCCCTACGCCGCCAATGACGAGCTCGCCGACGTTGAGCGCCTCGCCGCCGGTCAGGGCCATGGCCCGGAGGACGTGGCCATCGACGACCAGGGCAACCTCTACGTGGGTTACGAGGACGGCCGCCTGGTGCGCTACGATCCGAACGGCGAGAACGGCGACCTGATCACCAACACCGAAGGCCGGCCGCTGGGCCTGGACATGGCGCCGGACGGCACCCTGGTGGTCGCCGACGGCTACCGCGGCCTGCTGCGCGTGAATCCCGCCTCCGGCGGGCTGACCGTGCTGACCGACCAGGCCAACGGGGTGCCCTTCGGCTTCACCGACGACGTGGACGTGGCCAGCGACGGCGTCATCTACTTCACCGACGCGTCGAGCAAATTCGGCCCGGCCATGAAGGCCCGCGACGACATCATGGAGCACGGCGGGCACGGCCGCTTCCTGAAGTACGATCCCGAATCGGCCACCACCACGGTGCTGATGGAGGGCCTGCAGTTCGCCAACGGCGTGGCGCTCTCCGAGAACGAGGATTTCGTGCTGGTCACCCAGACCGGCAGCTACAACGTGCTGCGCTACTGGCTCAAGGGCGACAAAGCGGGCAGCCACGATGTGTTCTTCGATAACCTGCCGGGCATTCCCGACGGCATCTCCGGCAACGGCCGGGGCACCTTCTGGCTGGCGCTGTTCGCGCCGCGCAACGCCGCCCTGGACGCCATGTCCGACAAGCCGCTGCTGCGCAAGGTGGTGTTCCGCCTGCCCCAGTTCATGCAGCCGCAGCCGGCCCGCCACGGCTTCGTGCTCGGCCTGGACGAAAGCGGCGCGGTGACCGCCAATCTGCAGCATCTTGGCGAGAACGCCTTCGCGCCGGTGACCAGTGCCGAACAGGCCGGCGAGCGCCTCTATCTGGGCAGCCTGACCCGCGACAGCTTCGCCGTTTATCCGCTCAGCGACGACAGGGAGTCATTACCATGATCCACGCAGCCTTCATCGGCCTCGGCAACATGGGCTATCCGATGGCCGGCCACCTGGCCAACGCCGGCCACGCCGTCACCGTCTACAACCGCAGCCCGGAACGGGCCCGCCAGTGGCTAGACGAGTATCCCGGCAAGCAGGCGGAAACCCCGGCCCTGGCGGCCCTGGACGCGGATATGGTGTTCGTCTGCGTGGGCAACGACGACGACCTGCGCCAGGTGACCCTGGGCGACAATGGCGCCGTGCAGAGCCTCAAGGCGGGCGCGCTGCTGGTCGACCACACCACCGCCAGCGCCGCCATGGCGCACGCCCTGGACGAGGCCTGCCGGGAGCACGACGCCCTGTTCATGGACGCCCCGGTGTCCGGCGGCCAGCAAGGCGCCAAGGACGGCGCCCTGTCGATCATGTGCGGCGGCGACGAAGCGGTGTTCGAGCGGGCGCGGCCGTTGCTCGATCATTACGGCAAGAGCGTGGTGCACATGGGCCCGGTGGGCCAGGGCCAGCTCACCAAGATGGCCAACCAGATCTGCGTGGCGGGGGTGATCGAAGGCGTGGCCGAGGCCATCGCCTTCGCCGAAAAAGCCGGCCTGGACGCGGAAAAAGCCATGCGCGTGATCGGCGCCGGCGCCGGCAGCTCCTGGCAGCTGGTGAACCGCCATCAAACCATGCTCGCCGACCAGTACGACCACGGCTTCGCGGTGGACTGGATGCGCAAGGACCTGGACATCTGCCTGGCGGAAGCCAGCCGGCTGGGCACGCCGCTGCCGCTGGCGGCACTGGTCAACGAGTTCTACAAGGAGGTCCAGGCCATGGGCGGCGGCCGCTGGGACACTTCCAGCCTGCTGCGCCGCCTGCAACGCCGGCGCGACTAGTCCTCCGCCACGGCTCCGCGCTCGGGCAACAGGGCCCGGGCGTTTTCCGCCCGCAGCTTGTCCGCCACCGGTTTCGGCAAGGCGTCGAGAAGCGGACGGTACTCACCCAGGATCGCGCCGATGCTGTCGAAATGGCCGACCACGTCGCTGCCCAATACGAAGCGGTCCGGATGGTCCTCGATCAGCGCCACCCAGGCGGCGCGCGGCTCGCCGTCCTTGATCAGATAGTGCTCGCGCACACTCCATGACAGATCCACATAAAGGTTGTCGTAACGCTCCAGCAGCGCGCGGATGATTTCATTGAGCGTGGCCAGCGGCGCCTGGCGCTTCTCCACGCCGCCGCTGGTACCGGCATGGGCCAGCACGAAGCGCGTGTCCGGATTGCTTCTCAGCGCGTCCTCCAGCTCGCCCAGGTAGATCGGCGTTTCCTCGCGCAGCGAGGTCAGGTTGCTGTGCAGCAGCACCGGCAGATCATGGCGGGCCGCCAGGCGGTAGACTTTCATCAGCGCCGGGTGGTTGGCGCGGGCGGTTTCGCCGGCGGTGAGCGCGGTCAGATCGTCGTGGCGGGTGATCACCTCGCCGATGCCGCGCCACAGGCCGGGGTAGCGTTCGATCAGCGCTTGCACGTGGCGGGCGGCGTTCATGTCGGTGGGATTGAAACCGCTGATGAACGGCGCCAGGCGGCGGCGCTGATCCTCCGGCAGATCCCGCACCGCGCCGGCGACGATGTCGTCGGTGGCGCTGTAGTAATACAGCGGCGCTTCGTCGCCCAGGTAATAACGCGGCCGGCGCGGCGCGTCCTGCTGCCACTTCTTGACCACCGGCAGGCCGAACAGCCAGGCGTCCTCGACGCCGGCCTCGTCCATGGCCGCCAACATCGCCTCGCTGCCGTCGCTCTGCTGCATGAAATCCACATAGTGAAGATGGGCGTCCACCCAGCCGCCCTCGCCGGCCGATGCCAGGCCCGCGACCATCAAAAGCGCCCCAAACAACCCTGTTCTCATGCGGTTCTCCCCGTCCAACGGCTGTATTTGCTTACCCGCTTAACAGACCCGGAGGCCGGCGCGCGGTTTCACCGGGCGGTCATAATTGAACACATTTTCACATCCGGTCGAGCCGCTGTCTATTTGTGGACATTCCATCACTTTAAGGCTTATTATGGAGAAAACCGTCAGGAGGCAATATGCAACCGGCCATTGAACCTTGCGCCAAACCACTGGATGACACGGCCCGCCATGCCGCGTTGCGGGCGGTGTTGCGCCTTTTGGACCACTGGCAGTGCTCGGAAAGGGAAAAGACCGCCCTGCTCGGCGTCGGCCGCTCCACCCTGCATAAATACCAAAGCCGACCGGAAAGCGCCCGGGTGAGCAATGATCTGCTCGAGCGCCTCAGCTATTTGCTGAACATCCACCAGGCGCTGCGCACCCTGTTCGGCAACCGAGAAAACGTCTACGGCTTCGTGCGCATGCCGAACCACAACCCGTTTTTCAACGGCGCCAGCCCCATGGATGTGATGAGCAACGGCCGGGTGGCCAGCCTGTACGAAGTGCACCGGCAACTGGACGGGCTGCGCGGGGGGCAGTGGTGATCGACCCCGCCGACCTGCCCACCGCCGCTTTTCTCCATCAAGAGGCCTACCGGCTGGTGAACGGTAAATACCCGCCCATCCATTTATTCGACGACGTCGCCGACCAGGCCGATTTCGAAGCTCTGTACGCGGTTCAGGCGCTCACCAACCCACGCATTCAGATGCAGGTCGGCGAGCTGCACCGGGTGCCGCCGGCGCGCCGCCCCTGGGGCATTCCCGGCTGCAACTACGCGCTCGGCCCCTTCGTGCATCTGAGCCCCTACGGCTCGCGCTTCTCGGATGGCGAATACGGCGTGTTCTACTGCGCCGAACAGATGGCCACGGCGATCGCCGAGACCCGCTACCATCAGGAGCGTTACTTTCGTGCCGTTCAGGGTCTGAAATTCGATCGCATCGTGATGCGCGGCCTGAAGGTCTGCTTCAGCGCGCGGCTACGCAATATCCACGACCCCCGCCGCGACGACGAGGACTGGTATCACCCCGAGGATTACGGCAGCGCGCGCCGGCTGGGCCGGGCCCTGTTCGACGCCGATGAGCACGGTCTGGTGTACGGCTCGGTGCGCCACCACCAGGCGCGCTGTTTCGCCCTGCTGTCACCGCATCTGATTGAATCGGTGACGCCGGCCACGCATTACGAGTACATCTGGGATGGGGAGCGGATCGCTCATATTCTTACTATTCGGCAGCTTGGTTAGAAACGCCGGCTTGTGGGAGCCTGCCTTGTGGGAGCGGGCCCGGCCCGCGAAAGGCCGGCAAAGCCGGCCGGC
>TARA_R110000796_G_scaffold47977_5_pt1 | contig 102828 bp, 98 predicted proteins | sample TARA_R110000796 | Tara Oceans TARA_R110000796 (sample SAMEA4397815) | marine metagenome | biome: Polar Biome; feature: [SRF] surface water layer (ENVO:00010504); material: water (ENVO:00002006), including particulate matter (ENVO:01000060) such as... | depth 5 m
ATTGGGAAATTCGGCCAATATATCTTTTTGGGTTTTTCGTTTCCTTTTCGTTAAGGTAACTTCATCCAAGTCGGTTACCATTGGGGATAGGACTATTTTAAGTTCCTCTTCCGTTTCCGGAACGGCACGTTCATAAGTGCCATAGCCAAGGGAAGAGAACACTAAAACCTCATTGGCTTGTGCCCTTAAGGAGAACCAACCGCTTTCATCTGTTTGTGTTCCACGTTCAGTGCCTTTAAGCAAAACATTAACATTTGGAATGGCTGTGTCCCATACATCGGTCACCCTTCCCGAAATGTTTATTTCGGAAGTTTGGGAATGGAATGGTAGTGACAACATTAAAAATAAAAATGACAACCTATATTTCATACGCTTTAGAAAACTCTAATTGTGTTGATGAAATCCAAACGGGGGATAGATAATATTAAAGATAATAAAAAGTGTTTGCTTGAAATTATAAAACCTTGGTAATTGAGAATTATTGGGCAGCTCTTGAATACGGTTGTTATTACTTAAAGTATTTGGAATGAGAACCAATCCCTGTATTTAGGAATGTTTTGTAAACAGTATGCGATTCATTTATATCCATTTAAAGGCGTAGAACTCTATTTTTTGATGACAGCAAATTTTCAAAATATCATAATATACCCCTTTCACCACATAAAAGGCCTATTTCCCAACATTAATTTCTTTCAACGGCACAACCCTGATACTTTAGCAGTGTAATAAAAAACGAATTAATAATTTTTTCATTTTCATATAGTGTTCTCGTAAAAGAGCTTTGTCTTAAAAGATAAGGCTCTTTTTAGTTTTAGTCCGTTTGGGATTATTAATAGTTAAGGAGTAATTGTTTCATTATGGCATTGTTACATTAAATCACTCCCCTACCTCAACGATCTGTGCATTGGCCATAAACAATTCCTGCATCCGCTCCATTCGGCTATCGAACTTAGTGGAAAAAATGGCATACTGACATCTGTCCAAACTTTCAGGAATTCGGATGACATCGGAAAAAGGGCTGGGTTTGGACAAGAATTCTGCATCGTCTACAATAAACAACTTTAGCTTTCCTAAATTGATGCCGTTGAGGTAAAAGATCTTGCTCAATCTTTTTGGGGTGGCAATGACAATATCCACTCCCTCAAAAATTTCATTCCGTTGTGCTTCTATATTGTGTTCTTCATAAACGGAATAAATACGAAGGTCCATTCTTCTTGTAAACCGTTCAAATTCACTTTGTAGGGTCAAAGCGGATTCCTTGTCCTTTACGAAGATCAAGGCTCTAGGAGCCTCCTCAAATGCTGTACAATCCAGTTTCTGAAGCGTACTTATAATTATCGCGGTAGTTTTACCGGCACCGGCAGGCGCTATACCAAAAACACTGGCTCCCCCTTTAATTTTTGAAAGAATCGCTTTTTGAAAGGTAAAAGGCTCCTTAATTCCCTGTTGCCCCAACACTTCTTTTAACTGTTCCTGTATTTTTTTGAATGCCATATTTAGTATTATCTATTCCAATTTTAATTCTTTGTAATTGTTAAATAACAAGTTTCTCTTGTCTAACCACAACTTTTGATCACTTCACAACAATAGTTTTCCCAATAAGGCCTTCTATCCTACTTTAGCAGTGTAACAAAAACGAAGTAATAATTTTTTCATTTTCATATAGTGTTCTCGTAAAAGAGCCTTGATCCAAAAGACAAGGCTCTTTTTAGTTTCCAGGGTTTTGGAAACTTAAATGTCCAATTGTTTAAGGAATCCAGTTGTTCTTTCCAAAATTTGGTTTTCGCTTTTCCAAAAAAGCATTACGTCCTTCTTTTGCTTCCTCGGTCATATAGGCCAATCTTGTTGCTTCACCGGCAAATACCTGCTGCCCCACCATTCCGTCATCAGTGAGGTTCATGGCGAACTTCAGCATCTTTATGGAGGTTGGCGATTTTTCAAGTATTTCCTGTGCCCAATCGTAAGCTGTATCTTCCAATTCCTCATGGGGAATAACCGCATTTACCATTCCCATGTCCAAAGCCTCTTGGGCCGAATAATTCCTGCCTAGGAAAAATATCTCCCTAGCCTTTTTTTGTCCCACCATTTTCGCCAGGTATGCCGAACCATACCCACCGTCAAAACTGGTTACATCGGCATCTGTTTGTTTAAAGATTGCATGTTCTTTGCTTGCTAAGGTTAGATCGCAGACAACGTGTAGGCTATGGCCTCCTCCAACGGCCCAACCAGGAACCACGGCAATGACAACCTTGGGCATAAACCTTATTAGTCGTTGTACTTCTAAAATATTCAACCTGTGCATACCGTCATCCCCTACATAACCCTTATGCCCCCTAGCTTTTTGATCCCCTCCACTACAAAACGAATACACTCCATCTTTGGTAGACGGACCTTCGGCAGAAAGTAGCACAACCCCTATACTGGTGTCCTCTTGGGCGTCATAGAATGCCTGATATAGTTCACTTGTGGTCTTGGGCCTAAAGGCATTTCTAACGTTGGGCCTGTTAAAGGCAATTCTAGCAACGCCATCACATTTCTTATAAGTGATATCCTCAAATTCCTTAACTACTTTCCAATCAATTTTTTTACTCATTTCTAAAATGGTTTAACAGTTATCAAAGATAATACTCTTTATTTTGGCAGGCTTCGACCATTAGTTTATTCCGATTGTGGTTTGCTGTTTTTTTCTGCGATCCATTTGGACATAAATTTGGTACTGGCCAAGCTATGGTGCAGGAGCATTGCACCAATAAAATTTCTTGCTCTGTGTTCTTCCAGATTCTTGGTAAGCAGCTCAATATTATCCCTTAATTTTTTTTGCAAAACAACTTTGTTGTAAAAGCCGTTTATAATGGCGGTACCATTATGTCGGGCAACGGTCCACTTATCTTCATTTAGGTACAGGAGAATGGCAGCCTTGGCAAAAGCCTCCACATCATTGGCAATAATTCCGTTCCATGGCAAGTTTTCACAGATGCCTTCAGCTCCTATTTCTGTCGTAATGCTGGGAGTGCCGTTTAGCATTCCACTCAGTAATTTACCTTTTATTCCAGCGCCATAATGTAAGGGCGCAAGATTTAGTCGGACCTGGGATATAACCTTATTGGCATCATTGGCATGTCCCATAATATAAAATCCTTGCTTTGGACTGTTCAATTGTTTAATGCTTTCGGGCATATAAGCTCCATAGATAAATAGGTTGGCAAGGGGCAACTCCTTGCGGATCAAGGGCCAAATGTCCTTTTTAAGGGTTTGGATCGCGTCTATATTTGGTGCATGTTTCCCATTGCCGATACAGACAAAATCCTTTTTTTGATCAAATTGGAGCCAATAGTTTTGTCTTTCTTCATCAATGGCATCAAACATCATTGGTAAATGCAGAAGTAGATTGGGGTCCATTTTCACAGTCTTGGTCAGAAGTTCCATTTCGTAAAGCGATATGATCAGACTAAGATCACATCTATAAATACTGGCCATTTCCCTTTTGGTCTGGTCCTGGTCCAACCAAAATTGTTCGGTAAAGGGGATGGATTTTTTAAATGACAATTGTCTGGCAATCCTAAGCGAATGTAGATCTTCGGTATCTAAAATACGCAAGGCATTTGGAGCATTTTCCACAACACGCCATCCAAACTGTTCTTCTGTCATAAACCGATCAAATAGAACAATTCCCGGATCTAGATCCTTTAAAAAAACATCAAAACTGGAATGGTTAAGGAGAATAGTTTTTTTCCTAACCCCAAGGCTGTCCAAATCAAAGGAGAATTCGCTTTCTGCCGCAGTACTGGCAAAGGTTATCTGGTAATCCTGCTCCAGAAAAAAATGGATCAATTGTAACATCCGTCCTCCAGCTGCCGTTGTATTGGGCTCCGGCCAGACATAGCCAATGATCAATATTTTTTTATACGTTTCTGGGAGCATGTGTTCTATAAACGCCTGGCGAATTTCTGGGAAATTTTGGAACGTAGTTTCCGCTCATAATCTTCCTCCAACCATTCTTTGTAATTCTTGGTGTTGTTCATAATGCAATAGGAATATTGGCGCACCCTAAAGGCGATCTCTTCCTTTAATTTCTTGGCCAGGATACGGGCGTCAAATACATCCTCACTATTTTCAACACATATAGTGGCGTGCTGTTCAATACTGTTCTCCAATACGGTTTTGGATTTAAGTCCCTGGGCAAAAACTTTTTTGTATTCTGCTTTGATATCAAATTCGATATTTTTGGACTTGCTAAACAGCGCCTTGAGGTCGGCCGGCATTTCGTACACAAAGTCCCGCTCTATTTCTTCATCATTTTTTATGCTCTCCAAAAAGAAATCCGGGAAATGAAAAATTTCCTGCCAATCTATGGGAGCGCTCCAAAGACCAAATCGGGCCACATTGTTCCCAAGATCTACCACTGTAAACTCATTCTTATTGGGCAATATCCTGGATCCGCGTCCTATCATCTGAAAATAAAGGGTCAAGGATTTGGTAGCCCTGTTTAAAATAATGGTTTCCACAGTGGGTTCGTCAAATCCAGTGGTCAATATACTTACCGAGGTAAGAATGGCATCGGGGGTTTTTGAAAACCATTTTAAAATTTCCTTACGCTCGGAGGCGCTGTTCTTATTATCTAAATGCCGAATGTTGTATCCAGCCTTTTTAAAGGTGTCCAAAACGTATAAAGAAGTGTTGATACCATTATTAAAAATAAGGGTTTTGGTACCTTTTGCAATCTCCTCATAGGCATTTACCAATTTGGTAAGCATATTCTGGTTACCATATAGCTCGTCCGAAGATTTTACCGTATAGTCACCGCTTATGCCCAATTTTAAACTTTTTAGGCTTACGTCGTAATTGTACATATTGGCCTTGGCCAAGAAATTCTTTTCAATGAGCGATGATATGGATTCACCCACGATCAATTTTTGATAGTGGTCCTTCATCGGAAGTTTTATGTTGGAACTTAGAGGAGTTGCAGTAACCCCAAGGATAATTGACTTTTTAAAATATTTGAATAATTTTCTAAAGGAATTGTAATGGGCTTCATCAATAATGACAAGTCCAATATCATTAATTTTTACCTTGTCATCCTGAAGTCTATTGTTAAGGGTTTCCACCATGGCCACGAAGCACATATATTGGTCCTGGTCCTGTAATTCCTTAACCTCGCTATTGATTATTTTGTTTTTAACGCCAAATCCCTTCAACATTTTGGAGGTTTGGCTGCTCAATTCTATTCTATGGGTAAGAACTACTACCTTTTTATTGGTTTTATGAATATATCTTTTCGCAATTTCCGAGAAAACAACCGTTTTACCTCCTCCTGTTGGCAATTGGTATAAAAGGTTCATATCGTCCGGGGACTCCTCCAAACACTTGAAAATGGTGTTCAGGTCTTCCTCTTGATAATCATAAAGGGTTTTTTCTGTACTTTCTTTAGGTAGCTCCAAACGGGAAATGAAATTTTTTAAAATTAAGAAAAATCAAACCTTACAAAATTAAGAGTTTTTTGTGCCGGTTTCAAATTTATAAGGTAAAAACATGAAATTGGGATTGCTTATGGGGTACATTTAAGAAGAGAACTCCCTAGGGCAATGTAGTGCAAAAGGTGTTTAAAAATTAGAAAACGACGCTAGCTTGTGGTTAATCTATGATATCCAAGGACTTTGAGAAGTCCTCCCTGTTGGGCCAATGGTGATCCTGGCTAAATATATAACAAGCAACAATTCTGTCCTTACAATCGCTTAAAAGCGCATTTAATGAAACAAATTGGACCAGTTCGTTAAAGGAGTTGCCCATACTCTTATAGAAAGCCTCCGGGACATTTTTCTCCAGCGAAAAGGATTGGGCCACTTCCAAGTTGAACAACATAAGATCTGCCGTTAAATGCGGGTCTACTCCCAATTTTACAAAGTGCTTTATGTATTTTTGGGCAACGGATCTTCTGGCCTTGGGCCTTTTTCTTTTTAAAGGAAAGTATTCATTGGAGATCTTTATTTTCGCATCCTGTACCAGCTTATCTTCCTTTGGGTTGAATACAAAATCATAATATTCCTTTACCGCCGGAAATCTGTGATATAAATCTATTAATTGCTCTTCCAGCTCCTTTTTCTTTAATTCCGATAAATATTTTACCAATGCTTTTTTACTCATTCTCCCAATTAATTCGATTTGAACTTAAGAATTGCAATTTCCCATTTAAAAATCAAAATATAGCGCATGGAGGTAAATTAGTATTTTAATATTTGGATTGGACAATGAATATCATAAACTTCTCATAAATTATGTATAAGTAGTACAGCTTCCCTTGGAAAAGACATAAAAAAAAGGTATAATGAGAGATTAACACTTCAAAATCCAAATAAAAAATATATGAGGCAACTAAAGATTATCAAGCAGGTTACGAATAGGGAATCAAAATCACTAGACAAATATCTGCAGGATATCAGTAAAATAGAGTTGATCACCGCTAATGAAGAGGTTGAATTGGCTCAAAAAATTAGGGATGGGGATCAAATTGCCTTGGAAAAACTTACAACCGCAAATTTAAGATTTGTGGTTTCTGTTGCCAAACAATATCAGAATCAAGGTTTGAAACTCCCTGATTTAATCAATGAGGGAAATGTAGGATTGGTAAAAGCGGCCAAGCGTTTTGACGAAACAAGGGGTTTTAAATTTATATCTTATGCAGTTTGGTGGATACGGCAGGCTATTTTACAGGCTCTGGCAGAACAGTCTAGAGTGGTGCGCTTACCGCTCAACAAAATTGGCTCTATAAATAAAATTAAAAAAACCTTTTCGTATTTGGAGCAGGCCCATCAAAGGCCGCCATCACCAGAGGAGATAGCCAAAGAATTGGAAATGTCCGTCAGTGAGGTAAAACAATCCCTAAAAAATTCAGGTAGACACGTTTCCATGGATGCGCCATTAAAAGAGGGTGAGGATTCCAATCTGTACGATGTAATTCGCTCAGGAGAATCCCCAAGACCGGATAGGATACTTTTACAGCAGTCCTTGAACACAGAGATCAATAGGGCTTTGGACACGCTTTCCCAAAGGGAGGCAGATGTTGTTAAATTGTATTACGGCATTGGCGATCAGCAATCCATGACCTTGGCAGAGATAGGACTCACGTTTGATCTTACAAGGGAAAGGGTAAGGCAGATAAGGGAAAAAGCTATAAGAAAGCTGCGTCACAACTCCAGGAGCAAATTGCTCAAAACCTATTTGGGATAGATAACCCAAAAGAAAGAGGCCGAAAAAAATAGCATTTTTTTCGGCCTCTTTCTTTTTTAAGTTATGGGTTTAAGAATAACTTAATTTACTGATATTGAAATCGATTAGAATTTCATTTAAATCTTCAATAAAGTTTAAATAAGCTGCGTTGTCTGGATTTTGTTTTGCCATCTTAATAGGGGTTTTTAGATTCTGAATTGTGAGCCGAACTACATGTAGTCCAACTCGGCCAATTCGTTTAAACTCAAAATTTCATTTAAATCTTGTAGGAATGCTAGGTATTCCTCTCCGTAGGTGTCGTATAACATAGTAAGACTTGGTTTAGGTTGTTATTGTTTGGGTCAATAATTATACTGTAAACATATTTAATATCTCATTTTGTGCCAATAAAATGTTGTGTATAAGTGTTTTTTAGTTGTAAAAGGTACAGTTCATAAAGTTTAATCTTTTTACGGGTATATAATCTAATTATTCCGATGTCATTATTTGCTATACCATAGGTTTAAAACTATTTATTTTTAAAAATTTTATTGGTGAGGTCCTTTAATTGGTCCAAGAATTTTATTTCCTCCAATTCTTCCAAACTCTCCTCTCCTTTCTGGTAGCTATTGTTGTAGAACGTTATATGCTCTGAGGTTGTAATGTCAAAATCGATATTGAACAGGTCATTGTGACCAAAAGTCTCCTCCTCATTATCTTGAGGTTTGGCACGTTGATCCAAGTATGTCGACTTGTCGTTTTTCAAGGGCTCCTTCTTGGAGGATGCCGAAGAAATAAAACCGGATTTTCCTACTTCAAAGGTAATCGAAGGGTCTAAATGTAGCTTTGAGGGTTCATTGATTTGCTTTATGAAATCCAAATTGTCTCCTGAAAGGATTTCTATGCTCCTGGTTGGTATGTCCGGTATTTTCGCTTCCATATATAAGGAAACCAATTTAGCTTTTTCCCTTATAGCTTTATCAGAATGATTGTGGAGGGTTTCCAAAAAATATAGATCACTTAGATCCCCTATTTGTTGCATCTCCTGCAGTAATAGCAGTTGCGATTCCCTATCCAAGGAGCTGAATAAATGATTGAACACATAATGTTCCCCAAAATCTACGAGATTGTTGTCCTTGAACTCCTCATCGATAATGATGGGATACTCGGAAAGGAACCTGAAAATTATTTCCTGTATGAGATTGCCAATGGATTCGTTTTCTTCCCCATCCAACATTTCATTTAATAAGGGTACCTCCCGTATATCTCCCATTTCTGCTATGGAGTGAAGTAATTTTACTTTTTTAAATTCCCAATCCGTGTAGAATTTGGCAGCAGGAAGTTCCATTTCTCCTAGATCCAATAAATTATCATCTTCTTCTATGGCCTCTGCCCTACTTTGTTCTTCTACATGGGACTTTAATATATCACTGATCTGTTTTTTAAAATGTGGATCTAGGACCACCTCGTACTCCACTTCAAGATCATTGAGGTTTGTGGTCGGTTCCTCTATCCCTTCTTCAATTTCCATTATCAAAGGCAAGAAATCTATGTTTAAAAAAGAAGCGTCTGTCCCATGCGGTTTGTTTTTGGAGAGTATTATATTTTCGCCATATATCTCCTCGAATATCGTCTCATATGGATTTCTATCAAAACTTTCCTTATCCAGGCATTCCCTTAGGAATTCCAAATCGTTGCTAATCATCAATACTTCCTGTTCCTCCCGACTGCTACCTTTATTTGCATCTTCATTATCCGTTACCAATGGAACGAAGCTAAGATCTAGCTCCTCCCCTTTTAATAAATTGGTTTTGGCATTCAACTTGTCGGTATTGCTATTCAATGGTTGGTTCATTTTGGGTGCTTCCATTATTGTTTCTGTATCTTGTATATCGTCTACATTGTCAGCCTTATAACTCTGAGCATTACTAATGCCGTAAGTACCGACGTCCAAATTTTCAAAGGCCTCTATTTGCAGGCCAAATTCTTTGGATAGTCTTGGGATTATCTGCTTTGCCCCGTCATCAAGATCGTTGTTCATCTCCATCAAAATCTTGGACATGATGCGTTTGTTGCTGGGTTGCCTTAAAAGCTTCCACAATTCCACTTTTAGGTTTATGAGTTCTCTTTCTGGCATTTTTAACTTTCCTTGCTCATAAAGCAATAGCTCACAGAGTATTCCACGTAGATGTTTCTTTTTTTCTTCCCTATTGTTCCACTGTAACATTGTGTTGGTTTTTCTTAAAAAGAATAGGATGGTCAAATATCCTATGGTCAAAAGCAGGAACAAGGCCGTTAAACCCCATATCAGGTTGGTATGTATTTGAGGTATATTCACTTATTCGTGCGTTCAATTGTATTCAACGTTTACTTTCCCTTTCTTTTTAAGAACATCAGTTCCCTATCAATCGCTTTCTCTACCATGGGATATGCCAATAATAATTGATCGTATAACCTTCCTATTTCTGGAAGATTCCTATGGGTCCTACAGCCCACGGTGATTTTATCTACAAGGGAATAAAGATGATCCGCTTTCATCATGGAAAGTCCCGATTTAACCTTATGTGCAGCAAACCCCAAACGATTATAATTACCTTCTGGGATATAGGCATTGGCCCTGCCGATGAAATCCAGCATATTTTGTTTAAATAAACCGATCAGCTCCTCCAATAGGTCTATTTCGCCCATACACTCTTCCAGTATCTCAGTTAAGTTAACTTCCCACAATTCTTTTTTTGTTGAAAATTGGGCTGGGTCTTCACCGGACTCAAATGCGGGCTTGGACCCTATAGCTCTTTTATATTTGTATAAAGTGGTCTGTAATTCATCAGGGCTATATGGTTTTAGGATATAATCATCTATTCCCAGTGCATTACATTTAATTTTGTCATTAACGGTAAAATCGCCTGTTAAGGCTATTATGGGTATGCTTTTGACGTGATTGTTGCTGGATTCCCGAATTATTTGGGTAATTTGAAAACCATTCATCACCGGCATTCTTAGGTCCATTAATACCAGGTCTACCCTATGTTTTAATAAATAATCCATTCCAGCTAGACCATTATCGGTTAAATGAACGGTACATCCCCAATTCTTTAAGCGCTGTTCAATTAATTTTTGAATTAGAATATTGTCCTCAAAAACTAGTATATGGAGGCCTTCTATATTTTTATCTGTTGTACCTGTATTGTTGTAATCTAACCGGTACCCTGAAGTTTTGATCTGTTTTCCCTTTTTATAGGGAATACTGAACTTATAAGTACAACCATCATTCAAGGTGGCCATCGTTGCCAAGGATCCATTTAAGATTTCCAATATTCCCTTTACCATGGCAAAACCAATTCCCAGATCATTTGTATTGGGTTCTAAATTTTCATTTGGCACATAGGGGCTTAAGTCGTTATTGAATGCTCCTGTACGTAAATCCCTAATTTCAAAATCGAGCACAAAGTAATTGCTATGCTGTCTACGCAGTTTAATTTTAAGAAGGATACTTCCCTCATCTATAAGTTTTATTGTATTCCCCAAGAGAGTAAGTAGAATTTGGGACAACTTGGATGGATCACCCAAAAGAACTTCGGGTATTTCCGTATCCAAATCTACTTCTAGGGTAACATCCTTATTGATAATTAAGGTGTTGCATAGATACATGGTATCCCTAATAATACTGTAAAAATTGAAATCGATGCTTTCAAACTTTTCCCTTCCCGAAGTAAGCTTGGTATATTCCAATAGCTCATTAATGATATCCAAAAGATTGTTGGAGGTGGCGGTTATGGAATTAAGTTGCGCTAGTTGTTCAGTACTTATGTTGCCTGATTTTAACAGGTCTACAGACTCAATTATACCATTAATTGGGGTTCTAATTTCATCCCCAACTTTTGCAAGTAGTCTACCTTCTTCCCGGTTCGGTTTGTTTTTTAACGGATTTGCCACTTCTTTGTTCCCAATGGCCGATTCAAAATCCTTGTTGTTTGCATTGGAGTTGGAAACTTTTGGTTTTGGTCCCAATACTTTTTCCTCCAGACGATATTTAAAGGTCATAAAGGATTTTTTTAATAAGGAAGCTTCCTCAGAGGTTAACTCCTCAAATGAAAAATGATTTAGTTGACCTTCAAGATTTGTCAGATGGGATAGTAGGTTGTTGGATTTCAATTTAAAATAGTTTGGGTTCTGAGGTCTAAAACTCACCTTTTAAAGTGCGGTTTACAATTAAATGTTATCTATGCTTCATTTTATGTTGTCAAATACCGTTATTTGTATGTATCAAAATCTATAAGCATGAAGCATTTTGTCGGATTTATATGTCTTTTGTCGATTATGGCCTGTAAGGAAAAACAGGAAAAATTGACGGAGTCGGTCGAAGAAAAAGCGGCACGTATACACAAGGATGTTATCACTATTGATACCCATGTTGATATTAATGTGGCCAATTTTACAGATACCATAAATTATACCCAGAAATTGGACAATCAAGTAAATCTTCCAAAACTTGAAAGTGGAGGCTTGGATGTTCCTTGGTTGATAGTCTATACCGGCCAAGGCGAATTAACAGAAGAAGGGTATGCGAAAGCCAAGGAGAATGCCATGGCAAAGTTTAATGCCATTCACAGATTGTGCGAGGAAATAGCGCCTCAAGAGATAGATCTGGCCTATAGCTCCAAGGATGTCTACAAAATTGTAGATTCAGGTAAAAAAGTGGCCATGATAGGGGTTGAAAATGCCTACCCAATAGGCGAAGACCTTTCGGAATTTGAAAACTATTATAATTTAGGGGCAAGATATATTTCCCTCTCCCACAACGGACATAGCCAATTCTGTGATTCCAATACCGGTGAGGCCGATGGGGTGTGGTTGCATAACGGGCTTAGCGACCTTGGTAAAATGGCCGTTAAGGAAATGAACAGGTTGGGGATAATGATAGATGTATCCCATGTATCCAAAGAGTCCATGAAACAAATGATAGCCCTTTCCAAGGCACCTATTATTGCTTCGCATTCTTCTGCACGGGCCCTTTGCAACCATAGCCGGAATTTGGAAGATGAACAACTATTGCTGATGAAGGAAAATGGTGGTGTGGTGCAAACGGTGGCCTTTAGTTCTTATTTGAATACCAAAAAACATGGGGTCCATGCCGCTTATTTAAAAGATTTTCAAAAAGAGGTAGCCGATTCTTTGGGAATAGATTGGTATACCTTTGATGAGCTTGCCGATCTGTCCGATGAAAAGAAAAAGACCTTTATGGCGAATTATTCCAAAGTAGTGGGTTTGGCCAAAGCCAATGCAAATAAGAGGAAGGATCGGCCGCAGGCCGTTGACGTTGCTGATTTTGTGGACCACATAGACTATATGGTAAATTTAATCGGCCTTGATCACGTGGGAATCAGTTCCGATTTTGACGGTGGTGGAGGCATTGAAGGGTGGTCGGACGCCTCCGAAACCCCCAATGTAACACTGGAGTTGGTTAAAAGAGGTTATTCCGAAGAGGAAATTGCACAACTCTGGGGAGGCAATTTACTTCGGGTATTGGATGAGGTACAGGAAGTGGCGAAAGCTTACGCCCCTAATTAAACTTCCGTAGCCAGACGATCCCTTACAAATTCAATTTTGGTCTTGCCATGTGGTTTGGGTTTTCCATCCGCACCTAGATTGACCATTATGATATTGTCTACCGTGACAATAGTTTCCCTGGTCATTTTGTTCCTAACTTCACAGTTAAGTGTCAAGGAGGTCTTTCCAAATTTTACCACGTCTATGCCAATTTCAACGATATCGCCCTTTAATGCGGTGCTCATAAAGTTTATTTCGGACATATATTTGGTAACCACTCGTTTGTTTTCCAACTGTATAATGCTATATAGGGCGGCTTCCTCGTCTATCCAGGCAAGCAACTTGCCCCCAAATAAAGTGCCATTGGCGTTTAGATCTTCCGGTTTCACCCATTTTCTAGTATGAAATCTCATGTCTTTTATTTTTTATTGCAAAATTAGTAAAGAAATTTGCCCCATAATACTCTTCAAGGGGAAATGTCAACCGATTTAGGTAAATCTAAATTACATCATAATTTTTTGTTCAATTTGGGAATTAATAGGGGTTATAATCATTAGATTCCCATAATCCACGGGCAATATATTAGTAGTATTATTCTTAAATATGTTGTAGTCTATTTTGTAAAATAAAAGATTGAATTTTTTGTTTCCTCAGAAAATTAAGGCTTTGTTCCAAATGAAAAATAGCAATGTTCATAACCTCGTTAAAAACTATATAGAATTGCCGAATATGGGAAAACCCTAATACCTACCTTTATAAAAACACCAATGATATGAGCGATAGGTCCCATAGTCTTTTGGAAATTCGTCCTATAATCCCTTCAGCCAAAGTAACGGAAATAATGAGCAGTGACGAGAGGTTTCAAAACCAAACCCTGCGTCCTGTAATTAAAATGCAAAACTCCTTACTGCTTTTGGTTTTCCAGAATTACATCACTAAACATAAAAATAGTTTTTATGAGCTAGGGATGAACAAACGTCTGATTTTTATAGAAAATGCGATCCAAAAGGACATTAAGTTTAGAAATTCTTTAAAAGGAATTATCATAGGCCAATTTACCACTGAGGAGTATGAGTTATACATACTTAATTCGTCGTCTTTAAATAAGCGCATGATGCAGATGGTCATTGAGCGTATTAAAGATCAGGTTCAGTTTTTTGAAAAGGCATCACTGCAGCCGGTATAGATTTTTTAATCCAAAAGCGATTCCCCATTAAGATTAGTGGTGAGTATATCGCTCATAAGGTTAAAATAAGGTCTTATTGCTTGGAAAGCAAGGTCTACATTCGCCATAAAATCTGGCGACATGACTTCCTCGTCTGAAAAATTCTTCACAAAAATGAATTGTTTTCTTTTTATCAGATCAATATTGGGGTGATCTTTATTGAATCCGGAGGGTGCAGTTTTTAATTCATCTCCCTGCATTTCGCCCCATACCTCCTTGAAGTTTTTTTTGTTCATTATTGAACGGATTTCCGATGCGTCGGTTTCAAATTCTTTCCTTATTCTAAGGAGATCTTCTTTATTAGGCTCCCAGAATCCAGCGGCAATAAAGGTTTCATTGGGTTTTAGCCTTAAATAGTAACCTCCCCGCAATCGCTGTCCGGACCTGGAAAAGGAACCTGCAAAATGGGCCTTATAGGGAGTTTTGTCCTTGGAGAAACGTATATCCCTATAGATGCGGAACATTTTTAATTTTTCAATATCATCATGAGCTTTCAATTTATTCAATAAGGCGGAATAAAAACTTTTGACCCCTGTTTCCAGCTCCTTGAATTCAGTTTTATGCTCCGCAAACCATTCCCTAGTGTTGTTTTTTTTAAGTTTTTCCAAAAATTGAAATACATCTTTCGTAATTAGCGGCTGTTGTATACGACTCATAACACATTATCTTTGTGCTAAAGTTAACCAATTTAGCATAAGCTGATTTTGAAATAATGGTTAATTTTGAATGTATAATCAAAAAGTGCAAATGGATAAAGCATCTATAATAAAGAATATTAAGGAACATAAAAATCAGCCTAACCTGAGGTTCGAGCTTAAGGAAAAAACTGAATTATTTACCAATCGTTTATTTTATACCTTGTTCGATATAGATACCCCGGTAGATGAAAATCTGGATCTGTTGGAAAAGGAATTTGATACCTTGGTAAATCTGGCCTGCTGGCAGGTAGACAAACCTTGCCAAAGGGTTTGGGCGAATTTTGTGGTACGCCTGCCAGAAGTTCTTGAAAAATTGAATTTGGATGCAGAGGCCATTGTAAATTGTGATCCTGCTTCCCTATCTATAGAAGAGGTCTATATGGCCTATCCTGGTTTTTATGCGATTGCCATTTACAGGCTTGCCCATGAACTTTATAAAGATGGTTTCCCTTTGGTTCCCAGATTAATGACGGAATATGCGCACAGACAAACGGGTGTTGACATTAACCCGGGGGCACAAATAGGAAAATCATTTTTCATTGATCATGCCACAGGTGTGGTCATAGGGGAGACAGCGATAATTAAAAATAACGTAAAAATCTATCAAGGGGTAACCTTGGGAGCTTTATATGTGGCCAAAAAACTGCAAAAAACAAAGCGTCACCCCACCATAGAAAACAATGTTACCATATACGCCAATGCCACTATTCTTGGAGGGGATACCGTAATCGGGGAAAATTCCATAATTGGAGGAAATGCATGGATTACAGAATCTGTGCCCGCCAATTCTACCGTTTACCATTCTCCGATAATCAAAATAAAAACCTTACCGCATGTCTCATAGTATTTTGGATATTATAGGGAACACTCCCTTGGTAATATCAAAAACAATCAACACCAATCCCAAGGTTAAACTTTTTTTTAAGTTGGAGGGAAATAATCCAGGAGGAAGCGTAAAGGATCGTGCCGCCCTTAATATGATAAAAGGAGGGTTGGAAAGGGGCGATTTTGATGTAAACTCCAAATTGATTGAGGCCACCAGTGGAAATACAGGTATTGCTTTGGCCATGATAGCGGGAATTTATGGATTGGATATAGAATTGGTAATGCCCGAAAATTCCACCAAGGAAAGAGTACAGACCATGAGGGCATATGGAGCCAAGGTGACCCTTACCCCTGCCGATGTGGGCATTGAAGGGGCAAGGGATTATGCTGAACTTAAGGTAAAGGAAGAAGGTTATATCATGATCAATCAGTTTTCCAATGATGATAATTGGAAGGCACATTATAAAAGTACCGGTCCGGAAATATGGAGGGATACCCAAGGGGAAATCACCCATTTTGTTTCGTCCATGGGCACCACCGGCACTATAATGGGGACATCCACCTTTCTAAAGGAAAAGAATTCCAAGATTCAAATTGTTGGGGTACAACCCGCTGATGAGGCCAAAATTCCCGGTATTCGCAAATGGCCTGTAGAATATCTCCCCAAAATTTTTAATCCCAAGAAAGTGGACTCCGTGATGGAGGTTACCGAACAGGAAGCTAGGGATATGGCCAAGCGATTGGCCAAGGAAGAAGGTATTTTTGCAGGAATGAGCAGCGGTGGCGCTGCCGCTGCCGCAGTAAAATTGGCCCAAAGTTTGGAAGAGGGAACCATTGTTTCTATTGTATGCGACCGTGGCGACCGCTATCTTTCCTCGGATCTGTTCGATTAAAGGGCGGCAATTAAGCTATAGACTATAGCCACCCCTTCTTTTTAAAATAAAATAGTAGTCCGATAAAGATTGCTATCATAAGTCCCCAAATATAGAAGTATCCGTTGTGGTACTTCAATTCCGGGATATATTCGAAATTCATTCCGTATACGCCTACAATAAAGGTAAGGGGGATGAAAATAGAGGCCATAATTGTCAGTACTTTCATTACCTCGTTCATTTTATTGCTAATGTTGCTCATATACATTTCCATTAGGCTCATGGACATTTCCCTTAAGATATTAAGACTGTCATTAATTTCTGTGCAATGATCCATTGTGTCTCTGAGAAATATTTTGGTATCGTCGCTAATTAATACGTGCTCTGAGTCAATTAGTTTACTTATAAGTTCTTTTACTGGGTAAATAAACCGTCTAATTCTAAGTATTTCTTTCTTTAAATCTTGAATGGCATGGGCGGTTTTGGGGTTGGGGTTGTCATATACTTCCTCTTCCAAAAGGTCTATTTTGTGATTAACGTTCTCCAAAACCACAAAATAATTATCTATAATGGCATCCAACAGTGCAAAAAATAAGTAATCGGCACTTTTGGTTCTTATTCGTCCGGTTTTGGTCCTGGCCCTTTCCCTAACGCTGTTAAAAACATCATCGGGCATTTCCTGTAAAACAAGAACAGTATTTTCCATCAAAACAATGGCAACATGTTCGGCCACCAATTCATTGTTACCGTCCAAATAAAGCATTTTAAATGACCCAAAAATATAGTTGTCGTATTCGTCTATCTTTGGGCGCTGATGCGTATTTACGGCATCTTCCGTAGATAATGGATTGAGAGAAAAGGCGTTTCCCAAATTTTCAATGAATTTCTCGTCACTAATGCCAATGACATTGATCCAGGAGATGGATGTAGATGTTTTGTGGGCAATAATTTTATTGAAATTGGAAGGGGCATAGACATCAAGGGTAGATTCTTTAATGTCCTGCAGATTATATTCCATAATGTTAACAACGCTCTTTGCCCCTTCCCTACTCCCTAAATAAGTAACTGTTCCGGGAGACTTTCCGGTCTTAATGTGTCTTATGGAAGCCTTTTTATGAGTTGTTTTTTTTTTGGACATAGGTAGGAATCTTATTTTAAGATGCTAGTTGCTATTTGTTCTAGCTACTAATTTATGAAATCCAGCCTATGAAATGTGGACAAGCCGTGATTAAAAAAAATAATAGGACTATTTCGCTACAGTTTATTTGGAAGCAACTATTTAAACTTTAGCTTATTAAGCAATAATCCTGAACCAGGGGCTACATATGTCAATAAAGTATTGTTTTCCTTTTTCAAGGAATCTTTAATGTCCATTGTCGTAAGTTCACCTTTGCCTACTTGGATCAAAGCCCCCATTATCATCCTAATCTGATATCTCATAAAGCCTTCACCGGTAATATGCAGGGCATAACTCACTTCCGGAAAAAAATTGGCCTTTAATATTTCGTTTCTTTTTATTTCACATGAATCTATAGTCCTAAGCACTTTTGTATTGGGCTGAAGTCGGGCCGTATAGGATGAAAAGTCATGGGTGCCAATAAAAAGTCGGGCACAATCCGACATTAGTTCTACATCCAGTTCCTCTATGATGTTTGCCACAAACGGCGCGCAAAAGGGGTGGTTTTTTTGTCCAAAGGAAAAAAGATATACATATTCCTTTAACTTGCTTTCTTGTATGATATTGAAGTTTTCATTGACCTGGTCTATGCTGATGATACGAATATCTGGGGGTAGGTTTGCATTAAAATCGCACATAAATACCTGAAGGTCTTCTAGAGGTTCCTTATCCAAAAATAATTCGAAGGCCGTATTCAAGGCAGATACTTTGGCATCTGTACGCCCGGCTCCCAAGATTTTGAATTTGGAATTGGGCAAAACAAATTTTAAGGTCTTTACCAGCATACCCTCCACCGTTTTTTGATTTGGTTGCTTTTGCCAGCCACTATAGCGAAAACCCAGGAATTGAACATGTATTAAATAGTAAAAACGGGGTGTTTGCATTTGGTGTATATGTTGCTTGGTTAAATCCTGACAAAACCTCGGCAAAGATAGCTAAGCAAGGTCGGGTTTATGTTTGTTTCTTAACCGTATTTTACAATAGGATTGCCATATGTTCATCGTGCTTTTTGGCACTTCGTCCAAGGCTCCTTTTTTCTGTCCTATATTTTTATATATTCAACGAAAATTCCACATGGGTTCAAGAATTAAGTTGTAATTATGTTGAAAATTGTCCTATAATCTTAAACCGTAATTATGGAAAATTCCGTTAAACGAACCACTCCTAAAATTATAATTGTCCTTACCATTGTATCACTGCTATCCTTAATAGTCCTGGGTTTTTATAGCATGTATGGAAATACCTTTATATTCAATAGGTTCGAGAGTTATATTTTTCCATTTTTGACAATGATCCACTTTCTTTATTTGTATGTACTATGGTTTAAAATAACGGAAATGGAATATCCTGATATGATCATGAAAAATATTGAGTATGTCATGTACGCCGTTTTATTGGCCTATGCATATAATATCTCTGAAACCTTTTTAATTCTTGGTTCCCAAAATGAATTTCAGGACCATGTTATTCCAAGTTCTTTCGTTCCCATGGGCATCTTGATTATTAGTATTCAAACGCTATTGGTTCTACTAACCGTTTGGTCATTTATCATTAGAAAACGGATAGTGGGCAAATATGATTTTGATTACTTAAATAATCACATTGATGCTTGGGAGTAACAAAGCTATATTTTACAATCCTCTTATAAAACTGCCGTAAACATCTTTTATCTGATACCCTATAGTATATCGCTGCTTACTTAATTTTTTATGGGCAACAAGCCCCCACAACAACAATTCCTTTAGAAAATAGGTGTCCTCCTTTTCAATATCAGGTTGGTATTTAGTAACCAATTGTTGAAGTGGAATAATACTATCCAGCTTTTCCTTGTATTCCTTATCGGTGGCATCGTCCAACAGATCAAAACCTTCCCCATCAAAAAACCAACTTACCAATTCGTCATAAGGACCTACGGCATCCTTGCGCTCCAATTTATCTATCTTTGGGAAATAATTTAGGAAGAGGGACTTCACTGCATCTTCGATCAGTATTTCCGCTACACTGCCCGAACCTTCCTGTTCTCCTTCATAAACCAGTTCTATCTTACCGATAATGGAGGGAATGACACCCATAAAATCGCTCAGCCTTATCATGGTTGTTTGTTGGCCATTCTTTAGCAGCCTTCGTTCGGCGGTACTCATTAAATTTTCGAAGGATGTTATGCTCATTCTGGCACTTATTCCACTTTTGGCATCCACATATTCACTTTCCCTGGCTTCCCTACTTATTTGTTCCAAGAGATCTTTTGCCAAATCCGGGACATAAATGGCCTCGGTTTGGCGTTTATCCAATTTGGATTCCTGTTCGGTAATTTTACGTGCGGTTTCAATGTCCTCCGGATAGTGCGTTAAAATTTGGGAACCTATCCTATCTTTTAATGGGGTTACAATACTACCTCTATTGGTATAATCTTCAGGGTTTGCGGTAAATACAAATTGTAGGTCCAAAGGTAATCTAAGTTTAAATCCCCTAATTTGAATGTCGCCCTCCTGTAAAATGTTAAATAGGGAGACCTGTATCCTTGCCTGTAGATCCGGCAGTTCATTGATTACAAAAATACAACGGTTTGCACGTGGGATCATTCCAAAATGTATCACCCTGTCATCCGCATAGGACAATTTTAGGTTTGCGGCCTTTATAGGGTCAACATCGCCAATTAAATCGGCCACCGTTACATCTGGCGTAGCCAATTTTTCATAGAAACGTTCACTTCTGTGCAGCCAGGAAATAGGTGTTAGGTCACCGTGCTCCTTTATGGTTTCTATAGCAAAGCGGGAGATTGGGCTCATGGGGTCATCATTTATCTCCGAACCGCTGACAATTGGAATATACTCGTCCAATAAATTTACCATTAGCCTTGCCAAACGCGTTTTGGCCTGGCCCCTAAGGCCCAATAGATTGATGTTGTGCCTGGATAATATGGCTCTTTCCAGTTCCGGGACCACGGAATTTTCATAGCCCCAAACCCCAGGAAAAGTAATTTCATCCGATTTTATTTTGTCAATAAGATTTGCCCTTAACTCATCCTTAATTTTTTTCGTTTTATATCCTGCCTTTCTAAGTTCGCCTAGATTGGTAATTTCCTTATAATTCAATTTCATCTGTAATTATTTATATTTTCGCCTCCCTGTTTATATCGTTGTACAGGGTATGTTGACTAACAACTTTTGCTAATTATCCCTTTAATCTTTTTCTCCTATTTTGTTCGTAATCCTCAAAAATCATTTCACCAAGTCCCTTTAGGCCGGTAAAGAAGGCTTTTCCCTTATTGGCTTCCGTAAAATGTCTCACAAATTGGGTTAGATACGGATCCTTGGCAATCATAAAGGTGGTTATGGGAATATGGAGTTTTCTGGCCTGTCTGGCCATGTTATAGCATTTCTCCACAATATAATCGTCCAAGCCCACACTGTTTTTATAATAGGTGCCATCAGCCAATCGAATACAGCTGGGTTTGCCATCCGTAATCATAAATATCTGTTTGTTGGTATTGCGCTTTCTACGGAGCATGTCCATTGCCAATTGCAAACCGGCAACGGTATTGGTATGATAGGGCCCTACTTTTAAATAAGGCAGATCCTTTATCGGAATGGGCCAGGCATCGTTGCCAAAAACCAAAATCTCCAAGGTGTCCTTTGGGTAACGGGTCGTGATGAGTTCTGCCAGTGCCATCGCTACCTTTTTGGCAGGTGTAATGCGGTCCTCCCCATAGAGTATCATACTATGACTAATGTCGATCATTAAGACTGTGCTCATTTGGGCTTTGAACTGGGTGTCCTCTACCACCAAATCCTCTTCGCTTAAATGGAAATTACCGATACCATGGTTTATTTGGGCATTTTTTAAACTTTCGGTCATGGAAATTCGCTCTAAACTATCGCCAAATCTATATTCCCTGAATTCGCCCATATGTTCATCCCCCCTGCCCGATAAACCGGTTTTATGATTGCCCGAACCACTGCGTTTTATCTTGCCGAAAATTTGATTCAAGGCCGCTTGTCTAATAATCCGTTCCATTTTGGCAGTAATGGACAGATCCGCTTTTTGCCCGCCGGAACCATCACCAACACCGTCTTTTGGTTCCTCTCTCAGAAAACCTTTTGCCTTGAGATCTTCTATAAAATCATCAATAGTATAATTCTCATCGGTAAGTTCGTACTCTTTGTCCAACTCCCTCAACCAATCCAAAGCCTCATCCACATCACCCGAAGTATGTGTAATCAGTTCCTTGAAAATATCAAAAAGCTTTTCGAAAGGAGTTTGCTCTGGGGCTTCATAGTTGGAAAATCGAAACCCTTTTCTTTTATTAATAGCCATACTATAAAATTACTTAATTTGGTCTAGACCATTTCCATTTTAAAGAAAACTTAACGCTTTACCTATATTAGTATCGCTTGGATCATAAAAACCTTTCATATTATAAGGCATTTTATAATACTCCTACCCTTTGGACCGGGGAATTGGATGGTTTGAAGCAATTTGTTTTTCCAGAAATATATTTTGAAAATTTAGATATGGGGTCGATTCCCTCCAAGCTAAGGTTAGGGCATAAAATAGAACACATTTTTCTAAAACTGATACAACATTCAAGGCAGTATAAAGTAATAGCTCATAACATTCCCATAAGGAAAGAAAAAGTAAGTTTGGGAGAAATAGATTTTTTATTGCAAGATGTTGATAGTCATCAATTTAGTCATGTTGAATTAACATATAAGTTCTATGTAATCTCTGAGGAGGCAACAAATATTGAGCACCAATTGATAGGGCCTAATCAACGCGATTCCTTTAAGGCAAAGAAAGAGAGGATTATAAACCATCAAATTCCACTTTTAAAGACACCGGAAGCTACATCCGTGCTGCAAAGATTTAATATAAAGCCTTCGGAACTATTGCATCAGGTATGTTTTAAATCCCAATTATTTGTCCCTTTTATGGACAATAACATGGATCTATCCCCTTTTAATTCCAATTGTATTAGTGGCAGGTGGATTCCTTTCCACAAATTTAAATCCCCTGAGTTTTTTGAATACCGGTATTATCTGCCATCTAAACAGGAGTGGCTATTAGACCCGCAACAAGGGGTTAATTGGCTAGGTCATAAGGACGTACTAGATTTGATCACAGTTGGAATGGAAAATAAAAATGCGCCACTATTATGGATGAAATCATCTGATTATACCGTTGAAAAACTTTTTGTTGTTTGGTGGTAAAACCTAGTAAAATTAGTGGGATATAAGGGGAGCTAAGAACCCTGTGTAAAACTAATAGAAATAGATTGGTTCGACAATAACGGTAACAAAGTTTCGTTTTCTAAAGACAAATCTTAAAACCCCGCAACTATGAAGAAAGTTTGTTTATTGTTCTTTTCATTGTTTGTTTTTACCATTGCCCAGGCAAAGGACGATTGTGAATTAATTTATTCTACCGCCTCTTACGCCCTGAATCATGCCAAAAGCGCATTGAAGGCGAACAACTATGACCATCAGAAATTCTATTCAGGTAAGGCCTTGGAGTCTTATGAAAAACTTTTTAAGTTGTTGGAAGGTAGTCAATGTGAAGGCCTGTCGGAAAAAGTCCAGGACATTATAGCGGATGCCTTAAAAGCTGCGGACCCTGCGGATTGGGATCGAGGACGTTATTACAGTAAGAAGGTATTTACAAGTACCCAAGACCTAATAAGCCATATGGATAGTAGAACAGAGGTTGCAGGGGTTGACAGTACAGAATAATTTTTTGGGTCTAGTACAGCTCCCTATATCAAAGAAAAAATCATTGTATACATGGACCATATAATATTAGGTTGGACCGGTATACAATGACTTTTTATTTAATTCTGTAGGGCTTTTAGCCTACAATATCCAAAGGCGAAGTGGTTTTCCAATTGCCCCTTGTAAAATCAGGAAACTCTTGAGGAGCACCGTTTTGAGCTACGGATACCTCGCTCAAAGTACCTACAGCACTCCAATAGCAGCCTTCGTATACGTTCTGATCCAAAGGCAGGCCATTACGCAGGCATTCGATGATTCTATACCTCATAATAAAGTCCATTCCACCATGTCCTCCCATTTTTGTTGCCAATTCTCCCAGGCGCACGTATAATGGATGTTCGTATTTTTCATAGATCTTTTGCAATTGCTCGCCTTCTGCCCATTCGTGGTGATTATCCGGGCCACCTTCTACCCCGCCTTCCAAGGCAATTCTGGTCGGGAAGCCTGCCAGTGTCCCTTTTGTACCTTGAATCATATTGTGTCTGGTATAGGGTCTGGGGCTTGTTTCGTCCCATTGCACCATAATAGTCCTACCCATGTTTGTTTTAACAATAGAAGTGTTTATATCCCCTCCTTTAAAGTCCAGCTTGTTCCATTTGTGGTCTTCCGGAAAATTCTTGGCGGCGTATAGATTACGTCCTTTGCCGGGGGAAGAGAAGGAGTTTATGAACTTAAAATTATCTTCTCCCCTAGCTAAATTCATATATTGGGCAACCGGTCCCAAGCCATGGGTAGGATATAGATTGCCATCCCGATTGGCATAATGATAGGTGCGCCATGAACCTGTGCCACGCTCAACTTCGTTCATTTGCCCTCTTAACTCATGAATATAGGAGGCTTCCCCGTGCAGCAACTCCCCAATAACACCTTTACGGCACATATTTAGGTAGAGTAGTTCTTCCCTGCCGTAGTTGACGTTTTCCATCATCATACAATGCTTTTGGGTCTTTTCCGAGGTATCCACAATATCCCACATCTCTTGAATGGTAAGGGCAAGAGGAACTTCAACAAAAACATGGGCCCCACTATTCATAGCCTCAATGGCCATAGGCGCATGCAATTTCCATGGGGTACAAACAAAGACGGCATCTGGCTTTTCCTTTTTCAACATCTTTTTCCAGTCGTTCTCCCCATCAGTGTAAAGGCTTATTTTCTTATGCCTGGTACCTCCGCCATTCTCCTTACATACCTTTGCCGATTTCTCGGCCAAATCCTGGTACAAATCACAGATAGCTACTACTTCTGTTCCTTCAATGGATGCAATCTGATGTGCATGTCCAGACCCCCGGGCACCTACCCCAATAAAAGCGCATTTTACCGTTTCCAATTTGGGAGCAGAAAATCCGCCCATATACTTGGCGCCTGGTAATGGTGGCGGAGTATTATATGGATTGTTGCCAGTGATTGAATTGGACCATGCCGGGGTCATTGCCAAATCCATACCGGCAATGGAAGTTTTTCTCAGAAAATCTCTCCTATTTGATTTCATAGCCTATGCTCTTAATAATGTTATTGATTAATCCTTGTAATTTTTGAAGATAAGTTAATTTTTTTTACAAAAAAAAATCAATTTGGAAATTACACAAATTTTAGGGCATCTGAAAAATATCCATGAATCAATGCCGAGACTTCAGAACATTAACTATGTCCTGAAGTTTAAATCCTTTTGCCTGTAGCAATATTAGGTAATGGAACAATAGATCAGCGCTTTCATCCTTAAACAGCTGGTCGTTATCGTCTTTGGCTTCAATGACGACCTCAACCGCCTCTTCACCTACTTTCTGGGCTACTTTATTGATGCCGCTCTTAAATAGGGAGGAAACATAGCTAGGCTTTGTTCCTTCGGGAATCTCTACCTTTCCCTCAGCTTGTTCTTTTCTGTTTTGAATTATATTTTCCAATTCAGAAAGAAATCCAAAGGAAGTATTGTTTTCGTCGCCCCAGCAGGTATCGGTACCTTTGTGGCAAGTTGGCCCAACAGGATCTACCATGACCAATAGGGTGTCATTGTCACAATCCAGTTTAATATCCACTAGTTTCAAGAAATTTCCGCTTTCTTCCCCTTTGGTCCATAATCTTTTTTTAGTGCGACTAAAGAAGGTTACTTTACGGCTGTCCACTGTTTTTTTATAGGCATCTTGGTTCATATACCCGAGCATAAGTACATTTTTGGTAGTTGCATCCTGTACTATGGCCGGGACCAGTCCGTCGTTATTTTTATTGAAGTCTATATTCATGATTTTGGATTCCATAATGGTTTTATAATCTAACCGGTATATTGTTTCTTTTCAACTCTTCCTTTAAGTCCTTGATCTCGATTTCCTTAAAGTGAAAAACGCTTGCCGCCAAAGCTGCATCGGCCTTACCTTCTTTAAAGGTATCCGTGAAATGTTGCATATTTCCAGCGCCGCCCGACGCTATTATGGGAATATTCAATTCGGTGGATAATCTGGCCAAAGCTTCGTTGGCAAATCCGTCCTTAGTGCCATCGTGGTTCATGGAAGTAAACAGGATTTCACCCGCCCCGCGGTCTTCCACTTCCTTTGCCCAGGTAAAAAGATTTAGTTCTGTTGGAACCTTGCCTCCTACCAAATGTACTATCCATTCCCCATCTATTTGTTTGGCATCTATGGCAACCACTATACATTGGGAGCCGAATTTGGCTACGAGCTCATTGATCAATTGAGGGTTTTTTACGGCCGATGAATTTATGGATACTTTATCTGCTCCGTTGTGCAGCAAAATATCCACATCTTCCACGGACGAAATGCCACCTCCTACAGTAAACGGAATATTGACTTTTTCAGCAACGCGAAGGACTAAATCGGCCAAGGTTCTCCTCCTTTCCTCTGTAGCGGAAATATCAAGGAAAACAAGTTCGTCCGCTCCAGTTTTGGCATAGATTTCAGCTAGTTCCACAGGGTCTCCTGCATCTCGTAGATCTACAAAGTTTATCCCTTTTACCGTTCTACCGTTTTTAATATCCAAACAAGGGATTATTCTTTTTGTTAACATTGAGTGCTTTTATTTTTGTCTTTGGAGATTAATCCAGTTAATATCTTCATTGCTATTAATAGCTTGTTCCCATTATACTAAAACAACATTAATGGGTTAGATATCGAGAATAAATTTCTCCAATTGTTTTAAACTAATTCTATTTTCATAAATGGCCTTTCCAATTATGGTTCCCTCGCAGCCTAACTCGGCCAATTTGGGGAGTTCATCATAAGTTGAAATACCGCCACTGGCAATCAGCAATAATTTCGGCCCGCATTCCTCCAATATTTTGCGGTACAATTCAAAGGAAGGGCCTTCCAACATACCATCTTTGCTAATATCGGTACAGATAACCCCTCTAATTCCTTCTTTTTGATACCCTTGGATAAAGGGTATCAACTCCTCTTGGGATTCTTCCATCCAACCAGATACGGCAACCATTTCGTCCTTGGCATCCGCTCCTAGAATAATTTTCTCAGGACTGTATTTGTTGATCCATGAGATAAAGGTTTCCCTGTCCTTGACAGCGATACTTCCTCCTGTAATTTGATTGGCCCCACTTTCAAACGCTATCCTTAGATCTTCATCGGTCTTTAGTCCGCCCCCGAAATCTATTTTTAAGTTGGTATTGGAGGCTATTTTTTCCAACACTTTATGATTTACGATGTGCTTGGATTTGGCACCGTCAAGATCTACCAAATGTAGGTATTCTATCCCATGGGCTTCAAACTCCTTGGCCACCTCCAAGGGATTCTCATTGTAAATTTTCTTGGTATCATAGTCTCCCTTGGAAAGTCTAACACATTTTCCTTCAATGATATCTATTGCAGGTATTATTCTCATTTCTGTTTTAAATTAAGTCCCAATTGGTATATTTTATACTGGGGTCTCTATTATTTCGATAAAATTTCTAAGAATCTGCTCCCCTACCTCACTGCTCTTTTCCGGGTGAAATTGGGTTCCATAAAAATTATCTTTTTTTAATGCAGCACTATATCCAAGACCATATTCCGCTTCTGCTATGGTCTCCTCGCACAAAGGGGCATAAAAACTGTGGACTAAATAGATATGCTCTTTTTCTTTGACGTTCTTGAACAGATCGGATTTTAAATTGGTAATTTGATTCCATCCAATTTGTGGAACTTTTACTTCTTTGGAAAATTTAACCACATCTACATCAAAAATACCAAGGCCCTGTGTATCTCCTTCTTCCGAAGAATGACACATTAATTGCATCCCTAGGCAGATTCCCAATACCGGCTGTTTTAATTTTGGTATAATTTGGTCCAATTTACTTTCGCGCAATTTTTTCATGGCACTACTGGCTTCCCCCACCCCGGGAAAAATAACTTTATCGGCTGCCATGATCTCATCCGCATCCTTGCTCAAGATAGCGTTGTATCCCAAGCGTTGAAAGGCAAATTTAATGCTCTGTATATTTCCAGCCCCGTAATCTATAATTACTATTTTCATTTTCTTTGTCCCTAGGACATATTTATTTCTTCTACAATACACCTTTGGTACTTGGCAGTACCATTTTTTCTACATCGCGTTTCACGGCCATCTTAATGGCCTTGGCAAATGCCTTGAAAATGGCCTCGATCTTGTGGTGTTCATTCTGACCTTCGGCCTTGATGTTTAGGTTGGCCTTTGCCCCATCTGTAAACGATTTAAAGAAATGATAAAACATTTCCGTGGGCATTTTACCTATCATTTCCCTTTTAAATTCGGTTTCCCATACCAACCAGTTTCGTCCGCCGAAATCAATGGCTGCCTGTGCCAAACAGTCGTCCATGGGCAAACAGAAACCGTATCGTTCTATGCCCAATTTATTGCCCAAGGCTTTATGGAATACCTCGCCCAGCGCTATGGCCGTATCCTCAATGGTATGGTGTTCATCTACTTCCAGATCTCCTTTGACCTTGATTTCCAGATCCATTTGGCCATGACGTGCCAATTGATCCAACATATGATCAAAGAAATCCAATCCGGTTTTGATATCACTTTTTCCGGTACCGTCTAAATTGAGTTTTATAAAAATATCGGTTTCATTTGTTTTGCGCGTTATTTCCGATACCCGGTCTTTCAGTTTTAAAAATTCGTAAATTTTCTCCCAATCATTGCTTTCAAGGGCTATATAATTATCCAATTCCTCCCTTTTAACGGATATTTCCCCAGTCCCCAAATTGGTATTGTCATTGATAAAGATTCCTTTGGCCCCTAAATTCTTGGCCAGTTCCACATCGGTCAATCGATCGCCTATTACAAAGGAATTGGCAAGATCATATTCTTCGGAAAAGTACTCGGTAAGCAATCCGGTTCCCGGTTTTCGGGTATTTGCATTTTCGTTTGGGAATGTCCTGTCGAGAAAAACCTTGTCAAAAACAACACCTTCATTTTCGAAGGATTTTATTATAAAATTATGTACCGGCCAGAAGGTATGCTCTGGAAAAATATCGGTCCCCAATCCATCCTGATTGGTAATCATCACCAATTCATAATCCAATTCCTTGGCTATTTTACCCAAAAAAGTAAAGGCTTTGGGATAGAACACCATTTTTTCAAAAGAATCAATTTGTTCATCCACGGTTTCCTTGATAATAGTGCCGTCCCTGTCTATAAAAAGCACTTTTTTCGCCTTCTTGGTCCCTTGTGGGGAATTTGTATTTGTATCCGGACTCATAGTATTATATGGTTGTTATATTCTGCAATGCACTTATTAATATCTTATTTTCCTCCTTGGTCCCTATAGTAAATCTCAAGGTATTTTCACAAAGTGGCTGGGTAGTTCTGTTACGGACAACGATGCCTTTTTTTAGCAGTTGATTATATCTTTTGGTAGCATCATCTACCTTGGCCAATACAAAATTAGCATCGGAAGGGTATATCTTTTCCACGAAGTCTACTTTACCCAATGCATTGACAAGAGCTTCACGTTCCCTTAGAATATCCGATACCTCCAAATTAACCGCATTGGTGTCCAAAACCCTCTCCAGAGCTCTTTGTTGGGTTAATTCATTTACGTTATACGGAGGTTTGATTTTGTTCAATACCGAAATAATTTCTTCTGAAGCGTAACATGTTCCCAATCGTATTCCGGCCATTCCATAGGCTTTGGATAAGGTTTGGGTAACCACCAGATTGGGGTAGTTGGATAATTCCGTAATCCAACTCTTTTCACTCGAGAAGTCGATATAGGCCTCATCTACGACTACCAAGCCATTAAAATTGTTTAACAACTCCCTTACGCTGCTATTGGAAAAACTATTCCCGGTTGGATTGTTCGGGGAACACAGAAATAACAATTTGCTTCTGTCGTCGGCTACCCTAAGTATTTCGGGTACATTGGGCTCAAAATCCTTTGTTAAAAGAACCTCCCTATTCTCCACGTTGTTGATACCCGCAAGTACCTTGTACATGCCATAGGTTGGAGGTAGGCTTATAATGTTGTCCTCTTTGGGTTCACAAAAAGCCCTAAAAATTAGATCCAGTACTTCATCGCTGCCGTTGCCCAATAGAAGTTGTTGTGAAGAAACTCCTTTTTTTTCTGCCAACACCTCTTTTAAACGTCTTTGGTGCGGATCGGGGTATCTATTTACCCCAGTTTCAAAAGGATTTTCATTGGCATCCAAAAATACCATTTTGGAGCCGTCCGAAACATATTCGTCCCTTGCAGAAGAATAGGGGCTCAATCCCTTTACGTTTTCCCGTACTATATTGTTGATATCGAATATTTTCGTTTTCATTCTTTTATGCTTTTCGCCATTTGGCTCCACTTGTAAACAGGTCTCTTGCCTGAATACATTGGCTCCATTATTTTAAACTGTCCAATCTCAAGGTTACTGCATTTTTATGCGCCTGTAGCCCTTCGGCTTCGGCCATCAACTCTATGGTCCTGCCAATTTCCTGAATTCCTTTTTTAGATATTTTTTGAAAGGTCATGCTCTTCATAAAACTATCCAAGTTTACTCCGCTATACTGTTTGGCATATCCGTTGGTAGGTAGGGTATGATTGGTTCCCGATGCGTAATCCCCCGCACTTTCCGGAGTATAATTTCCTATAAAAACAGAACCGGCATTATAGGTTTGTCCCAAATAAAAGTCCTCGTTCTGAACACATAAAATGTAGTGTTCAGGCCCGTACTCATTTATTAAATCTACAGCCGTCTGCTGGTCTTCCACGAAGATCAACTTACTATTGGCGATGGCCTTTACGGCTATTTCCTTTCTTGGCAGGTCGCTAATTTGCTTGGCTACCTCCTCTTCAACCTCATCTATTAGGGTTTTTGAAGTGGACACCAAAATGACCTGACTATCCACACCATGTTCGGCCTGACTCAATAGATCGGAGGCCACAAATGCGGCATTGGCAGTATCATCGGCCATGACCAAAAGTTCACTCGGGCCGGCAGGCATATCTATGGCAATTCCGTATTTGGTGGCAATCTGTTTGGCAACGGTTACAAATTGGTTACCCGGTCCAAATATTTTATACACAGGAGGAATGGTTTCCGTCCCAAAAGTCATGCTTGCAATGGCTTGGATGCCACCCACCTTGAATATTTTGGTAACCCCACATAAGTTGGCAGTATATAAAATGGCCGGGTGTACTTTCCCTTCCTTGTTGGGAGGGGTACACAGGATAATTTCTTTGCACCCGGCAATATTGGCTGGTATAGCCAACATTAAAATGGTGGAAAACAGTGGGGCTGTACCTCCTGGAATATATAATCCTACTTTTTGTATAGGCCTTTTTTCCTGCCAGCATTGTACGCCATCTGCTGTCTCTACTGTAATTTTTTCGGTTTTTTGGGCCTTATGAAATTTTTCAATATTGTTTTTAGCTTGTTGAATGGCTGCTTTTAAATCGTTGGAAATCAATGCGCTGGATTCCTTGATTTCTATAGATGGTACCAAAGCATCCTTTAAGACCACACCATCAAACTTTTTGGTATAGCTACTAACAACGGTATCCCCCCCGGCCTTTATTTCCCTGAAAACGGAATTAACGATATCCTCGATATCGGAGACCGATTGTGTAGGCCGTTTTAGAACGGTCTTCCATTGTGCTCTTTCCGGATTGTATATTTTATTCATTCTTATAATACTTTTTGCATGTGGTAACCTATAGCTTTATAACCTTGGTTATTCCAGAACTGAATTCCTTTATCATTATTAATATAGCAGTTGATCTCTGACGTATTACATCCAATTTCCAAGGCATAGCTTAAAACCCGGTCCAACATTAATTTCCCAACCCCAGAACTTCTATATTCCGGCAATACAAATACATTGTCCGGTTCCAGATGTTTACCTACGTATAATTTATTTAAAACCCATATCCCACAAATGCCGATCAATTCATCTTTATCATAAGCGCCCAAACATTGATATCCGTCCATGAGCATATCCTGCAATCTTCTTTTAAGGGTTTCGACAGGAATTTTATAGTTGTTGAGCATTTGTACCAAAGGCAAAATTTCATTTATATTCTCCTTCGGAATGAACCCTATTTGAAATTCAGTAAGCATAGCACTATTACAACACCATTTTTTCTATTGGGCAAACCAATATTCCCTCTGCTCCAGCTTTTTTGAGCTCTTGGATTACTTCCCAGAACTTATCCTTATTTATTACGGTATGTACGGAACTCCATCCTTCTTCGGCCAAAGGAAGTACGGTTGGACTCCTCATACCAGGTAATAATGCAATAATCTCTTTTAGTTTCTCGTTTGGTGCGTTCAAAAGAACATACTTGGACTGTCTGGCACGTAATACGGACTGGATCCTAAATCTTAAGTCTTCCAACAATACTGTTCGCTCCTGGGAGATTTGTGGGGAAACGGCCAATACGGCTTCACTGGTCAACATTACCTCAACTTCCTTTAAATTGTTTTTGAACAATGTACTTCCACTGGAAACAATATCGCAAATGGCATCTGCCAAACCTATATTTGGGGCAATTTCTACAGAACCATTTATAATGTGAAGATCTGCTTTTACGCCCTTGCTATCCAAATAATTTTTTACGGTATTGGGATAGGAAGTGGCAATCCTTTTACCTTCAAAATCGGTCACCGATTTATACTTGACCGATTTGGGAACGGCCAGGGATACTTTGCATTTGGAAAAACCCAGTTTCTCAGCAATGGAAATATCCTCACCTTTTTCTATGAGCACATTTTCACCAATAATGGCAATATCTACGACCCCGTCCCTAAGATATTGGGGAATGTCCCCATTTCTAAGATAGAAAACCTCTAAAGGAAAATTTCTGGAAGAGGCTTTAAGTTGATCTTTTCCATTGTCTATGGAGATACCACAGTCTTTTAATATTTGAAGTGAGTCTTCGTTTAATCGCCCGCTTTTTTGAATCGCAATTCTAATTTTTTTCATTTTTGGTATTTTGTTTTTGGCCTGAACAAATCTAACAGGTTGTTAAATACAAAACCCGTTTGATTGCTCAAACGGGTTAGAATATAGTTTAGATACAACAATACATTCCTAGCTCGCTTGATTGCAAGTGAAGAAATGATGATGTTGTGTCCTGTTATTTTTCATGTTAAGGCAAAATTAAAACTATTTTTCAACCTTGGAAAATTTATACGGAACAATTTATTTTAAAATTGTTAAATTATTATTGATTCCCCAGTATTATCGGCATTCCCGATTCTCCACTTCCAATAACGATTACCTTGGCATTAGGGGATTCCGATAATTTAATGGTAGCATCAATACCTTTGTCCTGTAATATTTTGTCGGTTAAAGAAGCGCTTAATATACTATTGGCATCCGCTTTACCTTGGGCCTCTATCCGTACCTTTTCAGCTTCTTTTTGTGCCGTTACCAATCTAAATTCATACTCCAAAGATTCCTGTTCCTGTTTAAGCTTACGCTCAATAGCCTCTTTAATAGTAGGTGGTAAGGTTACATCCCTAACCAAGATTTCATTGAGCTGAATATATTGTCCATCTACAATTTTTTCGGTCTCTTCAAAGATTTCTTGCTGAATGGCATCCCTTTTACTGGAATAAAGCTGTTCCGGGGTATATCTTCCTACAACACTTCTTGCGGCAGATCTAATGGTTGGCAATAATACGCGTTGTATGTAATCCGTACCTTTTTCCTGATGCAATTTTCCTAAAAATTCTCTTTTTGGTTCAAACCAGGCCGAAGCTTCCAATTTAATTTCAAGACCGTTGGATGATAATACTTGCATTTTTTCCAAAACTTCCTGTTGCCTTACCTCATATATAAAGACCTTGTTCCAAGGCGCAACTATCTGGAATCCTTCTCCCAGTGGTGCCTCATCTGTGACAACCCCTCCAGAAAAGGTCTTGTACAGCACTCCAGCTTCACCTGAGCCAATGGTAACGGCCGATTTTGAAATTAATATTACAAGAACTATTAAGCCGAATATGGCTGGTAATGCAATTTTTGGTAATTTATCCATTTAGTTTATTTATTAAGTTAATCCGTTATACTTTCTGATAAACCATTCCAACGATAAGGCCGCAATGATAATACCCAAAAGAAATTTAAAATCGATTAAAGGTACGACATTTTGTTTGCTTTTTTGAACAGGTACAAACTTAGGATCGGTTTCCAATGCCTTGACCAAGGAGTCCATTTGATCCGGAAAGTAAAGTTTTCCTCCTGTATTCTTTGCCAGACGATTTAGTTTGGCATAATTGCTGGAAGAGAATTGTTTTTCTGCATCAAAATCCAAGATGGAAAAGCTTCCAGACCTGCTCAGGTTCCCTTTGGTTACAGTAGCAACAAAATCATATTTTCCCGGGGGTAAATTGCTTAGGTCCGCCTCATAGTATCCGTCTTTTAACAACATTGGAACCTCTACGGAAGTATTGGTGGATTTACTCTCCACTTTAATGTTGATAGACGCATTGGAATCAAAGACAAAAGCCTCGTCAAAATAAGTAGCCTTTATTTTGGTTTCGCTACTGTTATTGTAAATGGAACTATAATCCAATACAAATCTATTTTTGCCTTTGGAGGTCGAAAGGTAAAGGATCAGTTTTCCTAGAAAAGCATCAAAATCCTCAAATGTTTGATCGTTTCGGTAATTTTGAACCCTCCATTTCCATATATTTTCCCCAACCAATATGGCATGTTTTGCTGTGTCCTCTTCTGAAGTGGTCAATAAGGGTTGGTCCATATCCACCCCTTTGATACGGACTTTTAACAAGGGTTCTCCAATGCCCAAAACATTCACTGGCCCCGCATCCGATACAAGGGGCGGGAAACCTTCCACGGAGAATTCTGAAATATCGAATTTCGAAAATGCGGCATTGGGGCTTGCAAAGAATTCCTGCACAGGATAACCTGTTTCAACTAGGTAGTTGTTTTGAATTCTGTTTATAAAATTCAGGTCGGTATAAGTGCCCAATATGGTAAAGGAATTGGATTTTCGCAATTGAATTTGTTTGTACACCTTGTCAAAGGAGGCATCGGGCTGATAAAGTATATAAACGTCAACCTCCTGCAATTTGCTCAAGTCGGTGTCAGGCCTAAAGATTGACACCAATCTTTGCTCGTTGCTCTCAATAGCTTTCTTTAGAGCTCCAATGTCCGGGTGCTGGACAGTGGAAATGATGGCTACATTTGTTTTTTCGTCCAATACTTCCAAGGCCAATAATTTTTCATTGTTTGCCGTATTTTTTTCATTTGGCAATGGAGGAACAATTACCTTAATATTTTTAATTCCCACCGTACTGGCTTCTATCTGCGTATTGACAATCTTGGTGTTGGAAATATTGGAAAACGAAATTTTTTCCTTATAAACCAATTTGTCGTCCACAAAAACTTGTAATTCCGAAGAGACTTCTTCCTTGCCATCATAAGAAATAAATACTTCCAAGGGGAATTTGTTCTTTAAAAAGGCATATCTATTGGCATTTATTTGGCTTATTGATATATCATCATATTTGGTGGTATCGCCCAAAACTACAGGGTAAATAGGGAATTTTTGACGTTTCCCATAAAATTCATAATCTTCCCCTATGGTCTGATTACCATCGGTAAACAGTAGTACCGCGGTGTTGGTGCCGGTGAATATTTCGTTTAAACCAGCCAAGGCCTTAGAAATATTGGTGCTTTTTTCTGTGAAACCAAGGCTATCGGAATTGGATAGTTCCGCTCCAAATCTGTAATTGAGTATATTAAAACTTTCGGATGACTCCATTTTATTCTTCAATGAAGAAAGGTCGGAAATTACTTTGGCCTTATCCTCAGACGTCATAGAAGATGAATTGTCTACCAGTAGCACCAAATTGGTCTTTTCCAGAGTGTATTCGTTCTTAGTGAATTTTGGATTTATTATAAGCAATAGGGTTCCGAATATGGCCAAAAAACGCAAAAAGGAAAGGATTATCTGGAGTTTTCCCTTCCTTTTGTTTTTATAGTAATATTGAAACAGTACGAGTGCCAATGCCACAATGGCCGCGAGCAATATAAAAAGTACTGTTTGTATTTGCATTATTTAAGGTCGTTGGAATTATTGCTGTGAACTAGATACTTGAGAACTTGGTATACAGCATAGCGCTTGTTCAGCACGGTGCCATGCCGTAACCTGGAAATAGTATTTCTACAGCTAGTTCAAGGCCTTTCTGGCCAAAAATTATACCTAGGTGAGCATTCCGCCATCCACATTTAAAACTTGTCCAGTGATATAGGCAGAGAGGTCCGAAGCTAAAAACAGACAGGCATTGGCAACATCTTCGGGTTGACCTCCTCTTTTTAATGGTATTCCATCTCTCCATCCCTGTACTACCTTGGCATCCAACTTATCTGTCATTTCTGTTTCAATAAAGCCTGGTGCAATAGCATTGCATCTTATATTTCTAGAACCAAGTTCCAAGGCAATAGATTTGGTAAAACCAATCATTCCAGCTTTGGACGCGGCATAGTTTGCCTGGCCCGCATTACCTTTTACCCCTACTACGCTGCTCATATTTATTATGGAGCCTTTTCTTTGTTTGAGCATGGTTCGCTGAACGGCCTTTGTCATATTAAAAACCGATTTTAAATTTATTTCTATAACAGAATCAAAATCATCTTCGCCCATCCTCATCAAGAGATTGTCTTTGGTAATACCGGCATTGTTGATCAGAACATCTATAACACCTCCAAAATCTTCCAATACTTGCGATACCAATTTTTCTGAATCCTCAAAACTGGCCGCATTGCTTTTATATGCCTTAGCTTTTACACCATAGGCACTCAACTCTTTTTCCAAGGCCAAAGCCGGGGCTTCACTTGAACTGTATGTAAAGGCAACATTGGCGCCGTGCTTTGCAAAAACTTGCGCTATTCCGGTTCCAATTCCCCTACTTGCTCCGGTGATTATTACATTTTTTCCTTCTAGTAACTTCATCTGTCTTTAGTTTCTTAGTTGATAATCAAATATAAGTTATGTTTTAGCTGTTTTAAAATTTTTACCCTAAATGCTGGAATAAAATTTTAAGGTCCTGGTAATTCGAGGCAAAAAAAATCCCGCTTATCCTGAAAATTCCGAGTTAATCGGCACAGTATAAACGGAATTAAATATATTGAATGGGGGTTATCCCAATACTTGTTTTACTTTTAAACCAATTTCGGCTGGGGAATCAACAACGTGTATTCCACATTCCCTCATAATTCTCTTTTTGGCTTGGGCCGTATCATCACTACCACCCACAATAGCACCGGCATGCCCCATAGTTCTTCCTGCTGGAGCTGTTTCACCCGCAATAAACCCAACGATCGGTTTCTTGCTTCCACTTGCCTTATACCATTGGGCGGCATCGGCTTCCAACTGTCCACCTATTTCACCGATCATAACCACACATGTGGTTTCCGGATCATTGATCAATAACTCCACAGCTTCCTTTGTAGTTGTGCCAATTATTGGATCCCCACCAATTCCAATGGCAGTGGTAATCCCAAGACCTTGGCGTACTACCTGATCTGCGGCCTCATAGGTTAAAGTTCCTGATTTGGAAACAATTCCTACAGTTCCCTTTTTAAATACGAAGCCTGGCATAATACCTACTTTGGCTTCGCCTGGAGTAATAACTCCAGGACAGTTTGGACCTACCAATCGGCAGTCCATATGCTTAATATAATCATATACCTTCACCATATCGGCTACGGGAATACCTTCTGTAATTGTAATTATTACTTTAATTCCAGCGCTAGCAGCTTCCATAATTGCATCTGCAGCAAAAGCTGGTGGTACAAAAATGATAGTGGTATCGGCCCCAACTTTTTGAACGGCTTCTTCAACTGTATTGAATACAGGCTTTCCCAAATGCTCTTGTCCACCTTTCCCCGGTGTTACCCCACCAACCACATTGGTGCCGTATTCGATCATCTGTTCGGCATGAAAAGTACCTTCACTACCTGTAAAACCTTGAACAATAATTTTGGAATCTTTATTTACTAAAACGCTCATTATATATTTGGTTTAATTGATTCTTGCAAAAATAAAGTTTTGAAAAGGAATTCTAAACTATTCTCCTGCATATTTATTTTTCTAATTTTTTAAGGATAAAAGGGATTTGCTTAACATAGGCCAGTTCTTTCAATTTTTCCCTCATCTCCTCCGCTGGGCTACCAAAATATTTTTTTCCTCCCTTGAGAGATTTTGAAACGCCGGATTGTGCACTAACCATTGCATTTTTTCCAATGGTAGCAGCACTTGTTACGCCAACCTGTCCCCATAAGGTGACCTCATCTTCGATGATTACACAGCCGGCAATACCGGTTTGGGAGGCTATTAGGCATTTCTCCCCAATTACCGTATCATGGCCCACTTGCACTTGGTTGTCCAACTTGGTGCCTTTTTTTATAGTGGTATCACCTGTAACACCTTTGTCTATAGTGCAAAGAGCACCTATGTCCACGTTGTCCTCAATAACTACCCTTCCGCCAGAGATCAATTTGTCATATCCTTCAGGTCTTTTTTTATAATAAAAGGCGTCCGACCCCAATACCGAACCCGAATGAATAGTAACATTGTTTCCTATTACACAATTGTCGTAAATGGATACGTTGGAATGAATAAGGCAGTTGTCCCCTATTACTACATTGTTCCCAATAAAGCAATTGGGTTGAACAATCGTGTCCTTACCTATCTTGGCCGAGCTGGAAATGTTGTTTTGGGCCTTTAAAAAAGGCTTAAAAAATAGAGTGAGGATGTTGAAATCCCTAAATGGATCATCGGAGATCAATAGAGCCTTTCCCTCTGGGCAGTCCACTTTTTTATTGATTAAAACAATGGAAGCTGCACAGCTTAGGGCTTTATCGTAGTATTTGGGATGATCTACAAAAACGATATCGCCATGTTTCACAACATGGATTTCGTTCATGCCCAAAACAGGAAAATCATCATGGCCCACATATTCGGCCTTGATTATAGTCGCAATCTGATTAAGCGTATAAGGAGTTGGAAATTTCATAATAAGGTTCTTATGCCATTAAGCAGCAAAAAGCGTATTGTAAATTGTATTATTCCTTTACACGCTCCATATAAGCGCCTTTTTCCGTATCAATTTTTATTTTATCGCCCTCATTGATAAACAAAGGAACATTCACTGTTGCCCCTGTTTCAACCTTGGCGGGTTTGGTTGCATTGGTCGCCGTATTGCCCTTAACTCCAGGTTCAGCATAGGTAACCTCCAAAATAACACTTGCCGGCATATCTACAGAAAGTGGCATGCTGTCCTCTGTGTTGAAAAGAATGGTTACTACTTCGCCCTCCTTTAATAAATTTGGTGCATCCAAAGAGCTTTCTTGAAGCGTAATTTGGTTGTAGTCGTCCGTATTCATAAAGTGGTAGTTTTCGCCCTCGGCGTATAAAAACTGATAAGAGCGGGTTTCTACGCGCACATCCTCAATTTTTGAACCTCCGGAAAATGTATTGTCCAATACTTTGCCAGTACTTACACTTTTTAGTTTGGTCCTTACGAAAGCCGGACCCTTTCCCGGTTTTACATGTAGAAATTCAATTATTTTGTAAATGTCGTTATTGTACCTAATGCACAATCCTTTTCTAATATCTGATGTTGATGCCATAAAATTCTAATTAGTACTGAAATAACCTTTCATGATTCCTCTTTGGGAATCCCTTATAAATTGTAAAATTTCATCCCTTTCCGGAGTAGCCTCCATTTCTGCTTCTATAATTTGAACAGCCTGGGTATTGTTATAATTTTTTTGATATAGGATTCGATAGATATTCTGTATCTCACGGATTTTATCGGAATCGAAGTTTCTTCTTCTTAAGCCTACGGAATTGATACCCACGTAAGATAAGGGTTCCCGTGCCGCTTTAACAAAAGGAGGCACATCCTTTCTTACCAATGAACCACCCGTTACAAAGGCGTGGCGACCAATGGATACAAATTGGTGTACGGCTACCAAGCCGGCCAATATTACATTATCCCCAATGGTTACGTGTCCGGCCAAGGTGGAATTATTGGAGAAAATGCAATTGTTGCCTACCAGACAATCATGCGCAACATGGCAATAGGCCATTATAAGACAATTATCCCCAATTACCGTTTTCATCCTATCCGATGTGCCCTTATGTATGGTAGCACATTCCCTAATAGTGGTGTTGTTGCCGATTATGACTGTGGTGTCTTCCCCTTCATACTTTAGGTCCTGGGGTGGTGCAGAAATGACGGCACCAGGAAAAATATTACAGTTTTTTCCAATTCGTGCCCCTTCCATAATGGTAACATTGGAACCTATCCAAGTGCCATCCCCAATTACTACGTTATTATGAATAGTTGTAAACGGTTCTACTACAACATTTTTGGAAATTTTAGCTCCAGGGTGAATGTAAGCCAGTGGTTGATTCATCCTATATTTTATTTCTTTTTAACTATTTGAGCCATCATTTCAGCTTCGCATACCAATTTACCATTGGCATAGGCATAGGCCTGCATGTGACATATACCTCGTCTTATGGGAGTAATTAAACTACAATGGAAAATTAAGGTGTCTCCGGGAAGTACCTTTTGCTTAAACTTTACATTATCGATCTTCATGAACAGCGTAAGGTAATTTTCGGGATCTGGAACAGTGCTCAGGACCAATATTCCCCCGGTTTGCGCCATCGCTTCAACCTGAAGTACTCCTGGCATTACCGGGGCACCGGGGAAGTGACCTACAAAAAATGGTTCGTTCATGGTCACATTCTTCATTCCTACCACGTGTTCGTCGGACAGTTCCAATATTCGGTCTATTAGAAGGAAGGGAGGTCTGTGTGGCAACATGTCCATAATTTGATGGATGTCCATCAAAGGGGGTTTGTTCAGATCATATTGTGGTACGTGGTTCCTCTTTTCCATTTTAATGATTTTGGACAATTTTTTGGCGAACTGTGTGTTCACAAAATGTCCGGGCTTATTGGCAATTACCTTCCCTCTAATCCTTGTTCCTGTCAAGGCAAGATCTCCAATAACATCCAACAGCTTATGTCTGGCAGCTTCATTGGGTTGGTGCAATGTTAAGTTGTCCAATATCCCGTTGGGCTTTACCGATAATTTCTTCTTGTTAAAAGCCTTTTCCAGCTTTTTCATGGTTGAATCGGAAATCTCTTTGTCCACATAGACAATAGCGTTATTTAAATCGCCACCTTTTATCAAGCCGTTTTCCAACAACATTTCTAGTTCGTGTAAAAAGCTAAAAGTTCTGGCGTCCGCTATTTCCGACTTAAATTCGCTTAAACTTTCCAAAGTGGCATTTTGGGTACCGAGTACTTTGGTGCCAAAATCTACCATGGTAGTAATCTGGTAGGTATCCGACGGTATAATAGTGATTTCACTACCAGTTTCCTCATCTTTGTACGATATAACGTCCTTTACTACAAACTCATCACGCAAGGCATTCTGCTCAACTATTCCTGCTTCTTCAAGTGCTGCTACGAAATATTTGGAAGACCCGTCCATTATAGGGGGTTCGGGCGTATTCAATTCTATGAGGACATTGTCTATTTCCAATCCTACCAAGGCGGCCAAGACATGCTCCGAGGTTTGAATCTTTACCCCACGTTTTTCCAGATTGGTACCCCGTTGGGTATTTACTACATAATTGGCGTCAGCTTCTATGATGGGTTCGCCTTCCAGATCCACACGCTTAAAAGCATAACCAAAATTTTCAGGGGCAGGAACAAACTTCAATGTTACATTTTCCCCTGTGTGCAATCCTACACCCTTAAGTGTAATTTCCTTTGCAATTGTCCGTTGTTTTGTAGTTGTATTACTCACCGTCAATCCTTTTTTTCAATGTGTTCTAATCTATTTACTATTTTGGGCAGATTTTTAAAATGTACATAGGATTTATTGTAATCCCCATAATTTAATGCTGGGGAGCCCTGCAATATTTCATCGTCCTTAACATTTCTTCCAATACCGGATTGGGCCTGTATTTTCACCCTGTCCCCTATTATAATATGACCAACGATACCTACTTGTCCCCCTATTTTGCAGTACTTTCCAATTTTAGTGGATCCGGCTATCCCGGTCTGCGCAGCGATTACGGTATGTTCCCCAATTTCTACATTGTGGGCTATCTGAATTTGATTGTCCAATTTTACCCCTTTCCTCAGAATGGTTGAGCCCAAGGTGGCACGATCAATGGTGGTACCCGCCCCTATATCTACATTGTCTTCAAGAATAACGTTTCCTGTCTGTGGAACAGTTATATATTCTCCATTTTCAGAAGGAGCAAATCCAAAGCCATCGGCTCCCAAAACAACTCCGCTATGCACCACACAATTGTTGCCAATAAGGGTTTCGGAGTATATTTTGGCCCCGGCAAAGATGACCACATTATTGCCTATGGAAACATTGTCGCCTATATAGACGTTGGGATATATTTTTACATTGTCCCCAATCTTCACGTTATTGCCCAAATAGGAAAAAGCCCCTAAATAAAAATCCTTGCCATGGGTAGCGGTATCTGCTCTAAAAACAGGTTCCTCAATGCCAATTTTATTATTTTTAACTTGATTGTAATATTCCAAAAGTTTGGAAAAGGACTTGTAGGCATCATCCACTTTTATCAAGGTGGTTTCTAAATGATGATCTGGAACAAAGTCTCTATTTACAATGGTTACAGATGCTTTTGTAGTATAAATGAACGAAGTGTATTTTGGGTTGGCCAGAAACGTAAGTGCTCCTTTTTCACCTTCTTCTATCTTCGCCAATTTATGTACAGCTATCTCTGGATTGCCCTCTACATCCCCTTCCAAAATACCCGCGATTTGACTTGCTGTAAATATCATGGGGACAAAAGTAAGAAAAATAGTTAAACGGAAACTTTAGGATAGCACATATAATATTTGGTAACCGTCTTTGAAAGCGTTTTCAAATATTGTTGATCGGAGGCCTTGGCTACATCCGTAATTCTGCCATTACTACGTAGAATGTTTATATTCTGACTTTTGGAGTTATACGCCTGGTTTTTAATCTCCCCTGAAAACACAAAATAGGCCGTTTCCTCATCCGTTAATTGATGCTCGTTTTTAAAACTTAAAAAATGCCTGTTCAGTTTATCTTCATTAATAGGCTTGTTCTTCAGTTTTACATGTAAAAGCCTGCGATTAATGATCATTTTACAGAGTTTTGACAATACAAAATCGTCATGATCCTGCCAACTTTTAATGGCCCACAAAATATCTACATCATCCAATTGGGCAAACAATTCCAACTTATCCTGGGAAAATTCCTCTTTCGGAATTTTGTTTTCCATAAAGAACTTGAGGGCGCCATTAAATTGAACATTTTCCCCTTTTGCCAACAATTCCTTGGCCCTTTGTAATATTTTTATCAAAAGCTGTTCTGCTACCAATCCGGTTTTGTGCAAATAAACCTGCCAATACATAAAGCGTCTTGCCATTAGGAATTTTTCAACCGAATATATCCCCTTCTCCTCTATCACCAACTCGCCATTTAGAACATTCAACATGGTAAGTAGCCTTTCGGAATTAATATTGCCTTCCGCAACGCCAGTGTAAAAACTATCCCTTTTTAAATAATCCATCCTGTCCATATCGAGTTGGCTGGAGACCAATTGGTTTAAAAATTTCTTAGGATATTGCCCTTTAAAGATGTCAATGGCCGTGCTTAATTTTCCTTTGTATTTGTGATTGAGGGCTTCCATGAACAATAAGGATATATGTTCATGATTTACCCCCTCCACAATACTGTGCTCCATGGCATGCGAAAAAGGGCCGTGTCCAATATCATGTAATAATATGGCGCAAAGGAGTCCTTCCTCCTCTTCCGTTGTAATTTCTACCGACTTAAAACGCAGGACCTGAATGGCCTGTTGCATTAGGTGCATGCTTCCTAAAGCATGGTGGAAACGGGTATGGTGGGCACCTGGATAAACTAGATAGGATAGCCCCATTTGGGAGATTCTCCTTAAGCGCTGAAAATAGGGTTCAGCAATTAGATTAAAGATTAGTGCATTGGGTATTCCGATAAATCCGTAAATTGGATCATTGAAAATTTTGAGCTTATTTGATTTTATCAAAACCAGAATTCTTTACACAGGCAAATATAAGGACTAAATGAACAAGATAACAATACTTTGGGTAGATGATGAAATAGATTTATTAAAACCGCACATCTTATTTTTAGAGGGCAAGAATTATAAAGTTATTACATGTCTAAGTGGTCGGGAGGCTATGGATGAATTAAAGGAAACACATGTAGATATTGTTTTTTTGGATGAAAACATGCCCGGCATTTCCGGCTTGGAAACATTGAATGAAATAAAGGTGATCAATAATTCGCTTCCTGTGGTTATGATAACCAAAAGTGAGGAGGAATTGATTATGGAGGAGGCAATTGGTTCCAAAATAGCGGATTATTTAATTAAACCGGTAAATCCCAATCAAATTCTTTTGTCCCTAAAAAAGAACTTGGACCATTCCCGCTTGGTCTCGGAAAAGACCACCGCCAACTATCAGCAGGAATTTCGGAAAATTGCCATGGAATTGGCTATGGTAAACAGTTATGAGGAATGGGCGGAACTATATAAAAAACTTATTTCGTGGGAATTGAGATTGGAGGAAATTGAAGATTCAGGAATGTTCGAAATATTGGAGTCCCAAAAAACGGAGGCGAATCAACAGTTCGGAAAATTTGTCGAAAAAAATTACGAAAGTTGGTTTACCGATAAAGATGGTCCCATTATGTCCCACACCCTCTTTGGGCAATTGGTTAAACCGGAATTGAAGGACAACAAAACATTATTGGTGGTCATAGACAATTTGAGATATGATCAGTGGATGGCTTTTGAAGATACTTTAAATTCTTTCTATAGAAAACGTAAGGAACTGCCCTATTTCAGTATTTTGCCTACGGCTACCCAATACGCAAGGAATGCAATTTTCTCGGGACTTACGCCATTGGATATGGAGAAAAAATATCCGCAATGGTGGAGAAATGATACAGAGGAAGGGGGCAAGAATCTTTTTGAAGCGGAGTTCCTAGAAGCACAGTTAAAACGATTGGGGCTGGAACTGAAGTGGGAATACCATAAAATTAGCAGCTTAAAACAAGGGAAGCACCTTTCCCAAAATTTTAGATCCCAAAAGGACAATGACCTTACGGTGATAGTTTACAACTTTGTGGACATGCTCTCGCATTCCAAAACGGAAATGGATGTTGTTAAGGAGTTGGCCGCTAATGATAAGGCCTACCGTTCCCTAACGCAGAGTTGGTTTAAGAACTCCCCCTTACTGGAAATTATTCAACAGGCACAAGGGTTGGGGTTAAAATTGATTGTTACTACGGACCACGGCACCATTAATGTTAAGCAGCCTTCCAAGGTAATCGGTGATAAGGAAACGAGTCTTAATCTCCGGTACAAAACAGGTCGGAGCCTAACCTATGAAGAAAAGGATGTATTGGAAGCAAAAGATCCAAAGAAAATATTTTTGCCCAATATAAACGTTAGCAGTTCGTACATATTTGCTAAAAACGATCTGTTCTTTGCCTATCCCAACAATTACAACCACTATGTGAGTTATTATAGGAATACCTATCAGCACGGAGGGGTGTCTATGGAGGAAATGATAATTCCCTTTGTAGTTTTGGAACCAAGGTGATCGTAGTTTCAATGACGCAAATAAAACTTCTATTTTAATAAATGGGGAATAGGATTTATCTTGCGCAAATTTTAATATTTTAAAATGACAATTTCCTATAACATTTCCCAAATATCTGATGTTGCCCAACAATTGATTGCCAAGTTTCCTTCAAAAACGCTCTGCTTTTATGGGGAAATGGGGGCCGGTAAGACTACGTTGATCAAGGCCTTGGTGAAAGAATTGAAAGGTGCGGGATCTACTAGCAGTCCAACTTTTGGTATTGTAAACGAATATCATAGGGAGAATGGGGAGCTGTTGGGGTATCATTTTGATTTCTACCGTTTAAATGACGAATCGGAGGCTTGGGATCTTGGGTTGGAAGAGTATCTGAGTACCGATGCATGGATTTTTATGGAATGGCCGGAAAAAATTGAAGGTTTACTTCCGCAGACAGCAACTAACATTAAGATTGAAATTCTGGATGAAAAAACTAGGCAACTATCAATTTTATAATTTCTATTATAGGAATACGGAAAATCCAGAATGAAATTTTTTCAACTAACAATTTTTTTAGACAAAATACATGATTTAATCGATGTTCGGCGGGATGTGTAAAATATTTTTCTATTTTTGTTTTTAAATTAAACCCTTTATCGAACCTAAAATTTAAAAACCATGAAGATTAAAAAAACTTCCCTACTAGGCTTTGCACTTGCGGCATGTATTTCATTAATGAGTTTTTCCTGTACCCCTAACAGCACTGCAGAAGACGATTCATTATACGAACAAAATATCGACATATTAAAAATTAAGGTGCCGGCGAACGGTATAGATATTTTAAAGGTAAAAGTGCCTAAGAACGGTTAAGGCATTCTTTTCATATTTAGATGGGCTTCTGTATACTAGAAGCCCATTTTTTTTGTTATAAATAGAGTAAAACAATTACCCACTTGACCAATATGTTCAAAACGTTCCGCAAACTCGACCAAAGCAACAAAACAAAGAAGTCGAGAAGTCTTCTAATTGGAAGTATTGTAGCGGTAATCATTGCCTTGACGCCCTTAATATTTTATTCTTACAAGTTCTTCCCTTCCGGAAGTACATTGGACCTCTATTTTTATACTTATGAAAGCAAATATCAGTTAAGTATAATTACCGTTATGTGGCTGTTTATGGCCAAATTTGTGCCCTTGGTGCTCTTGGTTTTATGGTTCTTTACTTGTAAGCACTGGTGGTATCACGTGTTGTTGATTCCAATAGCTATGTATGTCTTTCAGGTGGTTTCCCTTATTTATGAAGATCGGTTTATAGATGAGGTAGAAATATTTTGGTTGTTGCCTATAATGATTGTAGTAATACCCTTTGTTTATTTTATTCGCTTAAAGCTGTTCGATAAGCATGTTCTTGGTATTGATTTGGAGGCAATGGACCGGGAATTAAAGGCATACAAGGAAAAGGAACTTAAAGAAAAAGAGCGACTTCAAAAAGACGAAATGGCAAAAGAAAAATTATCGTAATTTTGATTTTGGATAGTTTCGATACATATCGGAATATATCTGACAGATTTACAGCATATGAGCCAACATTCCTCACCGTTTAGCAAGCAGCAATTACTGCCCCAAGAAGAAACTTTGGAAATCCTAAGACAAAAAGGAGAGCTTTTTATTGGGATTCCTAAGGAAAACCAATACCAGGAAAAGAGAATTTGTCTTACCCCTGACGCCGTAAATGCAATTACGGCCAATGGGCACAGGATTCTAATAGAATCCGGAGCTGGTGATGGAGCCAATTATTCCGATGTGGATTATACCAATGCCGGGGGCGAAATAACAAGGGATACCAAGAAAGTTTTTGCCTGTCCAATAATTCTAAAGGTTGAGCCTGCTACCTTACAGGAGATCCAGTTGATCAACCCACAATCGACCATCATTTCTGCCCTGCAGATCAAGACCCAAAGTAAAAAGTATTTTGAGGAACTGGCCAAAAAAAGGATTACTGCAATTGCATTTGAATATATTAGGGATGATGATGGTAAATATCCGGCGGTACGCTCATTGAGTGAAATAGCGGGGATATCTTCGGTATTGATCGCTTCTGAAATTATGGCTGCCACCAACAAAGGTAATGGCCTTATGTTTGGAAACATTAGTGGTGTCCCACCAGTGGAGGTTGTGATTATAGGAGCGGGCACTGTAGGTGAATTTGCTGCCAGATCGGCCATAGGGCTGGGTGCCAATGTAAAGGTTTTTGACAATTCAATTACTAAATTACGGAGTATCCAGACCAATTTAAGACAGACTGTTTATACCTCTACCATTCAGCCTAAAAATTTATTGAAGGCATTAAAGCGTTGCGATGTGGCCATTGGCGCTACCCGGGGCAAAGATCGGTCACCTGTTGTAGTAAGTACTACTATGATGGAGCAAATGAAGAAAGGGGCAGTAATTATAGATGTGAGTATCGATATGGGAGGGTGTTTTGAATCCAGTGAGGTAACAACCCATGACAAACCTATAAAAGTTAAGAATGGCGTTTTGCATTACGGAGTACCCAATATTCCTTCTAGATATCCTAAAACAGCTTCCATTTCCATTAGTAATATTTTTACTCCTTATTTGCTAAAGATTGGGGAAGATGGTGGTTTTGAAAATGCATTGCGATTTGATAAGGGCCTGCGCAATGGTCTATATCTATACCATGGTATCCTGACCAATAAATCTGTTGGAGAGTGGTTCGACCTCTCATACAGCGATATTAATTTTCTTATTTTTTAATTTATGGCATTTTTAAAGCGTTTGGGCTTCTTTATTTTTGGATTATCTATTGGCTTGGTTTTTTTAACGATTTTTCTAAAGAAAAAATCACAGGAAACGGGTACCGAATTCTGTTATTTCCCTAATTGTAGGACATTAAAGGATATCAGGGCCAAGCAAATTTCCTATTCGGATGCCGTTGGCCAACTTATCCAACAACAGGAATTGGACAGTACTGATATAAACGGTTTTTTATATAACGGAGAGGTGGACTTTGGTAAAAGCGAAACCAAGACCAAGCCTTGTAAAACTTATTATATTGAGGGTATGGTGAAAGATAAAGCGGCCATTTTGAAAGTGAAAAATTGTTCCGAAAAGGCCGTCATAGAGAGTGTTGCTTTTTAAATTTTTCTTCGTTTCCGTTCTTTTTTCAATAAGGTGAGTTCGCGGCTGGTTTGACCCGCTACCGAGGTATTCTCTTCAGCACGTCTTATGAGATAGGGCATAACGTCCTTAACCGGTCCAAAAGGCAGGTACTTGGCTACATTATATCCTTCTTTTGCCAGATTAAATGATATATGGTCACTCATGCCATAAAGTTGTCCAAACCAAATTCTGGGGTCGTTAAGCTCAATATTTGCGGCCTCCATTTGTTCCATTAAACGGTAACTACTTATCTCATTGTGGGTTCCTGCAAAGAGGGACATGGTGTCCAGGTTATCTACCATATAGGCCACTACATTGTCAAAATTTTCGTCGGTGGCTTTTTTGGATGCACAGATCGGGGACGGATAACCTTTTTCCTCGGCCCTGTCGTTTTCTTTTTCCATATAGGCTCCACGGACTACTTTCATCCCAATAAAATAATTATTTTTTATGGCGTCCTTATGGAGTCTCTTTAGGTAGTCCAGTCGGTCCCATCTATAGGTTTGAAGGGTGTTGAAAACAATGGCTTTCCTTTGGTTGTATTTGCGCATCATTGCTTCGGCCAGTTCATCTGCCGCGCCCTGTATCCAACTTTCCTCACCATCTATCAAAATAGAAACTTCCAGATCATAAGCTTTTTTACAGACCTTGTCGTACCTATTAACAACACGTTGCCATTCATCTTTTTCATCTTTGCTTAAGATCTGGCCTTCGGTTATTTTTTGGTAAAGTTTAAAACGTCCAAAACCTGTTGGTTTGAATACAATGAAAGGTATAGCTGAATTTTCTTTAACAAAATCTAAGGTTTTCAAGGCTTTTTCGTAGCAGGAGTCCAGCTGATTCTCAACTTCCTGTCCTTCCACGGAATAATCCAAAATAGTGCTTACCCCCTTTTCGAACATTTTGTCGGCCACCACCATACACTCTTCTTCGTTTACCCCACCACAGAAATGATCAAAAACACTGGCCCGTATAAGTTTTTCCACAGGTAGGTGCGCTTTTATGGCAAAGTTGGTTACGGCAGTGCCAATTTTAACCAGGGGCTCGTTGGCTATAAGTTTGAATAAAAAATATGCCCTTTCTAATTCTGAGTCGGTTTTAAGTGCAAATGCGGTTGCCGTATCCTCAAAAATTTCCTTCATTCCTATGAATTTATTAAGGATTCAAATATAAGTACAGATTTTATATTCCTATCATATAAAATAATGTTTATTTTGCCGTAAATAAATCAATAATGAATTCTATTACGACACCCTCCTACTCTGTTCATTTTAATGAAAAGGCCTATGTAGCCCTCAATAATCATTTGGCAAAATCCAATTATTCCAAAATATTTATTTTGGTAGATGAAAATACCCATAATTGCTGTCTGCCAATTTTTATGTCGAAAATTGAAGGTGAATATGATTTTGAGATTATTGAAATAGAAGAGGGAGAAATCAATAAAAACATAGCCACCTGTACACAGGTATGGGAAGTTTTGTCCGAATTGGATGCGGACCGAAAAAGTGCAATGATAAACCTTGGTGGCGGTGTAGTTACAGATCTTGGAGGCTTTGTGGCATCCTGTTTTAAAAGAGGGATAGATTTTATCAACGTACCCACTACCCTATTGTCTATGGTAGATGCTTCCGTTGGGGGGAAAACGGGAGTTGATCTTGGTCCCTTAAAGAATCAGGTAGGGGTTATTAATCAACCCCAAATAGTGGTGGTGGATACCGATTTTCTGGATACCTTGGATCAAAGGCAATTGAACAGCGGTTACGCCGAAATGCTTAAGCATGGCCTTATTACCGATGCATCTTATTGGGAAACCTTAAAAGGTCTTTCAGGTTTTGACAATTTGGATGAATATATCCTGAGGTCGGTGGCCATAAAAAATGAAGTGGTACAACAGGACCCCACGGAACAGCATCTTAGAAAAATCCTGAATTACGGACATACCTTAGGACATGCCGTAGAATCCTATTTCTTGGAAAGTGAAGAACACGAACTGCTATTGCATGGCGAGGCTATTGCCGTTGGAATGATTCTGGAAGGTTACCTTTCCCATAAATTGACAGGCCTGAGCAAGAGTGCCTTGGAGGATATTAAGGCAACCTTTCTAGGGAGGTACAAAAAAGTAGATTTTGAAAAAAAGGATATCGACACTATTCTTACCTTATTGAAGTTTGATAAGAAAAACTCTCATGGCAATATCAATTTTGTTTTGTTGAAAAAAATAGGTGAACCGGCGATAGACATAAAAGTAACCCCCGATTTACTGGAAAAGGCCTTTGCTTACTACGCAGAATAAAGGATACGTATACTAATATTGGCCCTTTTACAACTCTTTATAGGGCTGGTCGAGAAAATTATATAGTTTAGGTAGTGTAATTAACCGCCCTTATTTTTTTGGGAATAAACCACCTGCTATGTTACGTAAACTTGTAGATTACAAAAAACTGAGTCATGAAGTGGCTGCACGCCTAATAGAAATGTATCCCTATGGCTATGGCGATGAGGATATTATTATGTTTAAGAACGTCCATGGGGAAATTATTGAAGCCGTGGAAGTTAAAACAAAGGATACCATTTATCTCGTAAAGATCAGCAAAAGTTTGGCCAATTTTATTTCAAATTTTGAGGATAATATAGAAAAGGAATTGGATGATCGGCCCGAATCCGAAACTTTCGAATCTCCTTCAGGTGAAATGGAGCTGGAATTAAACCACGAAGAAGAGGAATCCAAATTGGATTAAGCCTGCAGGTATTTATAGGTAATAATCTGTTGATGGTGTTTTAGATGACCGCAGATTACAAACCCCAGAGTTCCCACGGTCCATTCAATATTACTGGCTATTCCACTACGGGCAAGATCTTCATGGTCCAAATTATGGAAAAGGGTGACGGATGCCTCCCTTACCGCTTTAAATTCTGCAATTAGACTTTCCTTGTCCCTGGTACTGGCATTGGAATGCTTAACAAACAAGTCCTGGTCAAAACCCGGCAAAGGTGTTTTGTCATTTCGTAAAAACCGCAGGGCCCTATATTGAAAGACGCGCTCAGCATCGATAATATGCAAAATTACTTCCGCTATGGTCCACTTGCCTAGTTCGTAGGAAGTATGTAATTTTTCTTCCGGAATATTTTCAATAAACTTGGTAAACCCAGTTTTATCATTGACCAATAAGACCTTTAATTCGCTATCGTCCAATACGGATAAATAAGTTCCATAAAACTGATCGTACGCTTCTTTGGGTAAATTGGATTTTTTCATTTTGTAAATATTAAAAGATTGCTCTGGGCAAAATATGCCTTTTATATTCCAACCTGCTTAAAAACAATAAATCCCAAACAAAAACTGCTTGGGATTTATTACATTTTTGTCTTCTAAAAACAATTACATTTCGTTGAAGATCGTGTGCATTAGACGTTTTTTGTCGTTGATGCTTTCTTCCAATGAAATCATGGTCTCTGTTCTATCTATACCATCAATATCATCTATTTTAAAAATAATATTTTTGGCATGATTGGTATCCTTGGCTCGTATTTTACAGAAAATATTGAATTTCCCTGTAGTAATATGGGCAACAGTAACATTTGGAATTTGATTTAATCGCTCCAACACAAACTTGGTCTGATGCGTTTTTTCCAAAAAGATACCAACATAGGCTATAAAGGCATATCCAAGTTTAACATAATCCAATGTTAGGGATGATCCTTTGATAATGCCTGCTTCCTCCATTTTCTTTACACGAACATGAACAGTTCCTGCGGAAATCAGAAGCTTTTTTGCTATATCGGTAAATGGTGTTCTGGTATTGTCGATTAACATGTCCAGAATTTGGTGGTCTATTTCGTCTAATTTTACTTTACCCATTAGTGTTTAATTTAAATGCAAAAATAATAAATTATAGAATTAAATGTAATGAATACATCATTTTTTTATGAAAACCGTAACTTTTTTAGATTTTTTGAAAAAATATTCCAGTATTACGGAGTAGGTCCGCCAGGTCGGTATTGTTTTGAAGTTCCTTTAAGTCCTTAGCATATAAGCAATTATACGTTTTATGGCCAAATTTGCCTTGTAATTCCCCTATTTCTTCCAATTTACCTATGAATTCAATCTTCCCATTTACCAAAGTTTCTACAAATTGGATAGCAGCACTACTGCCCTGCCAATGCTTGGGTTCAAGAATGTGGATATTCTTTATTAGAACATCAAAAAATAACTTGTTGTTGTCAGGAATATCAAAATAGGAATCCCTATTATATTGGTCAATGGTTCCCTTTGAAATGACCTCAATGGCCTTGAGCATGGCAGTAAAAATATATTTCCTTGTTACTTCCCTGTCGTAATCTCCAGGAAAATGACCCGACTCAAATAATATGGTAGGAATATTCAACATTTGAAATGTATCGCCAACACAATTACTATTAAACCCATCATCATATCTTCCTACCTGACCGGGAATAAATTTTTGCAATTCTTCGTTCATGGCAACAATCAACTGCATGCTAATCCCCCTAGTTTTGGATATACTGCGTTCAGGGTCATGGGCTGGTGCCAAAAAAGAAACTGTTGCGGGTCTTGGAGTATTTCCCACATTAAAAATAGTTCGTTGGTCATGTAGGTTGAAACAATAGTTGGGCTTAAATTCCTCGTATATTCTTCTTAACACAACGCTTTCCGGTTGGGTTCGTTCCTGAGCATCCCGGTTTAAATCCACTCCATTTGCATTGACCCTAGTGTAGGCCATGGCACCATCCGGATTTAATATGGGGACAATTTTAAGGGTGCAGTCCTTTAAAATGGAACTGGCCAGATCCGAATCCGATTTTAAATAATTTATTAGATCCAAAACAGCTTTTGTAGTAGTGGATTCGTTTCCGTGCATTTGGGACCACATCAAAATTTTCAGTTCCCCCTTACCTAGAACAATACTTTTTATAGCCCGTTCTTCCACCGATAATCCCTCGGTTTGGATTGTAAAATCTTTGGCTACATTATTTAGAAATGGGTCAATGTCCTTATGGGTAACGTATCTGCCTTTTATCGTTACTTCCTTCATATCATTATAATTTAACGGCATGCGTAAGACTCTGGTTTTGTTTGAACCGTACAAAGGTAACTTCAAAATAAATTACATTTGTAAACTATATATGTTACAAATGTAAACAATAATAATTGGTTCATAACTCCATCTCTATGAGCGGATCTGGGCGATTTACCGTGAAATATGCTTTGCCTATTGTAAAATTGCATATAACTACCAGTCAAGTTAAATACTATTGTTATTTAAAGTGTTGAATTAATATATATTGTCATAATGGTAAGTGATTGCCTTTAGAATTTGGAATGAAATGATTACTTTTGTAAATAAAATTTACAATTGTGAATACTTCTGATTTTATAAATAGAATAGATCAAATTTTGAAGTTCCATGATTTATCCGCTTCTGTGTTTGCGGATACCATAGGTGTTCAAAGATCCAGTATCTCCCATCTTTTAGCTGGCAGAAACAAACCCAGTTTGGAATTTGTACTCAAGGTTGTTGCTTCTTTTCCGGAGGTTGATCTTTATTGGTTGTTGTTTGGTAAGGGTTCTTTTCCTAAGAGGGCCAAGGCCTCCACTGACGTTCAGGCAGAGTCGAAAGTGGCTGTCAACAGTGAGGTATCCCGTGACGCCAAGCCACGGAATGGGGACATAGATAAAATTATTATATTTTATTCTGACGGAAGTTTTAAATCCTATTCGGAAAAAGGAAGTTGAATTATGAGTTTTATTAGTAATTTCAGCATCAAATTTCTTTATTTTGTGGCATGACTAAATACATGACTTTTGGAGCAATGCTGCTTGTGCTTCTAGTGTGCTCTTGTTATCAGCCTGAACGCAACTGCTCAGATTTTAAAAATGGAAAATTTTCCTTTACCGCAGAGATCAACGGTGAAGAACTCACTACAACATTTGTTAGGAACGACAGTATTGAATTGGACTATTTTCAAGAGAAAGTGGATACATCTTCCGTTAGGTGGATAAATGATTGTGAATACATCGTTAAGAAACTCCATCCTAAGAACATGGCCGAAGAGAAATCAATTCATATGAAGATTTTGTCTACTAGCGATAATTCGTATACATTTGAGTATAACGTTGTGGGCAGCACCAAAAAATCCAGAGGAACCGCAATTAAAATACAATAACTATGTTTGAAATCTTATCGACTCCTGATGCATGGGTGGCTTTGATTACCCTAACTTTTTTGGAGATTGTCCTAGGAATAGACAATATAATCTTCATTTCGATTATTGCCAACAAGCTGCCGCGAAAACTGCAGGCCAAAGCAACTAATCTGGGGCTGCTTTTGGCTATGGTGCAAAGGATTGTATTATTGTTTGCCGTTTCCTTCTTAATTGGGCTTAAAAATCCGTTTTTCTATATAGAGAGCTCATGGGTTTATATGGGGATCAGCGGTCAGGCCTTGATCTTGTTTTCTGGGGGACTTTTCTTGTTGTATAAAAGTACTTCCGAGATTCATGAAAAAATAGAAATGCCCGACCATGATGAGAATCAGGTTAGTGCTAAAGGGATTACCAGCTTTTCCAGTGCCATTGTACAGATTGTTCTGATCGATTTTATTTTCTCCATAGATTCAATTCTTACCGCGGTGGGTATGACCAACGGTATAGGCAACAAGCCGGGTGACGCATTATTGCTTATGATCATAGCCGTTGTTATTTCCATTATTATCATGATGGTCTTTGCCAATCCAATACGACAATTTATAAGTGCCCACCCATCTATGCAGATTCTGGCACTTTCCTTTTTGATTTTAATTGGTTTTATGTTGATTATGGAGGCAGCACATCTTAGTCATGCTAAATTCTTCGGAAATGAAGTAGGTGCAATTCCTAAAGGTTACCTTTATTTTGCCATAGCCTTCTCCTTATTTGTGGAGTTTCTTAATATTCGCATGCAAAAGAACAAGGAAAAGCCTTCGGGAGTAAAGGAATAAAAGACCTATTTCTGAGGGATACTTTTTTTGTTATGTTGTTTCATTTGTAGATCGATTGAAAAAAAAGAAACGCTTAGGGATTTTGGTTCTAACTGTGTGGAAAGGCGTATTTCTGGAGGCGGAATTATTGGGAATTATTGTTGTAACGAAGGGGTGTGAAGGGTTGAAATGACCGGATAAGTTTCCTTGGAAGACGTATTTGTCGTTATTGAAAAAAGATGGTTCTAATAATAGGCAGTGCTCCAAGGATTTTTTTCGACTCCAATTGATGGCAAGGTTCTACGCCTTCCTCTTAAAATCAATTATAAGCCTGCATTAGCGCCATTGATCCAATGGTTGAACACAGCTAATCCGTAAGTTGTTATGGGTTAATTGGGCCTACTAAAGGCAACCTCTGGATTTGCAGTCTTTTGCTTTTTAAACAGTCGCTGTTGCTGTTTTACGGTTAAGGTGCTTCCGTCCGGACTCCAACCCGGAGGGCCAAAAATATACATCAGGGCGTGGGATAGTTTTTTCGAATTCTTTACATCCTTGTAGATATCCTTAAATTCATGGGTAAGAATAACTACCGGATTATGCGAATTGGGTGCGTGAATAACCCCGTACTTTACATCAATATCATCGTCCAGCTCTTTCCAGGTCCCAAACATTTTATCGAAAATATTTAAGAAACCACCGTGATTTTTGTCCAGATATTCCACATTTTGGGCGTGGTGCACTTGGTGCATGGTGTGGGTGTTGAATATTTTTTCAATGAATCCCATTTTTGGGATATAGACAGAATGTAATTGAAATTGCCATAAGGCTTCGATTCCCAAGCATACAACGACCATTTCTGGGGGGAATCCTATGGCGGGAAGCCACATGTAAAAGAGGGGTTTGTATAAAATAGTGAACCACCCGTTGCGTACGGCAGTCCCTAAATTAAAATTGTCCGAGGAGTGATGTACAATATGCGCGGCCCATAAAATACGTACTTCATGATTGGCCCTGTGGAACCAGTAGTATGTAAAATCGTCCGCTAACTGACAAAGAAGCCAAACATACCAAGCGTATCCAAAAGACTCGTATCCAAGAACGTTGGTTCTGACCCCGTTAGTAATTGGATTGAACAATTCATAGGTGAATTCAAATATTACAATTGCGGATATGACCTTGATCAAAGGCGCGATAATGGCAGAGCCAACACCCATAAAGCCGCTTGCGGCCAGATCTTTCCAATCATATAAATGATCGTCTCCATGTGTCTTGCTATAAGTGAGTTCCAATAAAATGAAAGCTATAAAACAAGGAACTCCGTATACCAGGGGGTTGGTAAAATCCATAAAAAATAATCAATTTGTGCAAATATAGGCTATTCTTAGAGTAATTCCTTAAGGAATTATCCCAATTAACCATTAATTAATACATTTTAAAATGGGTATCAGTTTTTTATTAAGCTGCAGATACCCATGTAAAGTCTTAAAACAGCGTTGTCTGTGATTCGTCGTCCCCTTTCTCCGGGTTTTTTTCTTTTTTGGGCTCTTGCGGGCTTGTGCCGGTTTTTGGGGAGTCCGTCTTTTGGTCTTCCTTAGCCACTATGTTCTCTTCATCTACAACTTCAATCTCACTGGTTTCGTTTTTCTTGGGTTCTTCAAAAGGGAGCGGTTTCAGGGCATTTATATTTTTAACCTTATCCGAGGTGAGTTGATTGCCTAAAGCTTTTATTCCCTTAACTGATATAAAATCCTCTAAATCAATTATTTGATTGGGTTTAGCGTCCTTTCCTCTTGGTTTTGTAAATTCAATCTCGACAACAGGTCGCCAATCGGTAGAAACGAGTTCCAAGAATGATTTTGGGTGTTCCGAAATAAACAATTCCTCCTTGTTTTCATTCTCTATCATAAAACGCTTTACGTAGTAGCGGTCTTTTTCCCCTTCATAATATATGGCAGATAATGGCTTGTTGGGGTTCCATTTTTCCAAAACAACCATATCTTCATCGAAATGGGTGGAAAGGTTGGGGATAAAAGTTTTTGCTACGCCTTTTTGGGTGACGACCAATAGCATATCGTCTCCCTTAAATTCTCCAAGGAGTTCCCCTCGGCCATCTACATTCAGTCTTCTGACTATTTCGTCGAACCAAATTTTTCTCGGCTTAAGGGTGGAAACCCCTTTTTCTTTTAACTCTATGCGTTTTACCGAGTATTTGGTGACGATATTTCCTTTAGAGGCCCTACCTTTTATCAGTACATCGGCGAAATCTATATCCCATTTCAGCTTCTTTACACTGCCTACCTGTCTTAAAAGAACGGTAATGACTTCGGCCTCTCCATTTGGATTGGCTGAAAAATAAAGGACTTCGGATTGTGGCTTGCCGGTAGTAAGGTCGTAGGGTTTATCCCTGGTAATTCCTGTGACGTTGAATCGTTTAATGTAGCTGGCCCCGCCCTTACCGTCTTTGTAGATCATATTGTAGATGGTCCGCTTGTCTTTTTTCTTGAATACGGCCACATGAATAATGTTCTTGCCTACAAAAATTTTGGAGTCCACCTTGGCAATCATCATTTTGCCTTCCTTGGTGAAAACAATTATGTCATCAATATCACTACAATCGGTTACATATTCATCCCGTTTTAGGGAGGTTCCAACAAAACCCTCCTCACGGTTAACGTATAATTTTGTATTTCTTATAACTACCTTGGTGGCTTCGATATCGTCAAAAATTCGGATTTCCGATTTTCGTTCCCTTCCCTTCCCGTATTTTTCCTTTAGGGACTTGAAATAGTTGATTGCAAATTCGATCAGATGGGCTAAATGGTGTTTTACTGAGGCAATCCTTTCTTCAAGGCTGTCTAAATATTGTTGGGCCTTGTCCAGATCGAACTTAGAGATTCTTTTGATCCTAATTTCTGTAAGTCGAACAATATCGTCTTCGGTGACTTTTCTTTTTAAATGGGTCGTATGTGGGGCGAGACCTTTGTCTATGGCTGCAATAACGCCCTCCCAGGTCTCCTCCTCTTCAATGTCCCGATAAATTCTATTTTCTATAAAGATGCGCTCAAGGGAGGCAAAATGCCATTGTTCCTCCAGTTCTCCCAGTTGTATTTCCAATTCGGCCTTTAGAAGTTCCACGGTATAATCTGTGGAACGTTGTAGCATTTCGGTGACGCCTATAAACAGGGGTTTGTTGTCCTCTATGATACAGCCCAATGGGGAAATGGATGATTCGCAGGAGGTAAAGGCGTAAAGGGCATCTATGGTTTTGTCCGGCGACAGTCCTGGCGGCAGATGTACCAAAATTTCCACTTCCGCTGCGGTATTGTCCTCTATTTTTTTGATTTTTATCTTCCCCTTGTCATTCGCTTTTAGGATGGAATCTATTAAAGAAGAGGTGTTGGTGCCATAGGGTATCTCCCTGATTACCAATGTATTTTTGTCTAGTTGCTGTATCTTGGCCCTAACCCTGATCTTACCCCCTCTCAAGCCGTCGTTGTAATTGCTTATATCAATGATACCGGAGGTGGGAAAGTCCGGATAAATGGTAAATTTTTGCCCTTTAAGATGTTTTATGGAGGCATCGATAAGTTCAATAAAATTATGGGGCAATACCTTGGTGGAGAGTCCCACGGCTATCCCTTCTGCTCCCTGTGCCAGTAAAAGCGGAAATTTGACAGGAAGATTTACGGGTTCCTTTTTTCTTCCGTCATAGGAAAGTTGCCATTCGGTAATCTTTGGGCTAAATACGACTTCAAGGGCAAACTTTGTCAATCGGGCCTCAATATAACGGGATGCGGCAGCGCTATCGCCTGTTAAGATGTTTCCCCAGTTACCCTGAGTGTCGATCAAGAGGTCTTTTTGTCCAATTTGCACCATGGCGTCCGCAATACTCGCATCACCGTGAGGGTGGTACTGCATGGTATGTCCCACAACATTGGCTACTTTGTTATATCGCCCGTCATCCAATTCCTTTAATGCGTGCATGATCCTTCGCTGAACAGGTTTGAATCCGTCCTCTATTGCGGGTACTGCACGCTCCAAAATAACATAGGAAGCGTAATCTAAAAACCAGTCCTTGTACATCCCAGTAACCTTGGTAAGGGTATCGTGGGTTTCTTCTTGATTTTCTTTAGGTACTTCGTTCAGTTCTTCATTCTCTTCCATAAAGAAAGATTCGTATTAGTTTGGCCTGCCTATCGGCAGACAGGTTTATAATTGGTTTTCCTCTACTAGGTCTACCTCTACTTTAAGGTTGTTTATTATGAATTCCTGACGGTCAGGGGTGTTTTTTCCCATATAAAACTCCAGTAGGTTTTCTATGGACATGGCTTTGTCCAACATTACCGGTTCCAATCTAATATCTTCGCCAATAAAATGTTGAAACTCATCCGGGGAGATTTCGCCCAATCCTTTAAATCGGGTTATTTCGGGTTTCCCTGTTAACTTTTCAATGGCCTGTAATTTTTCCTCATGGCTGTAACAGTAAAAGGTATCCTTTTTGTTACGGACCCTGAACAGCGGTGTCTGAAGGATGTACAGGTGATTTTCTTTTATTAGTTCAGGAAAAAATTGCAGGAAAAAAGTGATCAATAAAAGTCGAATGTGCATTCCATCAACATCGGCATCCGTTGCAATTACTATTTTGTTGTACCTTAAATCCTCCATGGACTCCTCTATGTTCAATGCGGCTTGGAGAAGGTTAAATTCCTCATTTTCGTAAACTATTTTTTTGGACATGCCATAGGAGTTCAAAGGTTTTCCCCTTAAACTAAATACGGCTTGGGTGTTTACGTCCCTTGATTTGGTAATGGAGCCTGAAGCCGAATCACCCTCTGTGATAAACAGGGTGCTTTCCAAACAGCGATCATTTTTGGAATCTGCCAAATGTACCCTGCAATCCCTTAATTTTTTGTTGTGTAGGTTGGCTTTTTTGGCCCTGTCCTTTGCCAATTTTCTAATCCCGGAGAGTTCCTTTCGCTCCCGCTCTGCCTGCATAATTTTACGTTGAAGCTTTTCTGCAGTATCTGGATTTTTGTGTAGGTAATTGTTGAGCTGGGTGCCTACAAAATCGTTGATATAGGTTCGTACCGTTGGTAGATCGCCGCCCATATCCGTCGACCCTAATTTAGTCTTGGTCTGACTCTCGAACACAGGTTCCATGACCTTGATGGCGATGGCGGAAATAATAGATTTCCTAACATCGGATGGATCATAATTTTTGCCGTAGAAATCCCGGATGGTTTTTACGATCGCCTCCCGAAATGCGGTCTGATGTGTTCCGCCCTGGGTGGTATTTTGTCCGTTAACAAACGAATGGTATTCTTCGCTATACTGTGTTTTGCTATGTGTTAAGGCAATTTCGATATCGTTACCCTTTAGGTGTATAATAGGGTAAGTCATGTCCTCAATATTATTATTGTCTTCCAATAGGTCTTTTAGTCCGTTCTCGGAATGGAATTTCTCTCCATTGTAAATTATGGTGAGACCAGGATTGAGGTATACATAATTTTTGAGCATGCGTTCCACATACTCGTTCCTATACTTGTATTTTTTAAAGATAATTTCGTCCGGAGTAAAGGATACCTTGGTTCCTTTTCGCTTTGAGGTGTCTTCCGGGCCTACTTCCGCAACTAGGTTTCCTTGTTGAAATTCTGCGGTTTTAAGCATATTATCCCTAGAGGACTGCACTTTGAAAAAACTGGATAGGGCATTTACCGCTTTGGTACCAACCCCGTTAAGACCAACGGATTTTTTAAAGGCCCTTGAGTCGTATTTACCACCAGTGTTCATTTTGGACACTACGTCCACTACCTTGCCCAAAGGTATTCCCCGGCCATAATCCCTCACATTTACCACATTATCTTTGATAACGATATCTATGGTTTTGCCGGCACCCATTACAAACTCATCTATACAGTTGTCTATAACCTCTTTTAGGAGGATATAGATACCATCATCTGCAGAAGAACCATCACCCAATTTTCCAATATACATTCCCGGACGCATCCGGATATGTTCTTTCCAGTCTAATGAGCGAATGTTGTCTTCTGTATATTGGGCGTTATCTGACATGGTCTAGGGCTTTATCCAAAGTGTTGCTAATATAGCAAGTGTTATAAAAAGATGAAACCCCTAGGCGTTAAAGTAATTAACAAAGGAAATCAACGATTTGTTGATAGTAAGGGGTTTTAAGCGCAATAATTTCTTAATTAAGAGAACAATAGCAATCACAAAAATATAAAATATTATTGATTATTTGAAGGGGCGCCAAAGCCGGCCCAATTTCAGTACCCTTTTAGGATTCTATGGAGCAGAGCGATTTAAAATGTACAAATCCCAAAAGAATTTTGTAATAAATTCTCTTAGGATTTGATTATAGAGTTGAAATTGGCAAGTATTTTACCAATAAATGACGTTAGGGATTACACGTTAAACCTAAAATGCATTACATCGCCATCCTTAACAATGTATTCTTTTCCTTCTACACGCATTTTTCCTGCTTCCTTGACCTTGGCCTCACTGCCAAAGGAAACAAAATCATTATAGGCAATAACTTCAGCCCTAATAAAGCCCTTTTCAAAATCGGTGTGGATTACTCCTGCAGCCTGTGGAGCCGTGGCGCCCACTGGAATGGTCCATGCCCTTACTTCCTTTACCCCGGCGGTAAAATAGGTCTCAAGGTCCAATAACCTATAAGCTCCCCTGATCAATTTGGCAGAACCGGGTTCGGTGAGTCCTAAGTCCTCCAAGAACATTTGTCGTTCCTCATAACTCTCCAATTCCGTAATATCGGCTTCGGTTCCTACGGCCAAAAAGATTACTTCTGCATTTTCATTGGCAACAGCAGCCTTAACTTGCTCCACATAGGCATTGCCAGTGGTAGCTGCATCTTCATCCACGTTGCAAACGTACATTACCGGCTTATCTGTAATGAACTGTAAAGGTTTTACAAATTCTGCGCGATCCTCCTTGTTAATGTCCAGGGCGCGTACAGAGGTACCAGTTTCAAGGCCTTGTTTGATCTTTAGTAGAACAGCTTCCTCTTTTTGCGCTTCCTTATTTCCTGTTTTGGCGGCCCGCTTTACTTTTTCAAGCTTTTTATCTACGGTCTCCAAATCCTTTAATTGAAGTTCAATGTCAATAGTCTCTTTATCCCTCACCGGATTTACAGAACCATCGACGTGTACAATATTTTCGTTGTCAAAACAGCGTAGCACATGCAAAATTGCATCTGTCTCGCGAATATTACCCAAAAACTGGTTGCCAAGACCTTCGCCTTTACTGGCACCTTTTACCAAACCGGCAATATCTACAATTTCTACAGTTGCAGGCAATACTCGTTCAGGATTTACAAGTTCTTCCAACTTCTGCAATCTAGTGTCCGGAACGTTTACTACCCCAATATTAGGTTCAATGGTACAAAAAGGAAAATTGGCACTTTGTGCCTTGGCGTTGGACAAACAATTAAAAAGTGTGGACTTTCCTACATTGGGCAATCCTACAATACCTGCTTTCATGGTCAAGATCTATATTAAACGGGAAACATAAATTAAAAACTATTTCCCAGCTTTTTTTAAAACAGCTGCAAAGATACTATTTATGTACGTGTAAGAACACACATTAACAATCTTAATTATGTAAAAATAAAATACCTAAATTAGAAGACATAACACTTAAAACCATTAATATGAAAAAAATCATCTTATTGACAGCTTTTATGTTGGGCAATTTTGCATTAGCAGTTGCTCAAAACTCCGTGTCCGGGAGCATTACGGATGATAGTGGCGAACCCCTGGTAGGGGTAAATATTGTAGAAAAGGGTACTACCAACGGAACAACAACCGATTTCGATGGTAATTATCAAATTTCGGTCATGGATAATGCAACGCTTGTCTTTAGCTATATTGGTTATGATACCATGGAGGAAATTGTCTCCGGAAAATCGGTTATCAATGTTACCCTGTCCGGTGGTATGATGCTGGACGAGGTGCAATTAGTAGGTTCCAGAAGTCCAAAACGAACCTCTACGGATACAGCAGTACCGGTAGATGTTATTGACATTGCAGAAGTCTCTACCCAAACGGGCCGTGTTGAAGTGAACGAGTTGCTGCAGTATGCGGCCCCGTCCTTTAATGCGAATAAACAATCGGGTTCGGATGGTGCGGATCATATAGATCCCGCAACCCTTAGGGGGCTAGGTCCCGATCAAACCTTGGTGCTTATCAATGGTAAAAGAAGGCATCAGTCTTCCTTGATCAATATCTTCGGAACCAGGGGGCGTGGCAATACAGGTACCGATTTAAATGCTATTCCATCATCGGCCATTAAAAGGATAGAAATATTGCGCGATGGTGCCGCAGCCCAATATGGTTCGGATGCCATTGCAGGGGTAATCAATATTGTTTTGAAAAACCAAACGGATAAGGTATCGGGCTTTATTAATTATGGAGCCTACAATACCAATGCAAAAGGAGATTTTCCGTCAGGAACACCCAATACCGATGGCAACCGATTGGACACGGAGAAGGATGGTAATGCCATTGGCAGTGACAAAAGTTTCGATGGGGGTTCGCTAAAAGCCGGAGTGAATTTTGGTGCCGCTATTGGAAATGACGGTGGATTTGTCAATGTCACCACGGAATATATCAGCAAGAACAAAACCCTAAGGCCTGGATTCGATTTCAGGAGAGGTTTTGGAGAGGCGGCGATAGACGGTTTTAACTTAATGTTGAATGCTTCCGTTCCCCTATCCGATAATTCGGAATTATATGCTTTTGGTGGTAGGAATTATAGGGATACGGATGCCTACGCATTTACAAGAAATGGAGGTAATAGGGTAATCCCCTCCATATATCCCAATGGATTTACGCCAAGGATTACTTCCAATATTATTGATAATTCCTTCTCGGCAGGTTTTAGAACAGAATTGGATAATGGCTGGAAATTGGATATCAGCAATACTTATGGCAAGAACAATTTTCATTATTTTATAAAAGGTACCCTTAATGCTTCATTAGAAGATGTATCCCCTACCGATTTTGACGCGGGTGGACATAGTCTGACACAGAACACGGTGAATTTGGATTTTTCCAAGTATTATGAGGATGTTTTGGAGGGGATGAACTTGGCTTTTGGTGCTGAATATAGAACGGAAAATTTTATCATTTTTGCCGGCGAGGAGGGGTCTTGGGGCACCTATGACGTAAATGGACTTTTAATTACGGACCCGGCTAACCAGACCCAGCCCATCGATCCGGATTCGGGCGATCCACGTCCTGGGGGCTCCCAAGGTTTTCCTGGATACAGTCCCAAGAACGAAGTGGATAGAAGCAGGAGTAATTTATCCCTGTATGCCGACGGCGAGTTTGATCTAACCGAAACCTTCCTTTTAAGTGCAGCCGCTCGATTTGAGAATTTCAGTGATTTTGGAAGCACCTTGAACGGAAAATTGGCCGCAAGGTTAAAAGCATCGGATAATGTTAATATTAGAGGTTCTGTAAGTACAGGTTTTAGAGCTCCTTCCTTGGCCCAAAAATATTACAATCTGCAGTTTACGAATTTTGTAGGTGGGGCAGCCTTGGAATCCTTATTGTCACCCAATAACAGTCCTGTAACGGCTTCCTTTGGAATAGATCAGTTAACAGAGGAAAAGGCCCTTAATGCCGGTTTGGGTTTTACCGCAACTTTTGGGGATTTTACAGCAACTGTGGATGGCTACTATATTAAGGTTGACGATCGTATAGTGCTTACTGGTAATTTTGATGCGCCCCAAATCCCCAACGTTGAGGCGGCACAATTCTTTGTTAATGGTGTGGACACCAAAACTACGGGCTTGGATATAGTTCTGGCTTGGAAGAAAATTTTTGATGACAATAGGTTATCTGCCACTTTTACGGGCAATATAAACGATATGAAAATAGATAGGGTAAACAATGGTAGTTTGGATGAGCAAACTTTCTTTGGAGAAAGGGATAAGGGGTTTTTATTGGCTTCTGCCCCAAAAAGCAAATTTACCCTGAATATGAATTACAGTAGGGACAAGTTTGATGCCGGTCTGGCATTCACTCATTTCAGCAAGGTGGAGCTATTGGATTACCAAATGTATGAGCCCACCGCCGATTATGCCAGTTTTGAGGACCAGATCAATCAGGCGACGGATACCTATGATGCCAGGCTCGTTACCGATCTGGTATTTGGTTATCAATTATGTGATGGCCTTAAATTAAATGTAGGGGCTAATAACCTATTTAATGTATACCCTGATCAGCAGGACGATTGGGTAGAAGGAGGAGGTTATTGGGACTCCGTACAAATGGGTTTTGGGGGAGCCTATTACTACGCCAAAATAGGGTTTACATTTTAAGGGATGTTGACAAAAGGAAAAAGGCTGCTTTAAGGCAGCCTTTTTTATATTGAAAGATTGGCAAGTAACCTTAATAAGGAACTGGAATTGCCATAGAATATCTAAAAAAATTGAGCACCTCCAATTAAATTTAAATTGGGGAATGCCTAGTTAGCCTAATGCATAACCTATTCAGGATGCATAAAACGCTGTTTGCCCAAAAGTACTTCTTCAGACTCAACGTGGTCTTCATCAGGTACGCAACAATCTACCGGACACACCGCGGCACACTGTGGCTCGTCGTGGAATCCTTTACATTCCGTACACTTATCAGGGACAATAAAATATATCTCATCGCTTACCGGCTCCTGGGATTCGTCCGCATTAACGGCCTTCCCATTGGGCAGTACAACATCGCCCTTTAAAAGGGTTCCGTCGCTGTAGCGCCAATCATCCGCACCTTCATAAATTGCAGTATTTGGGCATTCAGGTTCACAAGCTCCACAATTTATGCACTCATCTGTTATTATAATTGCCATATTTTATATTTCTTTTATGCTGATTTAATTTCAGTATCAATACTTTTGTACAAAGGTAAAGCCTAATAAAATCTTTTACAAATATAATGACTGACCTTAGACATAGACTTAATGCTTTTGTTAAACTTGGTAGTTTTTTTAAAGAATATTGCAAATATGCAAAAAACAAAACTCAAATAGATGATATTCAGTATGCATGGTTTATAAAATTCGATGAAATACTGGTATTGGCCGGACATCATAATGGCTGGTTTACCCCTGAAAATATTTTATTCAGTTTAGAAAGTTGGTCGGAATTACTTACGCCATTAGAACTGGAACGTTGGTTATCTGCGTACGATTTGGGTAAAAACAAGCCTAAGACAGTTGCCTTGATCATGGCAGGTAACATCCCTTTGGTGGGCTTCCATGACTTTATAAGTACCCTCATAACAGGAAATAAAGTCTTGGTAAAACTATCCTCCAACGATAAAATTTTATTGCCCTTTATTGCCCAATATTTAATTGAAGTTGAGCCTTCCTTAAAAGATCAAATTTCTTTTTCGGAAGGGAAACTGGAAGAATTTGATGCAATAATTGCTACGGGAAGTGACAATACTTCTCGCTATTTTGAACATTATTTCGGGAATAAACCAAATATTATTAGGAGAAATAGGAATTCGGTGGCCATACTTAGCGGTAATGAAACCAATGATGAGTTGGCTGCATTGGGCGAGGATATTTTTAGGTATTACGGATTGGGCTGTAGAAGTGTTTCCAAATTGTTTGTTCCAAATGATTATAATTTTGATGCCCTTTTTAAGGCCCTTTATCCTTATAACACCATTATTGAACAACATAAGTATGCCAACAATTATGATTATAACAAGGCAGTTTACCTAATGAGTTTATATAAAATTTTGGAAAATGGTTTCCTTATGTTGAAGGAGGACGAAAATTATGCTTCGCCCATTGCGACCGTTTTTTACGAGTTCTATGCATCCCTGGAAGAATTGAAAATTAGGCTTACAAATGAAAAGGATAGGATTCAATGCATGGTAGCCAAAGGATTTATAGAAGACGAGGTGCCATTTGGGCTAACCCAAAAACCATCTTTAACGGATTATGCGGATAATATTGATACTGTTGATTTTTTGTTGAAAACATAATACAATATTCTAGGTCGGCACTACCCTACTTCCTAAAATATTTATGACCTTTAACCTTTGAAAAAAGTATATCCAAATTTGAAAATAACTCTTTAAAAGCCGTAGTGCGGACATGAAAAAAAAGTAATTAAGTTCCTTGTAACCTGGAAATTGCTGAATTTTTTTAAGCGCATATATGGAATATAATATTTGAATAACCCTAATTAGTGATAAATGAAAAAACATAATTTTAGTGCCGGCCCTTGTATCCTGCCACAGGAAGTAATCATAAAAGCTTCTGAGGCTGTGTTGGATTTTAATGGATTGGGGCTTTCCCTAATAGAAATTTCACATAGAAGTAAGGATTTTGTCGCTGTAATGGACAAGGCAAGATCCCTGGCCTTGGAGCTATTGGGCCTCGAAGGAAAGGGCTATCAGGCCTTATTTCTGCAAGGAGGAGCTAGCATGGAGTTTTTAATGGTAGCCTACAACTTATTGGAAAAGAAAGCCGGATATCTTAATACGGGTACCTGGGCAGATAAAGCGCTGAAGGAAGCCAAGCTTTTTGGCGAGGTCATTGAGGTGGGATCATCCAAAGACGAGAATTTTAGCTATATCCCCAAGGGCTATACTATTCCAAGCGACTTGGACTACCTGCACCTAACTTCCAATAATACCATTTTTGGAACCCAGATAAAGAAATTTCCAAAAACGGAAGCTACTTTGGTCTGTGATATGAGTTCCGATATATTTTCCAGACAATTGGATTTTTCACAATTCGACCTTATATATGCCGGTGCCCAAAAGAACATGGGTCCTGCCGGAACCACTTTGGTAGTGGTGAAAGAGGAGATTCTGGGCAGGGTAAGTAGAAAAATTCCATCTATGCTGGATTACAAGGTTCATATAGAGAAGGAAAGTATGTTCAATACCCCTGCAGTATTTCCAGTTTATGTTTCCATGCTTACGCTGGAATGGCTTCAAAAGTTGGGAGGAATTGCTGCTATTGAGGAGATAAATGAAAAGAAAGCCCAGCTATTATATTCGGAGATAGATTTGAACCCCTTGTTCAACGGCTTTGCCCATAAGGAGGACCGTTCCAATATGAACGCCACCTTTACGCTGGCAGAGGAAAAGCTGAAAGATGTATTTGAAGAAATGTGTAAAGAAGCTGGAATAAGTGGGATAAACGGACATCGTTCTGTGGGAGGATATAGGGCTTCTATGTACAATGCCCTTCCTTTGGAAAGCGTAGGCACCTTGGTCGACGTAATGAGCGAATTGGAACGAAAGGCTTAGAAGTTTAGTTCCTGGGCCTGGGCCCGCTGAAATAGCAAGGCAAAGTTCCTGTGCAAACAATAGGGCATTTCATCTAACTATTTCCTTGAGGTACCCAAATGGATCGACTTGGTACCAATAGTAGATTTTAAAAATATAATAATCAACACTTAGCATGAAAATTTTAGCAAACGACGGAATATCAAAAAGTGGCAAACAGACCTTGGAGAATGCCGGTTTTGAAGTTTTGGCGGTGAATGTGGCACAAGAACAGCTTGTATCTTACATAAACCAAAATAAGGTTTCAGTGCTACTGGTCAGAAGCTCCACTAAAGTTTTTAAGGATCTAATAGATGGATGCCCTGCCTTGAAAATCATAGGCCGGGGTGGCGTGGGAATGGACAATATAGATGTGGATTATGCAAAATCCAAAGGCATACACGTCATCAATACTCCGGAAGCTTCATCTTCCTCTGTGGCCGAACTGGTTTTTGCCCATTTGTTCAGTGGAGTAAGATTTTTACATGATGCCAATAGGAATATGCCGTTGGAAGGCGATAGTAATTTTAAGAAACTTAAAAATGCCTATGCCAAGGGTATCGAACTTAGAGGCAAGACTTTAGGGATTATAGGGTTTGGGAGAATTGGTGTGGCAACAGCCAGAATAGCTTTGGGGATTGGTATGAAGGTTATTTTTACCGACCCTTTTTTGGATGAGGCCACGGTGACAGTTCCTTTTTTTGACGGCCGATCAATTTCTTTTGAACTTAGAAGTACACCCTTGGAAAACTTGTTGAAAACCGCTGATTTTATTAGCCTTCATGTTCCTGCCCAAAAATCCTATCTTATCGGAAAAAGCGAATTTGGTCTAATGAAGGACGGCGTTGGCATTGTAAACGCTGCCCGTGGGGGCATTTTGGATGAGGTGGCACTTGTTGATGCACTGGAAAGTGGGAAAGTGGCCTTTGCAGGATTGGATGTTTATGAGTCCGAACCAATTCCGGAAATACGCATTTTAATGCATCCTGATATTTCCCTAAGTCCACATATTGGGGCTGCAACAGAGGAGGCCCAGGATAGGATAGGTATGGAATTGGCATCACAAATTATTGATCTTTATAAATAGTGGAAGTGGGTATAAAGTAGTGCTATTTAAACTCTTTTTTGTATCTTAAAAAATATTAATTACTAATCATAACACTATAAAAATGTCAGGATTATTGGATCTTTTAAGCAGCCCAATGGGCAAACAATTAATTAGCGGGGTTGCAAGTCAAACTGGTCAACCAGAAAACAAAACAGCAGATGTTTTGAGCATGGCTATGCCACTTTTATTGGGTGCCATGAAGAAGAATGTGTCTTCGCCACAAGGGGCTGAAGGTCTAATGAATGCCCTTTCTTCCAAACACGATGGCGGATTGTTGGATAATCTTGGCGGTCTGTTCGGTGGAGGAGTTGATCAGTCCGTTATAAATGACGGAGCAGGTATCTTAGGCCATGTCTTTGGAGGAAAGCAAGCTAATGTTGAAAATGCTTTAAGTCAGAAATCGGGATTGGATGCAGGATCTGTTGCCCAAATCCTTAAAATAGCCGCACCTTTGGTAATGGCCTACTTGGGTAAACAAAAAGCACAGAGCAATGTAAATGATGCCAATGGACTAAATAGCTTATTGGGCAGTATGCTTGGTGGGCAACCAGCACAGAACCAGAGCTTGATTACAACTTTATTGGATGCTGATGGTGATGGAAGTGTATTGGACGATGTTGCCGGGATGGTCATGGGAACCAGCAAAAAGAAAAGTGGATTGGGAGGCTTGCTAGGCGGACTTTTTGGCAAATAACAGATTTAACATAATATAAGGAAAGCCATTTGTAACATAAATGGCTTTTTTTGTATCTTTTAGGAAGGAAATAGAAGATAAGTAAGTGTAGTGAATCTCGGTTATTAAACCTGTAAAATCTGTGCTGTTACTTATTTTATCTATGTCCTTTGAAAATATATAAGCGATGAAAAAGATTATTTTTACCATAGGAGTTGCAATCCTTTTTGTTTTGTCCTTGGCCAATTGTAGCAGTACTAAGCAAACAATTTCAGTTACGGACGAGGAGAAGGCCGCTTTTTCCCAAACAGAGGGAGACACTATAACCATTCGGGATGATAAAACTGAATATGAAATTATTATAATAGAACCGGGCTTCGATTTTTGGCTTCAAAGTATTGCCAGGCCCGAAGGTTACTATTCCCAATCCTTTCTGGAAAATAGGAATAGGATTATGGTTATAGAATGGAACCAGAGGGTAATGCAACCCTATAGATATAATACCAATCTTTATGAGCTCCGAATTGATTATGACCCTAATATAGATTATGGCTACGAGGTAAATTATAAATTATACAACTACTTTATTTATTTTCAACGCAAATACAATCAAAGATTGGGACCATTTGTTCCACGTGTATAAAAAGTTATCTTTGCAATGATTTTTTAAGGTATGAAGAAATTAAAACAACGTTGGGGAGTAAGCTCCAATTTACAGCTCGTAATAATTTTTATAGTATTCTCCATTACTGGTTCATCCTCGGTTTATGCTGCAAAGCCATTTCTAGATTGGATCGGACTATATAGGGAGAATTTTTCCCCCGATTTTCTATGGGGAGGCCTTATTTATTTGACTTTCAGAATATTGCTTATTTTTCCCATTTATCAATTCCTTTTAGTTATTTATGGGTGGTTGTTCGGCCAGTTCAAATTCTTTTGGGAATTTGAGAAAAAGATGTTGAGCCGCATGGGCTTAGGGTTCATCCTTAAATAATTATACTTTTCTTAACAATCATTTTGTTGGGATACCACTAGATTTGAACGGTGAAGATTTATTTGAGAAATATAGCCTTTTCTTTTATAGCCGTCCTCTTGGTCGGGTTAATAACCCTGCCTTCAATATTAAAACTAAAACATGCCATTTTTGAGCACCATACCTTTGTCTGTAAAGAAAAAGGTAAGCTGCATATACATGAGGTAGAATTGGATTGTGATTACCATAAATTCAACCTTACGCATTACTACACACATTTCCAACAGGAGTTTACCACATTTACTGTCATCGCAAAATCAAAAAAAATTATAAACTTTTATAATTTTTTAAGTAAGTATCAGAAACTTCATTTCTCCAGAAGGGGACCTCCATCCACTATATATTAATTTTCACGGGACTTATACAATTTTTGTACATGCTTGCAGTGTGACCAAGAAACGCAATAGTAATATAGAGGCGGCCCATTACATATTGATATTTAGATAGGCCGTATTCTTTAATATTCTTAGGGCCTTTGAGGTATAAAGCTGTCCATATAAGTACCAAGCAATTATAAATAATAATTTGGAGGTGAATTGCCACTAGGTAGTTCTCGCCTTTACTATAAAATACATTAAATGAAAAATATAATTCTGTCAATGCTCTGCATTTTGACATATATATCTGCAAATTCACAAAATAGCCTTTCAGGGAAAATAATTAACAAAGAGAACCAGGAAGGCTTGGAACAGGTCACCATATATTTTCCGCAAATGGAAAAGGGCGATATTACTGATAGTGAAGGGAAATATATTATTGAAGCTTTACCCACGGGGACCTATAAAATAGTGGCTTCCTATTTAGGTTTTCAAACATTTTCCGGAAATATCACCATAGAAAAAGGTAGTAATACCTTGGATATTTCCTTGTCCCCTAGTGCCATTGAAATGGAAGAAGTTATTGTATCTACCCCATTCCACAAATTACAACGTGAAAATGTTATGAAGGTTGAATATGCAAAGCTATCAGCCCTTAAGACCCAGGGGGCCCCTACTCTTGTGGAAGGTATAGGGACCATTCCCGGGGTGGATGTAGTTTCTACCGGGGTGGGAATAGGCAAACCGGTAATCAGGGGGCTTACCTCTAACCGTGTACTGGTTTACACGCAGGGGATCCGGTTAGAGAACCAGCAGTTTGGGGCAGAACATGGTTTAGGAGTAAACGAAGCGGGAATAGAAAGTGTTGAGGTAATTAAGGGTCCTGCTTCCCTATTATATGGATCGGATGCCATGGGAGGAGTACTATATCTAAACCCGGAAAAATTTGCGGCGTCCAATAGCACGGAGGGAGATATAAATCTCAACTATAATAGCAATACCCAAGGTATAAGCAGTGGAGCAGGAATTAGAACTTCAGGGGAAAGATTTAAATACCTTCTGCGTTTGGCAAGCAATAACCATGTAGATTATTTAGGTGGAGATGGCAATAGGGTTACCAATTCCAGATTCAACGAAAAAGATTTAAAGGCGGGATTTGGTTATCAGGCAACCTCCTTTAAAAGTGAACTAAGGTATAATTACAACCAGTCCAATTTAGGGATTCCGGAAGAGGTAGGTCTGCAAACTACCTCAAGAACGCCGGATTTACCATATCAAAAATTGGACAACCATATTTTGAGTTCCAATACCAAAATATTTTTCAACAACTCCAATTTGGACGTCACCTTGGGCTACATAGGAAATAACCGTAAGGAATTTGAAGACCACCATCACGATGAGGAAGACGAAGAAGGGCATGAAGAAGGCGAAGAAGAGCATGAAGAAGATCATGAAGAGGAAGGGGATGAAGAAGCTGCCTTGGATATGAAGCTGAACACCTTTAATTACAACCTACTGTACCATCTCCCTAAATGGGACAAGTTCGAAACTGTTGTTGGCGTACAAGGGATTTATCAAACCAATAAAAATTTTGGGGAAGAGATTTTAATTCCGGATGCAACTACCCAGGATATAGGATTTTTGGGGACCACACATTTTCACCTCAATCAGAACAACGATTTTCAAGTGGGACTGCGCTATGACCATAGACAAATAGACGGAAAGGCCTATGGTGTTAGCGGGGAAGACGGTTATATTGCCCCTTTAAAAAGAAACTTTAATAGCTTTAATGGTGCCTTGGGATATAAAAACAATATTTCAAGGCAATTTACGGGCAGAATCAATGTTGCCACGGGGTTCCGGGCTCCCAATTTGGCAGAACTTACCTCCTATGGTACCCATGAGGGTACCAATAGATTTGAAATAGGGAATGCAGACCTCAAAAATGAACAAAACCTTCAAGTTGATCTGGCTTTGGAATTTCAAAATGAACATTATGAATTTTTTATCAATGGTTTTCACAACAGTATAAAGGATTATATATTTATAGCACCCAGTGGAACCTTTATGGATGAAACTCCTGTTTACAACTATCTACAACAAGATGCCACCCTTTACGGCGGGGAAATTGGATTTCATTTGCACCCCCATCCGTACGACTGGCTGCATATAGAAAGTAGTTACCAAACGGTGTTCGGCGAATTACAGACCGGTGACCCCTTACCTTTGATACCTGCCAACAAATTGACCAATACTTTGAGGGTAGAGTTTAACAATGCTCGGGGCTGGTGGCTTCGGTCCAATGCATTTGTTTCCTTGAATACCACCTTTAAGCAGGGAAAAGTAAGCATTTTTGAAACAGTTACCCCTGGATACTCCCTTTTAAATGCCGGCTTAGGCGGGGATATTAAATTTCTTAAAAAATCCATGAATTTTACTCTTAGTGCCAATAACCTGTTGGATAAAGCATACATTTCCCATCTGTCCAGATTAAAAAGTGACAATGTTTTGAATATGGGAAGATCGGTTGTTGTTGGTCTAAACATTCTATTGTAGGAGACTTTAGTCCAAGAGAAGTCTTTATGCCAAATGGTTCGGATTCAATTATTACATTTATAGTAAACACCCTACGGTTTAGGTTTTCTTAGGCCGTAGGTTATTTGTTTCCAAAAGGAATTTGGTATTTTTTCATCACCTTCAAATCCCAGTTCAATAGAGCCACTATCCTCGGGGATATAATCGGTTTTAAAAATATAATCCCACAGACTGAGGCTGATTCCAAAATTAACTCCATATTTTCCATCTGGTAAATCATGGGCATGATGATATAGATGCATTACCGGGTTGTTTAAAAAGTACTTTAAAGGGCCCCAGGTAATTTTAATATTGGCATGGTTGAAATGTCCTATGGCTATGGCAAAGAAATGGACAATATAGGCCTGTTCGGGTTCAAAACCGCCCAAGATCATTACTCCAAAAGTTTTTAAAGGTTTATAGAATACATTTTCCATCCAATGATACCTGAGATGTGCTGCAAATCCCATCTCTTTTACACTGTGGTGTATTTGATGGAATTTCCATAAAAATGAATACTTGTGAAGTAAAATATGGGTAAACCATTGTACAAAATCCAAAATAAGAAAAAAGATCAATAATTGAAACCAACTGGGAAATTGTGACATATCAATAAGGGCTAGACTACTTTGTTTTATTCCCAAATCGCTAAAAAGTAGGCCCAATAACTTGTAGAAGCCACTTATGGCAATGGCGAAAAGGAAAAAATTGAAAAACATATAAAAACCATCCAACCAAAAATCCCTTCTAAAAATGGATTGATCCTTGCGCCAAGGAAACAAAATTTCCAGCATCCAAACCACTAGCGAAATAATTATCAGCCCCCAAAAATAATTCATATACCACGGAACCTCGAATATTATGGATTTCCAAGTCCAATTCGCAGTTCCTACAATCGCATTGATGAAACCTTCAAAATATTTTTCCACGATTTTTTTCCTTTACATTTCACCCATGAAATATTATTCCTCCAATGGGTACCACTCTATATTAGTCAGTGCTTCCCTCCTTCCCTTACTTTTGGGTGGATAATTTGTAACCAAATAATTAACAATGATTTTTTCATTGGGTCCCAAATCCCATAAATTCTGTGTTTTTTGCATCCAGCGAATGGTCTCTATCCATCGCTCCTCGTTCATTCTGTTCTGTATAACCAATTGGGCGGAATGACAATTGGTGCAATTGTTGACCACCGTCATTAAACCCTCCCCATCCTTAAATCCGGTTCTTAGGTGGATACCATTTTCTATCTTGTCCCAGTCATCATCTTCCCCAGTCGTGCCAATAACTTCAGAATTGGGGGTATCCCCTTTAAAAGAAAAAGCCGACGGATCCATCATATAGGTAATTCCCACTACCCCAATTAGCAAAACCAGGGCGAACGAAATCACTAAGACACTATGGAATGACTTGACCTGCTGTCTAAATTTATCCTGTTTGTTCATTTAACTTACTTTTACGGCAATTCTATGGCATGCATTGTTCAAGTATCCTTTGGGGTTCCATCCTGGCAACAACATGGGCTGGCTTACACCATTGGCATCTGTGGCCCGGGCCCAAACTTCATAATATCCTGATTTTGGAAAACCTATACTTGCCTTAAAATGCTGCCAAGCTAGACGGTTTGCAGGTTTTTCCAACAAGCATTCGGACCAGGTAGCTCCAAAGTCGATGGAATAGGAAACCTTGGAAATTTCCAATTCCCCGGCCCAAGCATGCCCCCTAATATTAAGCTTATTTCCCTTGGGGATCATGGCTCCGGATTTAGGGTAAGTTATCAAGGATTTCACGGGCATGGATTCTATAATGCACATGTCTTCATCCTTAACTTCTTGCCCTGGGGCAACGGGATTACAGGGCACCTTATAAGAGGTTCCCGTCATTTTTTCCCCATCATGGACTATATTTCGGACGCTGATTCTATTGACCCATTTTCCTGATGTAGAGGCGGGCCATCCCCCACATACCAAACGCAAGGGATACCCATGTACCAAAGGAATATCCTCTCCGTTCATTTTAAAGGCCAACAGGGTTTCATCCATCATGGCCTTGGAAATGGGAACTCCCCTTGAAATAGGTTCTTTGTTGGGGTCCCTACTTAAGTGTTGGTCTGCTGCATGATAACCTATATACACGGCATCATCCTTTATTCCAACATCTTTGAGCACATCTTTTAAACGAACCCCTGTCCATGTGGCGCAACCTACAGCCCCTATTGTCCATTGGTTTCCCTTAGCAGGCGGGTCGAATTCGCTCCTGCCATTGCCTCCGCATTCTAATGTAAGTTGATAGGTGTGATGTGGAAATTTTGTTTTAAGTTCATCCAAGGTGAAGGTTTTCTTTTCTTTTACAGATTCACCATCAAAAGTTATGGTCCATTCCTTTGCATCAATATTTTCCGGAACAAGTCCGTTGTTACGGATAAACATATATTTATTGGGAGTAATCCTATCGTCCAACAAATGGGCCACCGCCTCCATATTCCACGGTTTGCTGTTCAGGACTACCATTTCCTTATCCTTATTGAACATTTGAAATGGATCTGGATCCTGAAGCCCCAATAGGGTATAGTTTTCAGGAATATTAGCTCCATATACAATATCCAGACCCAGTATTCCTGCCAAAGAACCTAAGCCGGTTTTTTTGACAAAATTTCTTCTTTTCATTTACTTAATATTATAATACTAGATAAATCTAAGAAAGATATGGGAAAACTTAAGTAACATTGGTCACTTAATAGACTTGCACGGTTTGTAGGCTACTTTAAGAACTTGATTATCATATTACTTGGCCGAAATATATTTCCCTCTTTTAAAGGACTTAAAAACATAAGTATAGAACCACATGATCGTAAAGGTTGGAACAATGTCCAGTCCAGGCAGCATTTCTTCTATAAAGGTTATTACACCAGCTGCCCGTCCTATCTTGCCCTTGTACAATCTGGTCATGAGCCAGCCGGCAACTGGGGCCCAGATGACGTCTGAAAACTCGCCGATCCCAGGAATAACGAAAGAAAGCATTCCTATTCCGTCAAAAAGCAATCCCAAAAATAGATTCCTTAATTTATGGTCTTTCAATGTAGACATAATTACAATTTAATTTATAGCTGTCTTAAATCAAATAAGATGCCATAATCCTGAACCTAATATAGGATAAGGTCCTAAGATAATTTTGAACTTATCAATTTCAAAAATTCGTTCCGCGTCTCTATTTTCTCAAACTGCCCCCTAAAACCAGAAGTAGTAGTTACTGAATTTTGTTTTTGGACCCCCCTCATCATCATGCACATATGTGAGGCCTCTATGACCACAGCTACACCTTGTGGTTTTAATGTGTTGTTAATACACTCCAGGATATCATTGGTGAGCCTCTCCTGCACCTGTAATCGTCTTGCAAAAACATCTACCACCCTGGGTATTTTGCTTAGGCCAACGATATGGCCATTAGGAATATAGGCTATATGGGCTTTGCCAAAAAATGGTAGCATATGGTGTTCGCACAAGGAATACACCTCAATATCTTTAATGATTACCATTTCGTCATAAGATTCCTTGAACATAGCTCCTTTTAGAATTTCTACGGCATCCTGCTTGTAACCTTGGGTTAAAAAAAGCATGGCCTTTGCCGCTCTCTCCGGAGTTTTTACTAGACCGTCCCTATTGAGGTCCTCCCCTATTTCATTGATAATAGATGAGTATCTGGATTTGACCTCGTCGGTAATTTCCAAGTTATATTCTTCCAAATTTCTATATTGTGTCATAAAAGTCCTGTCCTAAAATTTATCTCATTGTCGCCATCACAATATAATCATTACCATATTATAATAAAAAGAATATCATATCAGAATTTTTTCTTTATGGTCGAGTTTTTACGGCCTTCCATTAAAATGGATAATAATGGCGCTACTGGAGAATAACTATTTTGTATTCTTCTTGGTAATGTTTACTTTCAACCCATAATTAAAAAGGATGATCAAGGCTACAAATATCAATAAATTTTACGGCAATCTTCAGGTGCTCAAAGGAGTTGATTTGCACATAAAAAAAGGAGAAGTGGTGTCTATTGTAGGTCCGTCTGGAGCAGGTAAGACTACCCTCTTGCAAATACTGGGCACTTTGGATACCTTAAGTAATAAGAATGACAGCAGCTTGCTAATTAATGATGAAGACGTAACTAAATTATCGGATAAGGCTATGGCCAAATTTCGAAATAGCCATATTGGCTTTATTTTTCAATTTCATCAGTTATTGCCAGAGTTTACGGCCTTGGAAAATGTATGTATCCCGGCATTTATTAAGGGAACAAAAAAGGAAAAGGCAGAATTAAGGGCTATAGAACTGTTGGAGTTTCTGGGACTTTCCCATAGGTTGCAGCACAAACCCAATGAACTTTCGGGCGGCGAGCAACAGCGGGTGGCAGTTGCAAGGGCTTTGGTGAACAACCCTTCCGTAATTTTTGCGGACGAACCCAGTGGAAATCTGGATTCGGAAAGTGCTGATAATCTTCATAAATTGTTCTTTGATCTTCGGGATGCCTTTGGGCAAACTTTTGTTATTGTAACCCATAATGAGGAACTTGCCAATATGGCCGATAGAAAACTGACTATGGTGGATGGATCCATTACGCAATGAAAATACTTGCCAAGGTCTTGAAATTTACAAAAGCTCCTGCTTATAGACGCTTGGACCATGCCCCTAATCCCTTAAAATTAAAGATTGTTTTGGCTCTATTGCAATGGGGTATTATAATTGGTATAACTCTCGGTATATTTAATCAATGGTTGATAGGGCTTTTGAAAATTGATCTTGGAGAACATGCCATTGAAACGTTTCTACAGAACTATTCCATTGTTCCACTTTTCCTTATGGCAGTAATTATTGCTCCGGCAGTTGAAGAAATTTTGTTTCGCGGCCCGTTGATCTGGTTCAAGAATAAGAAATATTTCAAATATTGTTTTTATGCTTCTGTTTTATTATTTGCGGCCGTGCATATGACCAATTTTGAAATGACAAGGGAAGTATATTATATTGCACCGCTCTTAGTGGCGCCACAATTGATCTTGGGCGTATTTTTGGGGTATGTTCGTGTTAAATTGGGACTACAGTGGTCTATTTGTTTGCACGCCATGTATAATGGTATACTGGTTATCCCCATACTTCTTTACAAATTATTAAATTTCCCTTTGGAATGACGCAGGATGAGTTAAAAGAATTTTTGGATGCCAAGGTAGAAGAATATAATCGCCCGGATTTTTTATCTACAGACCCACTCCGGATACCTCATGGATTTACAAAAAAGGAAGATATAGAGATCAGTGGATTCTTAACCGCTACAATTGCTTGGGGCAATAGAAAAAGTATCATCAACAATTCGGAGCGAATGATGGAACTGTTGGAGAACTCCCCTTTCGACTTTGTAATGAACCATCAAAAGAGGGATCTGGAAAAACTTCAAGGGTTTGTACATAGGACTTTTAATGGGGAAGACCTAAGGTATTTTATACGCAGTCTAAACAATATTTATAAGGAACATGGTGGATTGGAAAACGTATTCGCCTTGAAGGGGAATATAACTTCCCTGCAAATGTCTATTTCCCAATTCAAGACTATATTCTTTGAGTTGGACCATCTGGCTAGAACCACAAAACATGTTTCCGACCCTCAAAAGGGATCTGCGGCCAAACGAATCAACATGTTCTTGCGCTGGATGGTAAGAAATAACAGCAGCGGCGTGGATTTTGGTATCTGGGATAAGATTTCGCCTTCGCAATTGTCTTGTCCATTGGATGTTCATTCGGGCAATGTGGCACGCAAATTGGGACTAATCCAACGCAAACAGAACGACGGCAAGGCCTTGGCAGAATTGGATGCCAATCTCAGAAAATTGGACCCCCATGATCCGGTAAAGTACGATTTTGCTTTATTTGGTCTGGGTGTTTTTGAGAAATTTTAAAACCGATCTATTGTAGCCGTACCTTACTAAAAATGTCGGGATCCCCCTTAGATTTAAAAATTTCAGACTAATCCGCCCCTAGATATTGTTATTTGCTTTTATTTGGTCACTTATATTACTTGTCGTGGTCCTGAAGGGATTCCAAAATTTCCATTTCACTGTGTTTTTTGGAGAAATTCATGGCACATTCTATCAGGGCCAAGTGCGAATAGGCCTGCGGGAAGTTTCCTAGCAACCTTTTAGTCTTAAAATCGATATCCTCACTAAATAAACCCAAATGATTGCTATAGCTTAACAGTTGGTCAAAATGTTTCATGGCCTTCTTTTCGTGGCCTATCTTAAACAGGCTATTAATGAACCAAAAGGTACAAATGGTAAAGGATGAGGAGGGCAGTCCAAAGTCATCCTCATTTTTATACCTATATAGCAATCCGTCATTGCAAAGTTCTTTTTCAATGGCCAGTACCGTGCTTACATATTTAGGGTCTTTGGGGTCAATGAAGCCGTAGGATTCCATCAATAAGACCGAGGCGTCCAAATGCGGCGACCCATAAGATTGTGTAAATGCCTGTTTTTCTTCGTTCCACGCGTGCTGATGGATATCCTCCCTGATCTGTTTTTCCAAAGTACGCCATTTATCCACTTTTCGCTTTTTACCAAAAAGTTCGGCTACTTTAATCGCCCTGTCGATGGCTGTCCAGCACAGAATTTTTGAAAACGTAAAATGCCTATCTTCCGTACGGAATTCCCATATTCCCTTATCGGCCTCTTGCCAATGCTTATTTACGATCCAAACAATACCTTTGGTAATTCCCCATAGCTCTTCCCCATTTTCTATTTCCGTGTCAAATTTTTCCAATTGGGTATATATGACGTCCATTAGGATACCATAAATATCGTTCTGTCGCTGTTTATATGCGGCATTTCCCATTCTTACTGGTTTGGAACCCTTGTACCCTTTTAAATGGTCCAAAGTTTCTTCGGTCAACTTTTTTTCTTTGTTGATGCCGTACATGATCTGTAATTTCTCATCCTTATCGGGGATGAGGTCGATAATAAATTGTAAATATCGTTTGGCTATATTCTTATGCCCTAATTGGCCCACGACCTTGATAACCATGGAAGCATCCCGTATCCAACAAAAGCGATAGTCCCAATTTCTGACCTCCCCTATGGTCTCAGGGAGCGAGGTGGTTGCAGCGGCAAGAACTGCCCCCGACTTGTCATAACTCAACATCTTTAGGGTTAGGGCACTTCTTTTTATCTCGGCATCATATTTCTTATAAGTGGGGGTCTTGCTGGACCAATTCAACCAGTATACCTTGGTGCGCTCCAGTTCCAAATAGACCCTTTCCAAGGTTGGTTCCAATATCTTTTCATTGTAACCCAAGAGAAAATACCCATCGCTTTCCAGAACTATTTCTTCTTGTGAAATGATATCTTCCTTGTTGAAGGAAGTGTAGAGAAAAAAAGTGTCAAATTTTACTTCATGGGTTAAACTGGCAATAAAACTTTCTTTCACATAGGTATTTGTTTTCCCCATGGCATACTCCAATTTGGGATTGTACAAAACCTTGAATACGGGTTTGCCGGAAAGGTGTTTTATATATCTTATAATTTCCGGTGGTGCATTGTATCCCCCGCTTGGTTTGTAATAACGCGGCATAAAATCCTGTATTTCAAAACTATTTTCACCATCGGAAAATTTAGTGACCAAGATTGCAGTAAGGGGAATATATTTTTGTTCTATGGTATAAGTGTCATCTACCAGGATTTCAAAGCTCCCTCCTATTTCATCATCTAAAATTTTTGCAAAAATGGAGGAGGAATCAAACTCTGGTAAACAGCACCAGTCTAAAGAACCCTTCTTAGAAATCAATGCCGCACTTCTACAATTCCCTATTATACCGTAGTCTAAATTATCCATATATCATTTTATTCTTTAAATAAACCTAATTAGTAGGTTTTACACATCATTTTACCGAAATTTAAGGAAATTTAATGCGAATAACCTTTAAAAAAAGCAAATTATGGACAAAACTATCATAATCTCAAATAGATTACCCGTTCAATTACAAATTGACAATGGAGGCATCACTGCAATACCAAGTGTGGGCGGGTTGGCAACGGGTATGAAATCTGTTCATACAGGGGGCGATAGTTTATGGATCGGTTGGAGTGGATTAACGGATGAAGAGATTCCGGACGGACTTGCTCCTGAAATAGACAAGGCCTTAGCTAAACACGGGTCGTCCAAAGTAAATCTAACTGCGGAGGAAGTAGATGGGTTTTATTATGGATTTAGTAACCGTACCATATGGCCTCTTTTTCATTATTTTTTGGAATATTCAGAATTTGAGTTGGAAAGCTGGGACACCTATAAAAGCGTTAATCAAAAATTTGCGGATGCCATTTTGAAAGAAGCAGGGGAAAACGATACCATTTGGGTACATGACTATCAATTAATGCTGGTGCCACAAATGGTCAGGGAAAAACGCCCAAATATTTCCATTGGTTTCTTTTTGCATATTCCCTTTCCATCATACGAAATCTTTAGAACCTTACCCTGGCGTAAGGAAGTTCTAATGGGGTTGTTGGGATCGGATTTGGTAGGTTTCCATACCTATGATTACGAACGGCATTTTTTAAGTTCTGTTCGAAGGTTATTGGGGCTTGAGGTTAGTTTTAACGATATTTATCTGGAGGACAGGGTTATTAAAGTGGATTCTTTTCCTATGGGAATCGATTACAAGAAATTTAGTGATGCGGCTAAAAAACATGATAAAAACAAAACTGGTGAGCGATCTGAATTACAGCGCAGGCTGGATATGCACAAGGAATCGGACCCGGAGGCCAAATTCTTTTTATCTATAGACCGATTGGATTATTCCAAAGGGATTGCCAAACGACTTAATGCCTTTGAATACTTTTTGAACAAATACCCACAGTATAAGGAAAAGGTTAGACTTATTGTTCTAGCTGTTCCATCAAGATCAAATGTGCCACAATATCAATTATTGAAAAAAGAAATAGACGAATTGGTGGGTAGGATCAATGGCGAATTCTCTACCGTGAGCTGGACGCCCATTTGGTATTTTTACCGCTCCATGCCGTTCGAGAACCTGATTGATCTTTATACCTCCAGCGATATTGCCTGGCTGACCCCAATACGTGATGGGATGAACCTTGTAGCCAAAGAATATATTGCAACAAGAACGGATAAAACAGGCGTTCTTATCTTGAGTGAGATGGCTGGTTCCGCTAATGAAATGAATGAAGCCCTGCTCATAAACCCCAATAATTTTGAAGAGATTGCGGATACCCTTTACGAGGCCATTAATATGCCGGTTGAAGAGCAGAAGGCAAGAAATGCCATTTTGCAAAAGAGATTGGAAAGGTATAACGTTGAAAAATGGGCCAATGATTTTATGACCTCCCTGAAAAATCAAAAACTAATAGACCATTCCTATAAGTCGCGCAGGTTGTCCAATGATATTTTGAGCGACATTAAAAAGGATTATATTAAAGCGAAAAAAAGATTAATGTTCCTGGACTATGACGGTACCTTGGCGGGCTTTCACGGGGATCCCCAAAAGGCCAATCCGGATGAGGCATTGTATGGTTTGTTGGACCGCATGTCCGCATTGGAAAACACGGATGTCTATTTAATTAGTGGTCGGGATAAGGACACTTTTACCAAATGGTTTTTACCAAAGAAGTACAACATGATTGTGGAACATGGGGTGTGGATTTCCGAAAATGGGGAAGATTTTAGAATGTTGGAGAATGTAAAAAAAGATTGGATGGAAAAAATTCACCCAGTATTGGAATCCTTTGTGGATAGGACGCCGGGTAGTTTTATTGAAGAAAAAAACTATTCCCTGGCATGGCACTACCGAAAGACCGATCCAGATTTTGGCCAAAAACGGGCCACGGAACTCAATACAGTACTTACAAGTCTTATAGCCAACGACGATCTGAGTATACTTAATGGAAATAAGGTTATTGAAATTAAGAGCAGTAATGTAAATAAAGGTAGGGCTGCAATGCGCGTATTTTCGCAAAAGGAATATGATTTTGTATTTGCCATAGGTGATGACTGGACCGATGAATTTATGTTCCAGGAATTACCGGAAAGCGCCATTACGGTAAAGGTGGGTAGGCAAAAGACCCAGGCTACTTATTATGTGGACAGCATTAAAAATGTCCGAGGACTATTGGAGCATTTTATTGATTAAGAAAGTAAAATCTTGCGTAATCAGATATAGGTTGTTGCGACTATTTTAGATTATATCTGTTCATACATGTCCGTTGTGAAACCTATTGCCAAATTGAAGTCGGGTTCTTATATACTGCCCATCATTATAGTTTCGCAATTTGCGTGCACTTCGTTGTGGTTTGCTGGTAACGCCGTTTTGGATGATCTAGTCCTAAAAACCGGATTGGGAACTGAAATTATTGGCTATGTGCTGTCTTCGGTTCAAATAGGTTTTATTTTGGGCACCTTGGTGTTTGCTATTTTTATGATTGCGGATCGCTTTTCCCCTTCCAAAGTCTTTATGTTCAGCGCCTTCTCGGCAGCAATATGTAATATGGTGCTTCTGTTCCAGGACATCTCCAATACAACACTTTTTATGGCAAGATTGGGAGCCGGTTTTTTTCTTGCCGGCATTTACCCTGTAGGGATGAAGATAGCAGCCGATTACTATGAAAAAGGCTTGGGCAAGGCCCTTGGATATTTGGTCGGTGCCTTGGTGCTGGGTACGGCATTTCCCCATTTGCTGCAAGGCTTGAAATTGAGCGAAGATTATAGCATTGTAATTACAATAACCACCTTATTGACAATTCTGGGCGGGGCAACCATTTATTTTATGGTCCCCGATGGTCCGTATAGAAAACCTAGTAAGGTGTTGCAACTAAGAGCAGGAATGGCACTTTTTAAGATCCCTGCTTTTAAGAAAGCGGCCATAGGCTACTTTGGACATATGTGGGAACTATATGCGTTCTGGGCCTTCATTCCCTTTGCTATTAAAACTTACAATTCCATTCATAATAACCATCTTCCGTTTTCCTTGTGGACATTTTCTATTATTGGTCTGGGCGGTATTTCATGTGCCATTGGCGGACATTTTGCACTTAGATGGGGAAGTAGGAAAGTTGCCCTGATTTCATTGCTGCTGTCGGGGATCCTCTGTATAGCTTCCCCTTTGTTTTTTCTCCTGCCCTCCTACCTATTTCTATTGGCTTTTTGCCTTTGGGGAATGTTTGTGGTTTCGGATTCGCCCCAATTCTCCACCTTGGTGGCTTCTGCAGTGCCTTTGGAGCTAAAGGGTACGGCACTTACCCTGGTAAATTGCATTGGTTTCTCTATCAGTATAATCAGCATACAATTGCTAACTTACTGGTTGGAAGTTGTAGATTCCAGTTATATTTTTACAGTTCTGAGCATTGGTCCTATTCTAGGAATATGGGCACTGCGAAAAGGAGGACTTAACAAATAATTAAGAAGTTAATTTTACGGATAAACGTAAATTACCAAGTTAAAACCCAAGACGAATGCACAAATTTGTTATTGCCTGTATATTTTTATTTTCTGTTTGCTTAATAGGGCAAACAGACCAGCGTATCTATGATATTATGAACAAGGTTTCGGCCGAAAGAATTAAAAAAGACGTTACAACTTTGGTAAACTTCGGTACACGCCATACCCTAAGTGATACTATTTCCAATACTAGGGGTATAGGCGCAGCAAGAAGATGGATCAAAAGTGAGTTCGACAGGATTTCCGAAAAATGCAACGATTGCCTTGAGGTAAGCTATCAAAGGGACTTGGTTAAAAAGGAAGAAAGTAATCGGATTCCAAAGGATGTTTGGGTAGTTAATGTTGTGGCCATCCAAAGGGGCACCACATATCCGGATCGCTATATTATTATGAGCGGGGATATTGATTCGCGTGTCAGCGATGCCAACAATTACACTTCGGATTCTCCCGGTGCCAATGATAATGCCAGTGGTATGGCAGGGACTATAGAGGCGGCTAGGGTCCTTTCCAATTATAAGTTTGAGAACAGTATCATATACCTAGGACTTTCAGGAGAGGAACAAGGTCTTTTTGGGGGCCAGGGCCTGGTAAAAAGTGCCAAGGAAAAGGGATGGGATATTATTGGAATATTCAACAACGATATGATAGGCAATATTAAGGGGGGAGATGGAATTATTAGTAATACCGATTTTAGGATTTTTTCTGAACCTGTGCCCCCTACCGAGACGGAAAGGGAAAGAAATATGCGCAGGTTTTATGGAGGGGAAGTGGACGGTATTTCCAGACAATTGGCTCGATACGTATATAAGAACGTTAAAACCTATATGCCGGAAATGAACCCAATGATGATCTATAGATTGGATAGGTTTGGACGTGGTGGCCACCACCGTCCCTTTAATGATGCGGGTTATGCCGGAATCAGGATAATGGAGGCACATGAAAATTACACCCAACAGCATCAGGATATTCGGGTAGAAAATGGAATAGCTTATGGAGATGTTTTGGAACATGTGAATTTTGACTATGCCAAAAAATTAACTTCAGTGAATGCCATTAATCTGGCTTCCTTGGCCTGGGCTCCTCCTGCCCCTAAAGAGGTAAGTATTGGAGGTATTGTAGAACCATCGGCAAAATTTCAATGGAGCAAGGTTCCCGGCGCAACCGGATATAAAATTTATTGGAGGGATACCACATCCCCCACTTGGGACCATAGCAGGTTTGTGGGCGACATTTCGGAATTTACCTTGGAAGGTGTTGTATTGGATAATTTTTTCTTTGGGGTGTCTGCTGTTGGGAATGACGGTTTTGAAAGTGTAGTGGTGTTTCCAAATGCGATTTTAAGGTAAAACAGGACGGTTAGAACTAAATTGTATGAAATTAAATTTACAAATACTTGTCCTCGTGTTGGGCTTTAGCGGGATATTAAAGGCCCAAGGATCAAAACAACTTTCCGATTCCCTTATACATGCGGAATGGGTAGATTTTGAAAGGGATAACGGTAGCGTTTTAAAGGCTTTTGTTGTGTATCCTGAAAGCCGTGCAGCTACCAAAGCAGTGATTGTAATTCACGAAAATCTGGGATTAAATGAATGGATAATAACCTTTTCAGAGAAGGTGGCCGGCCAAGGATTTTTGGTAATAGCCCCAGATCTAATATCGAATCGCGTTGAGGGTATTGAAAAAACTACCGATTTTGAAAATAATGATAAGGTTAGAGATGCCATTTATGCCCTGGACCAGGAGCATGTAACAAAAGATTTGAACTTGGTCTATAATTACGTAGAAAATGACCCAGCCGTCAATGGGAAAATTTCGGTTGTTGGATTTGGTTGGGGGGGCTCCCAGAGTTTCAGTTATGCGGCACAAAACCCAAATCTGGAAAATGTAATGGTTTATTACGGTGCGGCCCCACAGGATTTAACTATATTAAAATTTATTAAATCGCCAGTATATGGTTTTTATGGTGCTGCCGATAATAAGGTAAATATGACGATTCCCGACACTGAAAAAACAATGAAGGATTATGGTAACCTTTATACTTTTGACATATATGAAGACGCAGGTCATGCTTTTATGAGTAGGGGTGCCCAAGAAGCTTATGGACCAAATAATATGGCTTATGAAAAGTCATGGAAGAAATTAATATCGCTTTTAAAATGAAGAAAATAACGATATGCTTGTTGTTCGGTTGGGCTCTTTCCTCCTATTCACAACAGCCGACATTTACCAAACAGGATACCCTAAGAGGCAGTATTACCCCGGAGCGCTCTTGGTGGGACCTTAATTTTTATAATTTGAGTGTTGAAGTGAAACCCGATGAGAAATTCATTTCGGGTAGTAATATAATTCGTTATACGGTTTTGGAAGAACAGCAGCTGCTGCAAGTAGACCTTCAACCGCCTCTAATTATTGAAAAGATTACCCAGGATGGACATAATTTAAATTGGGAATCGAATGGAAACGCCCATTTTGTCACCCTTAAGAAGCCACAACGGAAAGGGGACGTAAATGAAATAAAAGTGTATTACTCTGGTCATCCCAAAGAAGCAGTCCGAGCCCCATGGGACGGTGGTTTTTCATGGAAAAAAGACAACAATGGAAAATACTTTGTAGCCACTTCCTGTCAAGGTTTGGGGGCTAGTGTCTGGTGGCCAAATAAGGACCATATGTACGACGAGGTAGATAGTATGGCCATAAGCATTACAACTCCAAAAGACTTAATAGATGTCTCCAATGGAAGGCTTCTAAAAGTGGAGGAAAAAAAAGATAGCAATACCTATCATTGGTATGTGGCCAATCCTATCAACAATTATGGGGTAAATATCAATATAGGCGATTATGTCCATTTTGGAGAAACTTATAATGGGGAAAAGGGAAAATTGTCGATGGACTATTATGTGCTTCGGGAAAATGAGGAACAAGCCAAGGAACAGTTCAAACAGGCTCCAATGATGATGGAAGCCTTTGAACATTGGTTTGGCCCCTACCCCTTTTATGAAGACGGCTTTAAGTTGGTGGAAGTACCGTATTTGGGGATGGAACATCAAAGTTCGGTTACTTACGGTAATCAGTTCAAGAATGGATATTTGGGCAGAGACCTTTCAAAAACTGGTTGGGGGTTAAAATTCGATTTTATCCTTATCCATGAATCGGGTCATGAATGGTTCGCCAATAATATAACCTACAAGGATATGGCCGATATGTGGATACACGAAAGCTTTACGGCCTATTCGGAAAACTTGTATGTAGATTACCACTTCGGTAAAAAAGCTGCCTCGGAATATGTAGTGGGTACCAGGGCAAATATTAATAACGACAAGCCCATAATTGGCCCTTATAATGTTAACAAACAAGGTTCGGGAGACATGTACTATAAGGGTGCCAATATGTTGCACACCTTAAGGCAACTTCTTGAAGACGATGAAAAATGGCGTACCATCCTTAGGGGGCTCAACAAAGAATTCTACCATAAAACGGTGACCACAAAAGAAATTGAGGATTATATAAGTAAAAGTTCTGGTATTGACCTTACCCAATTTTTTGACCAATACCTCAGGACTGTTAAGATACCCATTTTGGAATATGAGGTAAAAAACAAACAACTGCGATACAGATATACCAACATTGTAAATGGTTTTGATATGCCTCTAAGACTAAGTATAAATGGTATCGAAGATTGGTATTACCCCAATGCAGGTTGGAAATCAAAAACCTATGAAGAGGATATTCAAACTGTAGAAGTGGATGAAAATTTTTATGTAGACCCTAAAAGTATATTATTTTGAAAGGGATTGAAGAATTCTATTTTAAAACGGATGAGGAATGGCGCAATTGGTTACACGAGCATCACAAAAGTTGTTCTGGGGTTTATCTTATTTTTTATAAAGTAGCCCACGAAAAGGATAGTATGCGCTGGGAAGATGCCGTAAAGGTTGCCCTGTGTTTCGGATGGATAGACAGTACCGTTAAAAGCCTTGGGGACGGAAAACGACGGCAATATTTTTGCCCTAGAAAGTCAAAAAGTGTTTGGAGTAAACTAAACAAAACCTATATTAAAGAACTCAAAAATAAGGGAGAAATGCACCCAAGTGGACTGACCAAAATTAAGGAAGCTAAAATGGATGGTTCCTGGAATGCTATGGACGATGTTGAAAATGGTGTTATCCCAGAGGATCTGAAACTTGCATTCGATGTGGAGCCCACAGCCTATGTAAATTATCATGGTTTTGCCACCAGTTATAGAAAAAGCTATCTTTATTGGCTTTACCAAGCCAAGCGGGAAGACACAAGGCAGAAACGGATAAGGGAGATTATATCGCTTTGCAAGGAAAATAAAAAGGCGCGCGACCAATAAATGGTTAGCTTCGTAAAAATCTAAAAACAATAATTCATTAAAATGGACATAAATCTAGCAGTATTAATAGACGGTGACAATATTCCCTCTGCCTATGTAAAGGAGATGATGGAGGAAATTGCCAAATATGGCAACCCTACCATAAAAAGAATATATGGTGACTGGACCAATCCCAAATTGTCCAAATGGAAGAATTTGTTGTTGGAAAATGCCATAACCCCCATTCAACAATATGCTTATACCACGGGCAAGAATGCTACCGACTCCGCTATGATCATTGATGCTATGGATATTTTGTATTCCAATAAGGTAAGTGGTTTTTGTATTGTTTCCAGTGATAGCGATTTTACCCGTTTGGCTACCAGGTTAAGGGAAGCTGGTATGAACGTGATCGGCATTGGTGAAAAGAAAACCCCAAATCCTTTTATTGTAGCATGTGATAAATTTATATATATTGAGATTCTAAAAAACCAAACAGAGGAAAGTTCCTCTGAAACTACAGATAGCAAAAGGGGTAAGAAGGACAATGTGGACAAGATTACACAAAAGGAAATTAAGCTTATTGCTTCCACAATTTCCGATCTTGCCGATGATGATGGTTGGGCTTTCTTGGGAGATGTAGGTAGTCTGCTTCAAAAGAAGCAGCCCAATTTTGATTCACGGAACTATGGTTTTCAAAAATTGACCCCATTGATAAAGTCCATTAAAAACTTTGAAATAGACCAACGCGAAAATGTTAAGGGACGGTTTAAGTTAATTTACGTTAGAAACAGGTAGATCCCTTATTTTTCAGACTAGGTAAAATAAATTATTCAGGACAGTATAGCTTGTCCAGATTGGTTAATTCCCCCTGCCGCCAATAACGGCAATACGTATTAACTTTAAACCTTTATCAAAATGAAAAAAATTAGTTTACTCATTTGTTTTGTAACTTTTCTTTCCTGTGCCCCAAAAAAGAAAAGTATTAGCCCAACAGCCATATTGATAACAGGTGTCAATATTGTTGATGTTAGCAACGGTGATATCCAACAGAATAGACAGGTAGTAATCGACTCCGGAAAAATCAAAAAAATAGTGGAAACGGTAGAGGACGCTGAGGAATATCCTACTAAAATTGAAGCCAAGGACAAATACCTTATTCCAGGACTGGCAGAAATGCACGCGCACATTCCCCAGCCTCCTACCAGCAACACCCGTATAGAGGAAACTTTATATTTATACCTTTCCAATGGTATCACCACCATTAGGGGAATGTTGGGTCACCCTACCCATCTGGACCTAAGGGAAAAGGCATTAAAAGGGGAAGTTTTGAGTCCCCGTATTTTTACTTCCAGTCCTTCATTTAATGGCAATACAGTAACCACCAAGGAGGAGGCTGTTGAGAAAGTTACCACATATAAGAACGAGGGCTACGATTTTCTTAAAATACACCCGGGGATGCAGTTGGAGGTTTTTGATCAGATGGTGGAAACTGCCAATGAACTTAATATTCCCTTTGCCGGCCATGTGCCGGTGATGGTTGGCATACGACATGCTCTGGAAAGCAAATATGCTTCTATAGACCATGTTGACGGTTATTTGGAAGGACTTGTACCAGAATCTGAAGGCGTTGACCCTTCTGCCAATGGGTTTTTTGGGTACTCCTTTACCCCTTTGGCCGATACTTCCAAAATTGATGAGTTGGTGGCCCTGTCCAAAAAGAACCAGGTATGGGTTGTACCCACACAGAGTTTATTTGAGAGGTAGTTTGCTCCAGTAAGCTCGGACGAATTGTTGAAACAAACGGAAATGAAGTATATGCCCGTTTCCACTTTGGAGGACTGGAAGAGAAGAAAGGATGAATCCACTAAACCTGAATCCGGGTTTAACGAAGAGCAATGGAATAAGTTCACGGCCATAAGAAGGCAGCTGATCCTTAAACTACAGGAGAATGGACATGGTATGTTATTGGGTTCGGATGCGCCACAATTGTTCAATGTTCCCGGCTTTTCCATTCATCATGAGGTTGATGGGATGTTAGAAGCGGGACTAACTCCTTTAGAGATTTTGCAGTCCGGAACCATTAATCCGGCCATTTACTTTGGGATGGAGGATACCTTCGGAAGCATAAAGGAGGGTCTGGATGCAGATTTGGTATTATTAAATTCCAATCCCCTCTTGGATATTACGGCGCTAAAACAGATTTCTGGTGTCATGGTAAGAGGAAAATGGTTATCCAAGGAATCTATAGCCGAGAAGTTGGAGCAAATAGCCGATAATGCCATAAACCATTAATATCCATTTTTACCGTAATAACCTCTACTTGGGTTTTGAAAATTCATTCATGATGTTGGATGTTTACTTCGAGCCTGGAATCATGACGAAATAGAATGCTATTGATCAGATATCCCCAAAAAAAAATGTGATTTCTGTAGAAACTGTATTTTTGGGCCTTGGGCGGCATAAACTCGCTTAAACGAAACTTAAATAATAATTATAAACACAAAAAAGAAACGCGTCAACATTATGAAGAAAATTTTAGGCTTACTTATCCTTATTTCAACCTTTACTATGAAAGCACAGGAAAATGGGGAAGACAAGTTGGGATCCTGGCATATGTATTTCGGCACCAACAAGATTAGTGACAAATTAAGTATCCACACAGAAGCACAGCTCCGCTATTACGAACAGGCCAAAAATTTTAATCAATTGCTTTTGCGAACGGGCCTAAACTATCATATAGATGCCAATGCCTGGACCACTTTCGGATACGGCTATATTGTTACTGATGGTAGTTTCGAGGAATTTCCAGATGAAACGAATTCTATTGAGCACCGTATTTTTGAACGGTTTTTCCTGAAAAATAAGGTCTGGGAATTTAACTTTGAGCATAGGTATACCCTGGAACAACGTTTTTTGGATTTTGGGGATCGTAACGATGTGCAACATAGGATGCGGTATCGTTTGCAGATGACCCTTCCTTTGACCAATACCTTCTTTCTTAACTTCTATGACGAAATCTTTATCAATCTTCAAGATGATACTTTTGGTCAAAACCGGCTCTATGCCGCTTTGGGAATAAATGTAACCAATAATTTGAGCGTACAGGCGGGCTATTTGAAAAATCATTTTTCAGGGGCACATTATGACCGACTTCAGATAGGTGTTACCTATAATCCCGACTTAAGGGGTATACTGAAGAAAAAATAGTATTATGAACCAACAAAAAGTAAGTTTTAAAAATGTGAATGGGGAAACCTTGGTAGGGCGCTTGTCCCTTCCTGCCAACCAACACCCACATAATTTTGTACTATTTGCACATTGTTTTACCTGCAATAAAAACTTTACCGCCATAAGGAATATAAGCAGGGCCCTTACAGCGGACGGCTTTGGGGTTTTGCGTTTCGATTTCACTGGTCTTGGCGAAAGTGAAGGCGAATTTTCGGATTCCAATTTTTCTGGCAATGTGGAGGACCTGTTGGAGGCGGCCAAATATTTGGAAGAGCATTACGCTGCTCCAACTTTGATCATTGGCCATTCCTTGGGCGGGGCCGCAGTCATTCTTGCCGCGCAAAAAATATCTTCCATAAGGGCCATTGCAACTATTGCTGCACCGTCCAATCCTTTACATGTAAAACACATTTTTAAGGATAATATCGAAACCATAAAGGATAAAGGAATTGCAGAGGTAAATATTGGAGGAAGAAGCTTTACTATAAAAAACCAGTTTTTGGAAGACTTAAAATCACAATCCTTCCAGGAAACCTTAAAGAATTCTGGAAAGTCTATTTTGATTCTTCATTCCCCCCAGGACCAGGTTGTGGAAATAAAAAATGCAGAGGAGATTTACATTGCGGTTCGCCATCCCAAAAGCTTTGTTTCTTTGGATGGGGCCGACCATTTACTAAGTAATCCCAAGGACGCCACCTATACCGGGGAAATAATTGGAAAATGGTCTAAAAGATATTTGGAGATGCCTGGGGCCATAGCCTTGGAAACGGAAAAAGAAGTGGTTGCCAGTTTGGATAGTGCTGATGGATTTACCACTCAATTGAAAGTCGGGAGTCATTATATCACCGCGGATGAGCCTGTTTCATATGGTGGAAATAATTTTGGTCCTTCTCCCTATGAATTGGTATCGGCCGGCCTGTCGGCCTGTACAGCAATGACCATACAGATGTATGCCAAAAGAAAGAAATGGCCTTTGGAAAATGTGGAAGTGCATACCTCCTATCAAAAATTACATGCGGACGATTGTCAGAACTGTGATTCTAGCGAGGCAAAAATAGATACTTTTCAGAGAGCCATCAAACTTACTGGCAGCCTGGACGACAAACAAATTGCCAGAATAATGGAGATTGCAGATAAATGCCCTGTTCACAGAACCTTGAAAAGCGAAATAAAAATCGATACTACTTTGCTGAACACCTAGAATTGACAATGCATTTTCCTTGAATTCCAGAGCATTATTAAAATATGATTAATTCATTTTAAAGAATTGTTCGACAACATTTTTTATGCTTAACTTTATAGCTAATATTTCAAATAAAATATCATGAAAAAAATCGCTTTTGCATGCTTAAGTTTACTTTTAATTACTGGAATAAGCTGTAAGGATGCCAAAAAAGGGCAAGATGGTGGGGCCGTAGAATTGGAGGCCGCTCCTTCCGAAAAATTTAGCCTGGTCAAAGATTCTACCAAAGTAAGTTTCACGGCGTATAAGACGACCGAAAAATTGCCTGTTGGCGGCAAGTTTACCAAAATTAATATTACAAATACCACGGAAGGCGCTACTGCTATGGAAGCCCTGAATGGTACCACTTTTAACATTCCTGTGAGCAGTCTGTTTACGAATGATGCTACAGGTACCAGGGACCCCAAGATTTTGGAATTCTTTTTCGGTGTTATGGATAATACAGAACTTATTTCAGGGGTATTTAAAGTTGAAGGTGAGGATAATTGTTCTATAGACGTTACGCTAAACGGAAAAACCGCCAATATTCCCCTAGATCATGAAATGTCCGGAGATAACAGCTATTCCTTTAGCGGTGTAATGAATTTAGAGAATTGGGATGCCTTAAATGCCGTGGCATCTATAAACAAAGCATGCGAAGTATTGCATACGGGTAAGGACGGTGTTAGTAAGACTTGGAGCGAGGTTGCCGTTCATGCCGATGTCCTTTTGCAAGAAAAATAATGCTAATTATTCAGGAAGGAGCAGTGTCTAAATATCCTTCCCTTGAAATAAAAAAAGATTGATTAGGAATCCCCGTATTTGTTTTGTACAAATTCGGGGATTCTTAATTAAGATAGATCGATTTTTGACTCAATTGAGTTATAAAATAACGCGTATCCCTTCTGGTCTTGACATCCTTTCCCAAAATTGGTAATTTTATGAGAACCTAAAAAAATGAAAGATGAAAAATATAAAATTATTGTCCTTGGTATTACTTTTCCTCGGCACCTATAGTTGTAAGGAGGCAAAGAAGGAAGCCAAGGACACCATGGAAAATGTTGAAGCAATGGCCGAGGAAATAAAAGAGGAAATAGAAGTTAAGACCCTTAAATTTTCACTGGAACCTAAAAGCGACAGTAATGTTAAAGGCGAGGTAAGCTTTATAGAAGAGAACGGCACCGTAAGTATGAATGCCAATTTGTCCGGACTTACCCCAGGGGAGCACGCCATTCATATTCATGAAAAAGCGGACTGTTCCTCGGCAGACGGAAAATCTACCGGTAGCCATTGGAACCCTACCTTTGCCCCTCATGGTAAATGGGGTTCCACGGAAGGTTATCACAGGGGAGACATTGGAAATTTCACGGCAGATGCGGAAGGAAATGCAACTGTGGAGTTTTCTACTGACGAGTGGTGTTTGGGATGTGGGGACGAGACCAAAAACCTAATCGGAAAAGGAGTCATTGTGCATCAAGGGGAAGATGATTTTGTAACCCAACCCACTGGTGATGCCGGGGGAAGGATTAGTTGCGCCGGTATTATAGAATAGTGATCAGTTTGAAAAAAATTATTAAGCTGCTTTTTGGGCAGCTTTTTTTATCTTTAAAAAAATTCTTGAATGGAATTAGAAATAATTGTAGAACAATTTCAAAAAAAGGATGCTGATGCTTTTCAAAAGCTTTACAATATGTATTCCGAAAATATTTGTGGGGTAATAAATACTATTGTTAAGAATAACAGTGTTGCCGAAGAGATTTGTCAGGATGTGTTCATGAAGGCATGGAAGAATGCAGAAAGCTACAATGCCTCCAAAGGCCGTTTCTTTACCTGGATATTAAATATTGCAAGGAATGCCGCCATCGATGAAATACGCAGTAAGTCGCATAAAAATAGTAAAAAGAACCTTTCCGCTGATTACTTCGTAGGTATTTTGGAAAGTATGACGGATAGTGAAGAAGGAAAGGAAGATATCATTGGGATAAAAAAACTATTGGTAAATTTAAAGGACAAGTGTATCGAGATCATAGAGTTACTTTATTTTAAAGGGCTAACACAGAAAGAAGTATCAAAAGAATTGGACATTCCATTGGGAACGGTAAAGACAAGAAATAGAAGTTGTATTTCCCAAATAAGGACGAACATGGCATTATAATATGGATACAAAGGAATACATAGCATCTGGTATATTGGAACTATATGTTGCAGGTACCCTTTCCGATTTAGAAAATTTGGAGGTGTATCTAAATGCGGAGAAATATCCTGAAATAAAAAAGGAAATTGAGGGCATTGAAGCTTCGGTTTTGTCATTGACCAAGTCCGTTTCCCCTGGAACAAAAGGATTTAGTGATATACAGAATAGAATGGCCAAGGCGGGTACTGTCAAAACCGAACCGATTAGAAACAAAGTAAGTTGGACGGCCTATTTGGGCTGGGCCGCATGCTTGGTATTTTTGGGAGGTTTAATATGGCTCTATCAGCAGAACGATCAATTGAAATTAGATCTAGAAGTAGTTTCCAGGGAAAACGACGCTATGGAACTGCAGATTGCCGATTCCAAAAATTCTTTGGCAAAAACTGAAGATTTATTGAATACCATTCGTGATAAGAATATAACGGTAGTAGCACTGGGAGGACAGACCGTCTCCCCTACCTCCTACGCAAAGGCTTATTGGAATAAGGGTGAAAAGAAGGTGTATATAGATGCGCAAGGCCTACCCGATCCTCCAAATGGATTTGTTTACCAAGTATGGTCCCTGAAATTAAATCCGTTGACACCAACCAGCATGGGGCTATTGGAGGACTTTGTTGATGATGACAATAAGGTGTTTGCCTTGGCCAACCCCAACGAATCGGAGGCATTCGGTATTACATTGGAACCAGCAGGCGGTAGTGAATCTCCCAATTTGGAACAGTTATATGCTTTAGGAGTGGCCACATCTTAGTACTGGATGATTACCTAATGCAATAATACGTATAAAGGGTTTGTGGTGGAATTGTTCATTATAGACCCTTTCTTTTGTAAAAATACTTTTTATTCAGCTCTAACTTTTTAAAACGGATGTTTTAGGCAACAAATGAACTAATAATCTACTTATTTGAATGAATTTAGCAATTGACTTTTCAGTAAAGAGCCTAAACTTGATGTAATACTTTAATCATTAAAATTAAACATTATGGCAAAGACACTTTACAGCAGATTAGGCGAAATAAATGGGATTACAAAATTAGTGGATGAGGTGGTTGATCTACACATGGGCAATCCAACCGTTAGTCCGCGGTTTGTACCGTATAGGGACCAACCGGAGCGACTCAAGCTTATAAAGCATCATACTGTCCACTTCTTTTGTGCGGGTTCCGGTGGGCCTCAGCAATATGCAGGAAGGGATATGGTTACAACACATAAGGGAATGAATATTTCAGAACAAGAGTATTTGGCAGTTGTGGATGATATTATGGAAGCCATGGATAATAATAATCATGGGGATGACGAAAAAAAAGATGTTCTGGCAATTCTCTATTCCCTTAAGGAAGGTGTAATTCGCTTATAGTTGATATTGTAGCCATGGAATATGGTAGATAAATGCACAAGAATTGATCCTTAATTTTTAAAAATGGCCTCAAATTAATTGGGGCCTTTATGTTATATGTCCTCGGGAGAATATAGTCTTTAATCTAGCCACCTGAGTCCAAATTGTATGGGGGAAGATTTCAAAAAAATCAAAAACCTATGAAATTTTACTAATAATTATTCCTACAAATTAATAGACCTTTGTCTAGTTTAACACCCCAATATCTAATAATATGAACCTATCCAATTGCACTAAAGGGATACTCGGCTGCATTATTACGTTATTCTTCTGTTCCTTGTCCGCCCAAGAATCCAAGGTTTCCGACTATAGTAAGTCCAATGTCGTCCAAAATAGCAAAAGAGCTGACAAGTATCAACAACTTCTAAAACTGGGTTATAAGGAAAACGAAATATTCGAGGACCTTGGCAACGCCAGCTTTTTGGTCGAAAATTATGAGGAAGCCATATTTTGGTATAAAAAGTTAATTGATGCAAACAGGAGTTCTAAGGCCAAGGCAAGTTATTATGAACGATATCTTTTCGCACTAAAAAAAATTAGATCTACAGTGGTGGAAAGTACTTCCGAGGATAAGGATTGGCTGGCTCAAATTAAAGGGGACTATCAAATAAACCGCTCCATAGAGAAAAATAACGATCATCATGAAAAAGTAAGTAAATACAGGGATTTCAACTTTCAACAACCTCAAGAAACGGTGGTATCCAGGGAACTGACTCTGGAAGATCTGGGTTTGGACAGTGAGATGGTAGCTGACATTGAGGACAAGGAAAAGTCTAAATTTGCCTACAATGCGCCAATTGCAATCACCGAAGATGGTCGTACAGCCTATTTTAGTAAGGCCGTATATTCAAAACCTTTGTACGGGGTATTTTCAAAAAAGGAATTGGTACACAGAATATTCAAGGCCAATAAAGTAAACGGGGAATGGCAGAACATAAAAGAAGTTGCATTGGCGCCCAAGCATTATTCGGCCATCCATCCTACCGTTTCACCGGACGGAAAAAGATTGTTCTTTGCCTCCAATATGCCCGGTACGTTTGGGAAATATGATATCTATGTAGCAGACATTCAAAACGACGGTTCTTTTAGTATAGCAAAAAATTTAGGTGAAAAAGTGAACACTGACGATAACGATCTTTATCCAAAAATAATAGGAGGCTCTTCCTTGGTCTTTGCTTCGGAAGGTAGAAAAGGTTTAGGGGGACTGGACGTGTTCATGGTTCAGGTAGATCATAGGAAAGTGGGGACTTCCGTTAACCTTGGAGCAGACATCAATAGTGTTGAAGATGACTTTTCAATTTTACTTACAGGTAAAAACGGAATGGGGTATGTAATGTCCAACAGAGGCGAAAGTAAAAGTCATCCTCAAAGGGTAGCATTCACTTATTCCAAAGAGAAAAGGGACAGGATATTGGAGAAAAAGCAATTCAATATTTTGGAAAGTATTGATGACAAGGCGCAAATACATTACTCAAATACTGTTTTTGAAGAGTAGAACTATCATTAATTATTGTGTAACTGATACAATGTACAGAAGTAAAACTATGATAAATTCATAGTAAGAATTTACCTACATATTTATAATTTGGTCCTCTATATTTTTTTGGACCATTTCAGCAAAATTTTTCTAAAGCCCCGACCAGGTTTGCGGTCAACTTAAGATGAATGATCCAAGTTAAGCGAGAGACACGCACTATATGATTATAAGAAACAAATTATAATCGGAATAACATAAATTTTTCCCCTTGGATGAACTGCAGAGGTGCCATTTTTAAGAAGGTATTGCTCCTAATATTATTTTGCATTGTACTCTGCAATGATGCTTTATTTTGTCAAGAAACCAATTCCGATTTCAATTCCTCTACCTCCTACCACAACCAATTGGTCTACAATAGGTTTTTAATTCATCCTGCTTTTTCATTGGTTAGGGAAAACAAATCCTATGTAAATATTCTACATCAAAATCAATACGCCACTTTTAACGATAATAATCAAAACTATTTTCTGGGATTTGGCAACAAACTGAATGATAATACCGCCATGGGTATAGGAATCTATACCAATCGTGCCGGTGTTATGCAGGAATTTGGAATTAACGCCAACTATGCCACTTCAGTACAATTAGGTCGGAATAGTGATTTAAGTTTCGGAACCAATATCACCTATCTTAATGCAGGAATAGATAAAAACAGGATAATAGCTTCAGAAAACGACCCGGAAATATTGGATGCCAGAAAAGAGACCAGGTTGGCCCTTCAGCCCGGGGCGGTACTATCTATAGGTCAGGTCGATTTTGGTCTATATGCCCAAGACCTTGTTAGTTATAATCAAACGACCAATAGTGTTATCACCAATTTTAGCGACAAAACCCTTAAAGCCTCCCTCCAATATACGCACGAGCTCGACGCTAGGAGAGGCTTGTTTACTAATGGTAGAATTATGCCCTTGTTACAGGTCCATAGGGATGAGGAGGAGAATTTTTCTATAGCAGGATCTGTTTTATTGGACTTACCGGATTATGGTTGGCTGCAGTCAACTTTTGATGATAGGTATGGTTTGTCTGTGGGGCTGGGATTTAATCTTGGTAAAAAGATGACCCTTGGATACGTATTTGAAAAGAATTTTTTAAAATACGGTGCCAGCCTGGGTTGGAACCATGAGCTATCCTTAGCCTACACATTTAAAAATGACTTTGGCGATACCAGGAAACCAATAGTAAATTCCACCTATAGAAAGCCCACCACTACCAAGAAGAGAAAGTCGGACCCCATAGTAAAGAACTACGAAAAAGAGATTAAAAAACTGAAGGCTGAAATACAGCGAAGGGATCAAGGCATAAAATTAAGTGATCAACAATATTCAGAAGTAATTGATGACTACACTGATAAGGAGGGCTCAGGGAATGATATGTTGAGATTAGCTTCTAGTAATGACGGCAGTAGCAATAGCAATTGCGAATGCCAAAGTTCATTGGCCTACCAGAATCACTTGCTCTTAAAGGAGCTGCTTAGAAGTAGGTACGCCAAAAATGACGACTCCAAAGATCATATAATAAACCTCACTGTAAATACGGGCGATGCCGATAAATCTGGAAAAAATGATGGATGCCAAAATACCCTTGCTAACGAAAATCGTTTAATATTGGATGGACTAATACTAAGACAGGACTCTTTGGAATCTGCGAACAAGAGGGAGATTGACAAAAGGTTCGATATGTTGGTTAGGATACTGAAAGACGAAATAAAACAGAGCATGAAAACCGACCTTCAAAAATTAAATACTGAGCAATATGAAACTGCTGTTGCCGATGTGCAGGAAAAAACCATATACCGCATTAATAATGCGGAGAATAAAGAATACAACAAATTACCAATAGAGAATAAAGATTACGCCAAATTACCAATTAGGATGGAGCAGCAATCGGGGATTGCCGGTGTAAAAACAGGCTATTATTTAATTGCCAACGTTTATAAAAATAAGGAAAATGTGGATTCCTTTATAAGTGACCTAAAACACAAAGGGATTAGTGCCAAGCAATTTTTCAATAAGGAAAATGGTCTGTATTATGTGTATTTAGCAGATTACAATAAGAAAAACGAAGCTGAAATGGCTTATACCACAGACTTGGATGGCAAATATCTAAATGAAAAATGGATTATGAAGGTCAATAATAATGCTGCAACCGCCGAAAATTTATATGAAGACGGGGATGAGTTAATTGACCGCTTTGAATAACTCAAATTAGTATTTGTAGGACTGTATGTCTATTATGTTTAATAGTATATGAAAAATTATAAATTTATTTGGCCTCCAATTTTAATAATATATCCTTTTAGGTTGGACCTGAGTTACTTACAATTACAATTTTAATAATTCAATGAAATGGTTTAATTTTTATGAATAATTCATAATAGTCCTTACAATATTATTTTGTAGGAAAATACATCGTTTTTTATGGAGGTTCAAGATTTTATCTCTATATTTAAATTTTATTAACATAATTTTAAGTTTTAAAAACAAGAATTGGAAGATAGAGCATGGCGTTTAAGATATACCTACGGTCTTAAGATGAAGTTTAGCCAAGTGTTCCTTATTTTTCATTATAGTATTTAAACAGAAATAGATTAAATAATATTTAAATCCCAAATCACCAAAGTATGAAAACCTACCCTTACCTATTCAAAAAGCGACAGAACTATATCTGCATAATAGCAGAAAAAACAGTTCATAGCCAATTCTAGAACAGTAGTTCTTAATTTGTATCAAGTGGTGCTCTATTCTTATGGCAATACTTGATTTTTATTGCAAAAAAAGAAGTCTCCCCAAATCCCAAAACTTATGAAACT
>TARA_R110000796_G_scaffold35098_2_pt1 | contig 102360 bp, 85 predicted proteins | sample TARA_R110000796 | Tara Oceans TARA_R110000796 (sample SAMEA4397815) | marine metagenome | biome: Polar Biome; feature: [SRF] surface water layer (ENVO:00010504); material: water (ENVO:00002006), including particulate matter (ENVO:01000060) such as... | depth 5 m
TACCGGAAAATTTAGTGCGCTTTACGGCCGACTTTTGAAATACCTTCTTTAAAAACATCTTCCGTAATTTCCTCCCAGTCCTTTTTTAGACGTCCTCCCCTAACCCCTCCCAAGGAGGGGAATAAGTTCCGATAGCGAAAATAAGTCTAAAAAACAACCAAACTAATCCCTACTTCAAAAACTCAATGTTCCGTTTTAAACCGGAAAACTTGGTGCGTTTTACGGCGGATTTTTGAAATACCTTTTTAAAGACATCTTCCGTAATTTCCTCCCAGTCCTTTTTTAGTCGACCTCCCCTGACCCCTCCCAAGGAGGGGAATAAATTCCGATAGCGATAATAAGTCTAAAAAACAACCAAACTAATCCCTACTTCAAAAATTCGATATATGCCGTTTTAAACCTGAAAATTTAGTGCGTATTACGGCGGATTTTTGAAATACCTTCTTAAAGACATCTTCCGTAATTTCCTCCCAATCCTTTTTTAGACGTCCTCCCCTAACCCCTCCCAAGGAGGGGGATATGTTCCTATAACGATAATAAGTCTAAAAAACAACCAAACTAATCCCTACTTCAAAAATTCGATATATGCCGTTTTAAACCTGAAAATTTAGTGCGTATTACGGCGGATTTTTGAAATACCTTCTTAAAGACATCTTCCGTAATTTCCTCCCAATCCTTTTTTAGACGTCCTCCCCTAACCCCTCCCAAGGAGGGGGATATGTTCCGATAACGATAATAAGTCTAAAAAACAACCAAACTAATCCCTACTTCAAAAACTCAATGTTCCGTTTTAAACCGGAAAACTTGGTGCGCTTTACGGCCGACTTTTGAAATACCTTCTTAAAGACATCTTCCGTAATTTCATCCCAATCCTTTTTTGTCATGGATAGTAAATCGGGATTGGGATTGAACAAAGGCTCGCGATGGGATTTGGAGAAACGGTTCCAGGGGCATACATCCTGACAAACATCGCAACCAAACATCCAATCATCCATTTTTCCTTGAAATTCCGAAGGGATCTCATTCTTTAATTCGATGGTAAGGTAAGAAATACACTTGCTACCATCTACCACATAGGGCTCTACTATGGCCTGGGTAGGACAGGCGTCGATACAGGCAGTGCAGGTGCCGCAATGATCGGTTACCCTATGGTCATACTCCAATTCCAAGTCCACGATCAATTCTGCTATAAAATAAAAGGACCCCACCTGTTGGGTCAGTAGATTACTGTGTTTCCCTATCCAACCCAATCCGCTCTTTGCGGCCCATGCCTTGTCCAAGACGGGGGCGGAATCCACAAAAGCCCTACCGCTCACCTCCCCAATCTCTTCCGATATAAAATTTTGAAGTTCCTTTAGTTTGGATTTGATAACATGATGGTAATCCTGTCCATAGGCATATTTGGAAAGCTTATAGGTGTTTTCTTTTTGACTTTCCCCTGGAAAATAATTAAGCAGAAGGGAAATGACCGATTTGGAACCCTCTACCAATTTAGTGGGATCCAGACGCTTGTCGAAATGATTCTCCATATAGCCCATTTCCCCATGCATGTTCTTTTTTAGCCAATTTTCCAATCTTGGGGCCTCCTCTTCCAAAAATTCGGCCTTGGAAATACCACAAGACAAAAATCCGAGGCGTTTGGCTTCGGCTTTGATAAGCTGGGTATGTTTATGAATGTTCTTCAAAAAAATTATCGTTCAGTAAACATTAAAGGTACAGCCTTTGGCTTAAGTGAAATCAAAGGATTGATCCCTATGTTTTTCAAATCGCTGGATATGCTATACTTCTTCACAATTTCCGCTATGGCAATGATCATTTCATACATGGCAAAATTATTGCCTACACACATTCTGGGACCTGCCCCAAACGGATAATAGTAGTCCCCATAATCCTTTTTGTCCGCCTCCTTAAATCTGCCAGGGTCAAACTCCAGTGGCCTTTCCCAAAAATTACTATAGCGGTGCAATTCGTAAATGGACATAAGCACCATGGTACCCTTAGGCAGCAAAATATCTTCAAAAGTATCTTCTTCAGTGGCCACCCTATCTATGACATAAGCCGGAGGATACAACCTTAGGGCCTCCTCTATACATTGCTTAACAAATTGAAGCTGCATCACACCTTGCAATAAATCAATATTGCTATCCTCAAAATCAACCTTTGACACTTCCTCATAAACCTGATCCTGAATGGCCGGATTTTTGGCCAAAAGAAACAGGGTGAAACTAAGGGCATTGGCTGTGGTTTCATGTCCTGCTGTAAATAGAATCAACACTTCATCCAACAATTGCCCATCCGGCATTGGGGAGCCATCCTCATATCGTGCCCTGAGAAGCATATCCAACAAATCATCTTTTTCCAATCCAGATCTTCTCCGCTCTTCAATAATATCCAAAAGTAGCCTCTTGCCTTCCCCGGCCATTTTCAAGTGCTTATCAATTTTACCACTCAGCCTATACCACCATTTTAGATAAGGCTGTCGCATTTCTTTGATCAACATGCGCTGATTGGCCTCGGTAATATGTTGGAGGCGAGACATCTTTTCGCGAATATCCGAACTACTAAAAAGGGATTTGGCAACAACCTGAAATGCAAGATCGCCCATAAGCGGAAAAACGTCCTGCACCTTGCCAGGCTCTATTCGTTCCAGTTCCATAAGTATAGCCTTCCTCATTACCCCCATTAAATTTTGGAGTTTTTTCTTATGAAAGGCCGGCTGCACCATTCTTCTATGTGTGCGCCAATGTTCACCACTGGATGTTAATATTCCATGACCAATATACTTGGCCAAATCCACTGTTTGCAAAGGGGATTTTTCATATTTCCTGTGCTGTTTTTGAAGTATGTGCTTTACTAGACCGGGATTTCTTGTAAAAAGAACTATTTCCTTGGTACTTAATTGCACTCTAAAACAATCCCCATATGCCTCAAAATTTTCATGATGAAAGGGCAAGGGATTTTTTAGGATTCTCCTAGCATTTTTTAAGACCTGAAATCTTGATACTAACTTCAAATTGATTATTTAAAAAAGGGTTTTATTACTGCACAAACCCTTGGCCAATGAAAACATCAGAACAGACCTCCTTGGATATTCCCTTTTATCCTTCCCAAGTGCCTATAGGCCAATTCTGTAACCTCCCTGCCTCTCGGGGTTCTCATAATAAATCCTTGCTGGATCAAAAAAGGTTCATAAACTTCCTCTATGGTTTCTGCACTTTCAGAGACCGCGGTAGCCAAAGTAGTAATCCCTACTGGGCCTCCTTTAAACTTGTCTATAATGGTTGTCAATATCTTGTTGTCCATTTCATCCAATCCATGGGCATCCACATTCAAAGCTTTCAGTCCAAACTGGGAGATTTCTATGTCGATCTTTCCATTCCCTTTTATTTGTGCAAAGTCCCGGACCCTTCTTAACAAGGCATTGCATATTCTGGGAGTACCCCTACTTCTACCGGCTATTTCAATGGCGGCCTGTTGGGTAATAGGAGTCTTTAATATTTCGGCACTACGCTCCACAATAGTAGAAAGAAGTTCCGTGGAATAGTATTGTAATCTGCTCTGAATACCAAAACGGGCCCTCATTGGAGCTGTTAACAGACCAGAGCGGGTTGTGGCCCCAATCAAGGTAAAGGGGTTTAAATTGATCTGTACCGATCGGGCATTGGGACCCGATTCTATCATAATATCTATCTTATAATCCTCCATAGCGGAATATAAATACTCCTCCACAATAGGACTCAATCTATGGATCTCATCAATGAACAAAACATCCCTTTCGTCCAAGTTGGTCAGTAGGCCTGCCAAATCCCCTGGCTTATCCAACACAGGGCCCGAAGTCATTTTAATGCCTACCCCCAATTCATTGGCCAGGATATGGGCCAAAGTGGTCTTTCCAAGACCTGGAGGGCCATGGAACAAGGTGTGATCCAGGGCTTCACCCCTTAAATTAGCTGCCTGAACAAATATCTTAAGGTTTTCCAGAACTTGTTCCTGCCCGGTAAAATCATCAAAGGAAATAGGACGCAACGCCCTTTCAATATCGAATTCCTCGTTGGAAAAATTACTCGCTGTGGGATCTAGGTTCTCATTCATACTCCAACAAAGATAATGGAAATTAGGATAGTTTTTGAAGGAAACCGTACATAAGAGCCACACAATTATAACCACCTAAGAACAGTCCCAAAATTTTCCTAATCCTGTCCCGGAGAGAGATTTTAAAATAAAAATAATGTAAATTCATATTATGATAAAGACAACATATCCACCCAGTATTCTACAGTATATACCTTTCTTTTTTGTTATTTGGTCCGATGATCTTTTGACCCTTTCAGAGATTGCCGTTGTAAAAAAGATAATCGACGATGATCAAAATCTTTCCAAAAAAGACAGGGAAACCCTGAACAGTTGGCTCAACACCGCCCAGCCACCTTTGGATACGGAAATAAAATCGTGGCAACGGGCCATTTCCAATTCTGGCATCAAATTGGTAGAAGGCGACAACCATCCTTTGACTTCGTTTAGCAAGAAATTAATATCACAAAATGGTTCGGAGCATGTATTTAATGAAGATTTATCGGCCATTGAAACAAACCTCGGGATACAACCCAACCATTACCACCACTTGTTCGAGGTGGAAGTTGTTTTGGAAAAAACATCCAATTTCTATGACCCAAAGGAAATTGACCAAATCTTCAAAGGCTCGAATCACCGCGAAATAGATGAATTTAGGGAGGCCCTAAGCAATTCCATTTTTTCTTGGGAAATAATAAAGAACAAGGAGAACTTTAGGGAGAAGGTACTAACCCAGGTGCAATATCTGGCCAAAGCAGGATATGGCGCCATGGCCTATCCGGAAGCTTACGGGGGAACAGGAAATATGCCGTTATATGCCACCATTTTTGAAAATCTGATGTATGTGGACGGAAGCCTCACCGTGAAATTTGGGGTTCAATTTGGGCTTTTTGGAGGTAGTATTCAGAAGTTGGGAACAAAAAAACACCATGACCGCTATTTGACCGCTATTGGGGAAGCCAAATTACTCGGATGTTTCGCCATGACCGAAACGGGTCACGGATCCAATGTAAGGGGGATAAAAACAACCGCTACCTACAACAAGAAAGAGGACAACATTACCATTCACACCCCAGGTAAAAACGACAACAAGGAATATATAGGAAATGCACTGCACGGTACAATGGCCTCGGTATTTGCCCAATTGATCGTTGATGGCAAAAATCACGGTGTCCATGCTATTTTAGTACCTTTAAGAGATAGTGAAAATCGTCTAATGCCGGGCGTTCGCATTGAAGATAATGGCTATAAATTAGGGCTTAACGGGGTTGACAATGGTAAAATTTGGTTCGACCAAGTTAAGGTGCCACGGGAGAATCTTTTAAATAAATATGGAGATATTAAGTCTGATGGCAGCTATTATTCCGATATAAAAAACCCAAATAAGCGCTTTTTTACCATGCTCGGCACCCTTGTTGGCGGACGAATCTGCGTGGCCAAAGGAGCTTTGAGCGGGGCAAAAATGTCTTTGGCCATTGCAGTGAAATATGCCCTACAAAGAAGGCAGTTCAATGACAACCTAAAAATCCAAGAGGATTTGATCATGGATTACCCATCGCACCAACTGCGGCTTACCCCCGCCATTGCCAAATCTTATGTATACCAGATAACCTTGGATTCTTTAATGAAAATCTATAGTGATGACAGCATAACCGATAAACGAAAAATAGAAACCCAGGTGGCCGGATTAAAGGCAATTATAACGTGGTTCGCAAACGAAACCATACAGGAATGTCGTGAAGCCTGCGGAGGTAAAGGCTACCTATTGGAAAATAGAATTGCCGACCTCAAGGGCGATGTGGATATATTTACCACCTTTGAAGGGGACAACACGGTACTATTACAATTGGCCGCCAAAGGAATTATGTCCGATTTTAATACGGAATTCAACAGCGCAGGATTTTCGGCAGTATTTAAGTTGTTAGGCACCCAGATCAGCGACAAATTGGTCACTATAAACCCCATATATGCCAACAAGGTAGATAAGGAGCATTTATACAATCCCAAGTTCCACCAACATGCCTTTGATTACAGAACAAGAAGATTAACCTATTCCGCAGCTATGCGAATCAGGGACTATATCAAGAAAGGGGTCCCCACTTATCAGGCCTTCTTAAAAGTACAAACCCATTTAATAGCCCTGGGAAAAGCCTATAGTTGTGAATTGGCCTATAATACTTACTTACAGTTTACAGAAACAATAGAAGACAAGAAGAACCAACAGCTATTTCAAAAACTTGGATGCCTCTTTGCATTGTCCGAAATTCGGGAAGATGCCTCATGGTATTTGGAACAGGGCTATTTGGGAGGCACCAAGTCCAAAGCCATACGACAGCGTGTAGAGCGTTTAAGTACGGAGTTTAGACCTCATATCGAGGTTTTGGTAGATGGTTTTGGGATTCCGGATCACTGTTTAACGGCCCCAATTAGTCGCTAATTTTTACGCCGATATAGCTCTGAAGTATCAAGGAATTCCAGCAGGTTAATTTTGCTATCACCAAATACATAGGTCTTGGAATCTCCTTTGGAATTGAGGTCCACCGTTGCTGTTGACAAGACTTCGGCAGAAGAGCTGCCTTCCAAATTGGCTTCGACAGAATTGGCTTCCAATCTTTTTGCCTTTAGGTCGGAAGCGTCCAATAAATGAAACTGAAAAACATCGGTAAAACCTTCCAAATCGGCCTTGGAATTACGTTGCATATCCAAAACAGTATTTTCCATAACCCCAAACAATCTTAAATCCGCCTTTTCTGCCAAGCGAATGTTTAAGGTATCACTGTCTACCTTAAAATTCCCCTTACTATTATCGTTCATGGTTATTTGCATTGCATCGGCATCCACATCTATTTCCACCCTTCCGGACCCCCTAGTATTTACCTCTAGAAACTCGGTAGAAAAACGGTTTTTGACCACAATATTCCCGTCATTGGCATTGATAAGGAACAATTCATTAAAATTAACGGTAATGTTCAGTCTCTTCTTGGAGGTTACTCTGTAATAAGAACTTATGATAAGCGTTTCATTCTCTACCCTAAACTTTAAAATATCGATTAAATTGTCGTCAGCTTCTATTATATACTCCCCAGATGTTGCGGCCTGTAGGTTAATATCCAGATCGTCATCCAGTTGAACGGCATTAAAAGGCGGCAGGGTCTCCCTCACTTCTATCACATTTCTATTGCCTTTAATTTTGGGTTTACGCTGAGAATAGACCAAACAGCCAACCAATAACATGAAAAATAAAAGTATGTGTCTCACTCCTAATGATTTATAATACATAATAGATCCTTATCTAATAAACTGCGATAGCCTTGGACATTGTATCGCCATAAATTTGCAATTAATTCATATAGCCTGCAAAACCCAAAGGTTTCGCATATTTACCATATGTAAATGGAAGGTACAAAAAAAGTCCATCTTAGGGATGGACTTTTAAAATTTGTTGTTTTCCAATCGTTAATGCTGTAACTCCTCCTCACCCTCATAAAGTGGCATGGTTTGAGGTACAAAATCCTGTCCTGGAATTATATATTCGCCGTTTTCATCGGTTTTGCTGTAATCATATGGCCATCTGTGTACTTCTGGAATTGCTCCAGGCCAGTTGCCGTGAATATGTTCTACTGGTGTAGTCCATTCCAAGCTAGTTGCTTTCCATGGATTCTGGACAGCCTTACTTCCGTAGAAAATACTTCTAATAAAATTGAAGGCAAATATTAATTGGGCCCCAGCTGCAATAAGCGCAAAGACCGTCATTAACACCTGAATATCGGTCAAGTCATCAAACATTGGAAAAGCGGTATTCTCATAGTACCTACGTGGCACCCCTGCCATTCCAACAAAATGCATCGGGAAGAAAACCCCATAAGAACAGACAGCAGTAATCCAAAAATGCACATAACCCAAATTCTTGTTCATCATTTTTCCGAACATCTTAGGGAACCAATGGTAAACACCTGCAAACAAACCATAAAGAGCAGATATACCCATTACCAAGTGGAAGTGGGCCACCACAAAATATGTGTCGTGTACATTAATATCCAAGGTACTGTCCCCAAGAATAATTCCCGTTAGTCCACCAGAAATAAACGTAGAAACCATTCCTATAGAAAATAGCATTCCAGGGTTTAATTGAAGATTACCTTTCCACAAGGTAGTTATCCAGTTAAATGCCTTAACAGCAGATGGAATAGCGATCAATAATGTAGTAAAGGTAAACACGGAACCTAGGAAAGGATTCATACCGGAAATAAACATATGGTGACCCCAAACAATTGTGGACAGGAATGCAATTGCCAAAATAGAGGCAATCATTGCCCTATATCCAAAAATAGGTTTACGGGCGTTTACCGCCATAATCTCCGATACCATACCCATAGCAGGCAGGATAACGATATACACCTCAGGGTGTCCTAAAAACCAGAATAAATGCTCGTACAATACTGGAGAACCACCTTGATAATGTAATACCTCACCTTGGATAAAAATATCCGACAGGAAAAAGGAAGTACCAAAGCTTCTATCCATTATCAACAGCAACGCAGCTGATAATAATACCGGGAAAGAAATCACACCTATAATCGCGGTAACGAAAAACGCCCAAATGGTCAAAGGCAGTCTGGTCATAGACATTCCTTTGGTCCTAAGATTAATTACCGTAACAATATAGTTCAATGACCCCAATAAGGAAGATGCTATAAATATAGCCATAGCTACCAACCAAAGCGTCATTCCCATTCCGGAACCAGGTTGTGCCATTGGAAGTGCACTAAGCGGAGGATAAACTGTCCATCCCGCAGCAGCAGGTCCGGCTTCAACAAAAAGTGAAATCACCATAATTACACTGGACAAAAAGAACAACCAGTACGAAACCATGTTCAAGAACCCTGAAGCCATATCCCTAGCTCCAATTTGAAGGGGAATCAACAAGTTACTGAAGGTTCCGCTTAATCCTGCCGTTAAAACAAAGAATACCATGATAGTACCGTGAATGGTTACCAATGCCAAATAAACATCTGCATCCATAACACCTCCTGGTGCCCATTTACCCAAAATGGCTTCAAAAATTGGAAAAGATTCCCCTGGCCATGCCAACTGCATTCTAAACAACAGAGACATCATAATACCTATGAATCCCATTATAAGTCCAGTAATCAAATACTGCTTGGAAATCATTTTATGATCTTGACTAAAAATATACTTCGTCACAAAGGTTTCTTTGTGATGATGTCCGTGGTCATCTGAATGGTCTTCTACGTGTGCGTGAGCTGTTACAGACATAGTTCTATTTTTAAATTTTTTATAAAGTTATTATTTAAATACTAAAATTATTGTGCCGAAGCCATGGACTTACCAAAAGTCTGCTGACTTGCTATCCAAGCATTATATTCCTCCTCAGTTTCAACAATAATTTTCATTTGCATATTGTAGTGCGACTTCCCACATATCTTGTTACACAACAAAATGTAATCAAATTCCCAAGGGTCTGAATTATCCATACCCTTAGCGGCCTTTTCGGCCCTAATCCCATTTATACGTTTTACCTTATCAACAACATCAGGATTTTGCCTCATTTCAGCAGTGGTAATGGTAGGGGTAAATGAAAACTGGGTAATCATACCAGGTACACAGTTCATCTGAGCCCTAAAATGTGGCATATATGCAGAGTGCAGCACATCCTGGGAACGCATCTTAAAATTAACCTTGCGCCCTACTGGCAAATGCAATTCCTTAACAATAATATCATCGGCCGCATTTGGATCAGAATTGTCCAACCCTAAAACATTTGCGTTGTCAATATCGATCATTCTAACATTGGCATCGCCCAAAACATTATCATTACCCGCATACCTTGCAGTCCAGTTAAACTGCTGGGCATATAGTTCAATAGTCAAAGGATCATCCTCGTCATTGATATCCATAATATTGGTCCAAGCATATAATCCCCACAAAATTAAACCTGCCAAAACAATAACAGGAATAATGGTCCATATAAACTCCAAACGGTCGTTATCCGCATAGAACAAAGCCTTTCTTTCCCTGTCTCCCCTATACTTATAAGCGAAGTAGTGCAACAGAAACTGGGTTAAGGTCTGTACAATAAAAATTATTACAAATGAAAGAACCATTAACGAATCATACCCCCCGCCATGCTCGGAAGCAGCTTCTGGCAAAAGTACTTTAGAATATTTCCAGAAGCTAAAAATGGTAATTCCATAAAGGAAAATTAGAAAAGCGAACATCAAATACCCATTGTATTTATTATCCGTTTCACTTGCTACTTGGGAATTGCTAGCTCTAATTTGTGACAATTCGAATATCTTGGTCATTTGCCAGATTGCAATTGCCACTAATACTAAAACAACTATGGTCAATAATGGAGTCATCGTATGATTTGAAATTATACTTATATACTAAAAACTAATAATGAAAATGCTTACTCTCTTCAATAAACGGATTGCGCTTTGGCTGCAATGGAGCCTTGGTCAACGCTCTAAATACAAAAAAGATAAACAATCCTGCAAAGAATAAAATAGACCCAATTTCAGGGACACCAATAAACCATTGATCTCCAACGGTAGCCGGCATAATGGCGTTAAAAATATCCAAATAATGTCCGGCCAAAATTACTATACCGGTCATGATAACGAACCAATTAACCCTTTTAAAATCACTGTTCATAAGCAAAAGTAGAGGGAACAAAAAGTTCATGGCCACCATACCAAAAAATGGCAGGTTAAAATCGGCTATCCTGGTAACATAATAAGTTACCTCTTCAGGAATATTCGAATACCAAATCAACATAAACTGGGAGAACCATAAATAGGTCCAGAAAATACTGATACCGAACATAAATTTAGCCAAATCGTGAATATGGCTATCGTTAACATCTGGCAAATAGCCCCTAGATTTAAGATAGATGGTAACCATGGCAATAACAGTAATACCGGACACAAACATACTTGCAAAGATATACCATCCGAACAAGGTGCTGAACCAATGTGGATCTACGCTCATAATCCAATCCCAGGACATCATGGACTCAGATATAAGATAGAATACCAAAAATGCCGCAGATATCCTAAAATTCAGTTTAAAATTGGAGTCATCGTTAGATTCATCCTGAGCCAAGGACAACTTTCGGGAATACTCCCTATATAAAATCCAACCTCCCAAGAAGACCGCAGCCCTGATCAAGAAAAAGGTACCATTAAGGAAACCTGCCTTCCCTTGCAAAAGAGTATCATGCGCAACTACCTCTGGGTCCATCCACACGAACAAGTGATTCATATGAGCTACCGATAAGGCCAATATTACAAATACTATGATACCACCTGGTACCAAATAAGCCGTAATTCCCTCCATAACCCTGAAAAGCAATGGCGACCAACCCGCCTGTGCTGCACGCTGAATAGCGTAAAACGCCAATACCCCCAAAGCTATCATAAAAAAGAAGAAAGCTGCTACATATAATGCTGCCCATGGTTTGTTTTGCAACTGGTGCAATAGATGTTCATCATGCGATGCATCATGTGCATCTCCATGTCCCATTTCGTCACCATGACCCTCTGCAACCGCATGGGCATCCCCATGACCGTCTCCGTGTCCGGCAACAATTGCCTTTGCCTCCTCTACAGTGCTTGGCGCAGCCATAAAACCGATACCAATTCCCAAAACGCCTACAGCCATTAAAATGAAGGAAGCAATTTTTAATCTATTTGAAAAAGTGTACATATTGCTAATATCTAGGTCTTATTTTGTTAAATCTTGTTTCAATTTCATTACGTATTCAGAAACCTTCCAACGCTCTTCAGTATCCAATTGCCCTGCATAGGAACCCATAGAATTCAATCCGTAATAGATGGCATGATATGAAGTTCCAACAGTTATGTTTCTAGCTACATCGGCATAACTGGGCACACCCAATATCTTTTCCCTTTTCACTAGGTTACCTTGACCATCTCCCTTATCACCGTGACAAATTGCACAATAAATGGTATATAATTCCTTACCCACAGCTAGATTGGCCTCTTGATTTAGAGAATCCAATGGACTTGGGTTAAGCCTTGCCAATTCCTTTCCCTCCATAGTATTTTCAATTCCGTAAGGTATCCATCCCCTTGCTACGGTATTTTCGGCCGGAAGTCCAGCTTCCATCCCATCTGGAAGAAAATCCACTTTCTGATAGGTCTCATAACCTACGGACTCATACATATTGGGCATGTATTGATAGTTTCTGCTATTCGTGTTTGCACAAGAAGCAACTAATAATACCAAACCAAACAAGACTCCTATTTTGCTAAAACTGTTCATAATATCTATGACTACTTTTCTGTAATATTAATTTCGACTGCACCCGTATCCATCAACAAATCCTTCAATTCCTGCTCGTTGTCATGAATTTCGATTTCCATTAAAAAATGATCATCTGTTGTTCTAACATCAGGATTTTCAGCTTCTTTAAAAGGCCATAACCTACTTCTAAGGTAAAAAGTTATTACCATTAAATGCGCCGCGAAAAATACCGTTAGCTCAAACATGATAGGCACAAAAGCCGGCATGTTCTCCAAATAGCTAAAACTGGGCTTACCGCCAATATCCTGAGGCCAGTCCTGGATCATAATGTAATTCATCATTACGATTGCCACTGTAAGACCAACACAGCCATACATAAAGGACGTTATTGCAATCCTGGTCGGGGCTAGCCCCATAGCCTTGTCCAAACCATGCACCGGAAAAGGACAATAAACTTCTTCAATATGATGCTTTGCCGCTTTTACCTTTTTAACAGCATGCATTAGCACATCGTCATCATTATAAAAAGCATGTATAACTTTCGACGCCATAATTATTTCTTATTATTTAAAATCTTTGCTTGTCCTGCCCAATCGTCTCTTTGCGCCCTACCCGGGAATGATTCTGTAATAGAATCCAACAAATCATACTCTTTATCTGTCATACGCCCAACCTGTGCGAAGGTGTATATTCCTATTTGATTCAAAGTAGCTTCCATTTGGGGCCCAATACCCTTAATCTTCTTAAGGTCATCCGCCGTCTCCTTGGTAGGATCAAATGTACCTATAGTACCCAAAAGTTCGGAAACCCCTACTTTATCACCAACCTTTGGAACAACTTCTCCCATCAACACATCATCAGTAATTGGTTCCTTTTCCTTTACAACTGTTTTACCTTTGGATATCTCATACAAAGGCTTTCCTGCATCCCTCAATTTCTTATACTTCTCCCCTGAGGATTTCAAAATAGACTTCACTTCTGCCTGAGCAATAACCGGGAATGTTCTGGCGTACAATAAGAACAGTACGAAGAAGAATCCTATGGTTCCGATGAAAATTCCTATATCCACAAATGTTGGGGAGAACATGGTCCATGAAGATGGAAGGTAATCCCTGTGCAATGAAGTTACGATAATTACAAATCGCTCAAACCACATCCCTATGTTTACCACAATAGAGATAAAGAAGGAAAACATAATACTGGTCCTAAGCTTTTTGAACCACATAAATTGCGGTGAGAACACGTTACAGGTCATCATTGCCCAATATGCCCACCAGTAAGGACCGGTAGCCCTGTTCAAAAATGCATACTGCTCGTACTCAACACCGGAGTACCAAGCCATAAACAACTCGGTGATATAAGCACAGCCCACAATAGAACCGGTCAACATAATTACTATGTTCATCAACTCTATATGCTGTACAGTAATATAAGCCTCCAAATGACAAACTTTCCTCATAATGATCAACAAGGTGTTAACCATGGCGAAACCAGAGAAAATAGCCCCAGCAACGAAGTAAGGTGGAAAGATGGTAGTATGCCATCCCGGTATTACCGATGTAGCAAAGTCAAAGGATACAATAGTATGTACAGAAAGTACCAATGGCGTGGCCAAACCTGCCAAAACCAAGGAAACTTCCTCAAAACGCTGCCAATCCTTGGCTCGCCCTGTCCATCCAAAACTTATTAAACTGTATATCTTTTTTTGGAAAGGCCTAACCGCCCTATCCCGTATCATTGCAAAATCCGGCAACAAACCTGTCCACCAGAATACCAGAGATACAGAAAGGTAGGTTGAGATAGCAAATACATCCCAAAGCAACGGCGAATTAAAGTTTACCCAAAGAGACCCAAACTGGTTTGGGATAGGCAATACCCAATAAGCCAACCATGGACGACCCATGTGGATAATAGGGAACAATCCTGCCTGTACAACCGAGAAAATGGTCATCGCCTCCGCAGAACGGTTAATTGCCATTCTCCATTTCTGTCTAAACAGTAAAAGTACCGCAGAGATCAAGGTTCCAGCATGACCAATACCTACCCACCAAACGAAGTTGGTAATATCCCAGGCCCAGCCTACTGTTTTATTTAATCCCCATGTACCGATACCTGTAGATACCGTGTAAATTATACAGCCAACACCCCATAGGAATGCCGCTAATGCAATGGAAAATACAATCCACCAATGCTTATTGGCCTTCCCTTCAACCGGAGCTGCAATGTCCACGGTTACATCGTGGTATCCTTTATCTCCAAGAACTAAGGGTTTTCGTATAGGTGCTTCGTAATGCGACGCCATAATTTGATATATAGTTACGTTCCTTTAATTTGATTAAGCTTCGTTCGTATTCCTCACTTTCACGTGATAAAAAACATTTGGTTTGGTCCCAACATGCTCCAATAAGTGATACATGCGGTTACTTTCCTTTAATTTCACAATTTCACTCTCGGCATCATTAACATCCCCGAACTTCATAGCACCATTACTACATGCTGCAGAACAGGCGGTTTGAAACTCCCCATCCTTAACAACACGGCCATCCCTTTTGGCATCTAAAATTGTCTTCTGGGTCTTTTGGATACACATAGAGCATTTTTCCATAACACCTCTAGATCTAACGGTAACATCTGGATTAATGACCATCTTACCTAGATCATTGTTCATGTGGTAATCAAACTCATCGTTTTCATTATACAAGAACCAATTGAATCGTCTAACTTTATATGGACAGTTGTTGGCACAGTACCTAGTTCCAACACATCTGTTATAAGCCATATGGTTTTGACCTTGACGCCCATGGGAAGTTGCCGCAACTGGACAAACAGTCTCACATGGCGCGTGGTTACAGTGCTGGCACATTACAGGCTGGAACGCCACTTGAGGATTGGTTGAAGGGTCTTCCATTTCACCAAATCCACCCAAGGACCCCTTATCCCCGAACAGGCCATCAAATTCTTCTTTCTTGGTATCATCCTCCGCAAAAGTATCTTCCGAGCTGTAGTACCTATCGATACGCAACCAGTGCATATCCCTTGATTTTCTAACTTCAGCCTTCCCTACCACCGGCACGTTGTTCTCTGCATGACATGCTATAACACAGGCCCCACAACCAGTACAGGCATTCAAATCTATGGACAAGTTAAAATGATGTCCTATTGATCGGTCAAAACTATCCCATAAATCTACCGTAGTAGCAGGAACTTCCTGATGATCCAATGACACTACAGGAACAACATTCCATTCCTTGGCGTCTTTTGTATTAAATATCTCTAAGGTAGTCTCCTTTATAATATCTCCCCTACCCATTAAAGTCTTATGTAACTGAACACAAGCAAACTCATGCATGCCAGCAGACTTTTCTATACTAACCGATTGAATGTTGGAGAAATCTTTATACAACGCATAGGCATTCACCCCAGTTTGCATTTCACTTTTCATTCCCACGGTTTTCCCATACCCGAAAGAAAGCCCTAATGAACCAGGAGCTTGACCCGGCTGTATTATTACAGGAACACCATCAAGAGCAACACCATCCACCGTAAGTTTTACATAACTACCGTTTAATCCACCATCTGCCACATTTTCATTGACCAAGGCCAATTTCTCCGCATCTGCTTTGGAAACGGTTACATAATTATCCCAAGAAACTCTGGTGATCGGATCAGGGAATTCTTGCAACCAAGGGTTACTTGCCTGCTGTCCGTCACCCATACCAACTTTGGAATACAAAGTAAGCTCCATACCTTCTGCAGTAGCACCGGACAAGCTTCTAATTGCAGAAGCCAAAGGAACCTCTGCAGTCATTTCTGCCTCTTCCGTTACAACAGCTGCAACAGTAGCAGCAACAGCCTCATCCATTACCGGAACAGCAACAAAAACACCATCGTGCAATGCCTGACCCCAGTCACTACCTGCCAATATTCCCGAGTTCCAAGTTTCTTTTATATAATCGTAATAAGTTTTATCACTATCCAACCATTGCAACATTGCCGTCTGGATCTGCCTAGTATCGAACAACTCCTTTATAGTGGGCTGCATAAGGCTAAAATGTCCTTTCTTTAATTGGGCATCTCCCCAAGATTCCAAATAATGGTTTGAAGCACCAACGTACTGCACCAATTCTGTAGTCTCATTTCTATTGGTGGAGAAAGCCACAGTTAAATCGACTGTCTTGATCCCTTCCACAAAATCCGCCGCATTTGGCAAGGAGTAGGCGGGGTTAACCCCGTCCATAAACAAAGCACCTATTTTGCCAGCTTTTAAATCCGACAACAAGGCATTGACCGCCTTAGTGTTACCCTGTCTTACATACTTGGGAGCCGTAGCATCAAACGCCTTACTTCCCAACATTTCATTAATGGCCAAAACAACCGCTTGGGCATTAACATCTTCAATTCCCGTAACAACAACAGCATTGGACTTATTCTTTAACACCTGTGCTGCTACTGCATCCAATGCAGCTTTCGCACTTTCAGGAAGGTTTCCGCCACCAGTATTACCATTGAGTTTCCCGTAGAAATAGGCCAAAGCCACTTTCTGCTCGGATGGGGTCAAAGGAACCCTTTTATCAGCATTGGCACCGGTCAAAGACATATTGGCCTCGAACTGTACGTGCTTGGACATTTTTCCATTTACAGGAATCCTACCCTTGGAGTATCCGCTATCGTATCCACCACCTTGCCAATCCCCTAAGAAATCGGCACCGAAGGAAACAATGATCTCGGCATTCTCAAAATTATAATCCGCCAAAGCCCTTTCACCATATTTGGCTTCAAAAGCAGAAAGCGCAGCATCCTCGGATATGGCATCATAAGTAACATGATCTACATTTCCGTATACCTCCTTGAATTCAGCAATCAATCTAGAAGTAGAAGGACTTGCATATGTTTGCGATAATATCGCGATTTTTTTAGTCGAATTTTTTAGAGACCCCAATTTAGATTTTACCGCCGCATCCAAATCGCTCCAAGCAATTGGCTCCCCATTAAAGGTAGGCCCTTGCAAACGGGTACTATCATACAATGACAGTACAGAAGCCTGAACACGCGCATTGGCACTACCGCCAATTTTTGCATCGGTATTATTTTCAATCTTAATAGGTCTCCCCTCGCGGGTCTTTACCAAAATACTGGCAAAATCAAAACCATTCGCAATGGTAGTGGCATAAAAATTGGCCACCCCGGGAATAATATTGTCCGGTTTCACTACGTAGGGGATAGATTTGGTCACCGGACCCTCACAGGCTGCCAATGAAGCCGCAGCCGTACTAAATCCGACGTACTTAAGAAAATCCCTTCTGTTGGTCGAAGATGCCGCCAATGTTTCTTTATCACCCAAGAAATCATCTACAGGAATCTCTTGAACAAATTCATTTTGTCTTAGCGTCTCAACAATGGAATCGTTGGGGTTTAATTCCGCCTCGCTTTTCCAGTATTTTTTGTTTGATGACATATTATATATCTGAAATTATCTTCTAGTTAGTTTGATTAATAGTGACACTTACCGCATTCCAATCCACCCATCTGAGCGGCCGTAAGTTTATCTACCCCATATTTTTGGGAAAGCTCAGCATGAATCTTTTCATAATACTCATTACCCTCTACCTTAACATTGGTTTCACGGTGACAGTTTATACACCACCCCATGGTCAGCGGGGAGTACTGATACATAATTTCCATTTCCTCAACAGGACCATGACATGTCTGACACTCAATTCCTGCAACAGAAACGTGCTGGGAGTGATTGAAGTAAGCAAAATCAGGAAGATTATGGATTCTCACCCATTCTACAGGCTTGGATTCTCCAGTATATTTTTGATTTTCTTCATCCCATCCTACTGCCTTGTACAATTTCTTGATTTCACCAGTATAGAATTCATTGGTATATCCATTTGCCAAATCTTCTTGACTTGGACCTTCTGGATTTCCTTTATATTCATAAATAGACTTATGACAGTTCATACAAACATTCAGGGATGGTATTCCAGAAGTTTTGGAAACCCTGGCAGAAGAGTGACAATATTTACACTCTATGGCATTATCTCCAGCGTGAATTTTATGGGAATAGTGAATAGGCTGAATAGGGGCGTATCCTTGATCCACACCAACCTGCATCATCCAACCATATGCAAAATAAGCAGCACTCAATAAAAGGAAAATAGAAAACACTAGAACCAAAAATTGATTTTGGGCGAAAGCCTTCCAAATTGGCAACCTTTTCTCCGCTAACTCCTTTTCCAAAACAACTCCGTTGGCCTCCGCAATACGTCTTAAGGTTTTGTTCACCAAAACCAACATCATCACCAAGAGAGCAAAAACCAAGGCCAGCGCACCCAATATAATCTCATTGGAGATACCGGAGGAAGCTCCACCACCTTGTGCACCTTCCACAACTGCAACAGGAGCAGCAGCTACTACCGGAGGAGCATCGGTATAGGCAAGGATATCATCAATATCCTGATTGGACAATAACGGGAAAGGTGTCATTGCCGCCTGATTGTACTCATTGTAAATTTTCAAGGCGTCGGCATCCCCAGCTTTGATCATTGCAGGACTGTTCTTTACCCACTGATAAAGCCACTCCTTATCATACTTTTCAGAGACCCCTGCCAAAGCCGGACCGGTCATCTTTTTGTTCAAAGCGTGACACGCGGCACAATTCTGGTTAAACAACTGTTTACCCTTAACAGCATCACCTTCACCCGATGGGGCCGCTGCAGATTCTTGCGCAAGAAGGGAATTTGAAAGCAGTAATACTACTACCAGACTGACACCTAAAACTTTAGAAATTAGATTGCGGTATGGAACCTTTTTCATATTAAAAATATTTCTATCGAAAGTTTGGCATGATATTTATACATTCACAATAATAAATAAATCGACCATGCTCAAATTGATGGCAAAAATACGCATTAGACTTTATTTGGGAAATGTTAAGGTATTGATAATTTCTAATTTATACCAATTCTAAATAAAAATAAAATCTTTTGATTGATTCTGAATAAATTACATTTGTAATGTCTAAATTTCATAACAAAAATACCCTATGAAAACCATTTCTTTCACCCTTATTTTAGCCTGTTCGGTATTTTATTGCCATGGACAACAAGGCAATATCAACATTCAGCAAGATGAAAAAATCACCAACCTATTGGGAATCTACAAATCTGTAAATGAAAACAGCAGCCATTACAGAATTCAGGTTGGATTTGGCTCCTTCCAGGAAGCTGAAACCCTAAAGGCAAACGTTGATAAGGATTTCCCAGATTGGCCAACTAAAATAGACTTTGAATCCCCTAGTTATAGGGTTAGGATAGGAAGGTTTAAGACCCAATTGGAAGGGGAGCGCAAACTCATAGAAGTAAGGCAAAAATACCCGAGCGCCATGCTATTAAAACCAGAAAAAACGACCAATTAGGTCGTTTTTTCATTTATAGTTTACTATATAAATAAGGAATATCCGGCTATTTCAATTTCTTCTTAACAGCCACTTCCTGGAATGCTTCCACAATATCCAATTCCTGAATATCATTATAATTTTTCACCTGCAATCCACAATCATAACCTTTGGATACCTCTTTAACATCGTCCTTAAACCTCTTCAATGAAGATAACTCTCCAGTGTAGATAACCACACCGTCCCTGATCAATCTAATACTTGAATTTCTGAAGATCTTACCACTGGTCACCATACAACCTGCAATGGTACCCACTTTGGATATTTTAAAGGTTTCACGAATTTCAGCGGTACCTGTAATCTCTTCTTTCATTTCAGGAGACAACATGCCCTCCATGGCATCCTTAAGATCATTTATGGCATCATAAATAATAGAGTACATTCTAATATCTATTTCCTCTTTTTCGGCCACCTGTCTGGCATTGCCCATTGGCCTTACATTAAATCCAATGATAACCGCATCCGAGGCAGAAGCCAACAACACATCCGATTCCGTAATTGGACCAACCGCTTTATGGATAATATTAACCTGTATTTCATCTGTAGACAATTTCTGGAACGAATCCGTCAAGGCCTCCACAGAACCATCCACATCCCCTTTAAGGATTATGTTCAATTCTTTAAAGTCGCCCAACGCAATACGTCGTCCGATCTCATCCAAAGTAATATGTCTTTGTGTCCTAACCGATTGTTCGCGCAATAATTGGGATCTCTTGGTAGCAATTTGTCTAGCTTCACGTTCATCCTCCAGAACGTTAAACTTATCCCCTGCCTGAGGGGCTCCATCCAATCCCAATATGGATATTGGTCTTGAAGGCCCTACTTCTTTTATACTATTGCCACGTTCATCGTGCATAGCCTTTACCTTACCACTGCAAGTTCCGGCCAAGACGTAATCACCTATTTTCAAAGTACCTGCCTGTACAAGGATTGTGGATACATATCCTCTTCCCTTATCCAAAAAGGCTTCCACCACTGTACCCGAAGCCAGCTTGTTGGGATTGGCCTTCAGCTCCAGAAGTTCCGCTTCCAAAAGCACTTTTTCCAACAATTCCTTAACCCCAAGCCCGGTTTTGGCCGAAATATCGTGGGACTGAATTTTTCCTCCCCAATCTTCCACCAATAGGTTCATTTGCGCCAGACCATCCTTAATCTTTTCAGGATTGGCCGTAGGCTTATCTATTTTGTTGATCGCAAAAATTATAGGAACTCCTGCCGCTTGCGCATGGCTTATGGCTTCCTTGGTCTGTGGCATAATATCATCATCTGCCGCAACTACAATAATCGCTATATCCGTAACTTGGGCTCCACGGGCACGCATTGCCGTAAACGCCTCGTGACCAGGAGTATCCAAAAATGATATCATTTGACCATTTTCCAAGGTTACCCCGTAAGCACCAATGTGCTGCGTAATTCCTCCGCTCTCCCCTGCAATAACATTTTCCTTTCTTATGTAATCCAACAAAGAAGTTTTACCGTGATCCACATGCCCCATTACCGTAACAATTGGCGCTCTTGGTTCCAAATCTTCCGGAGAATCCTCGTCCTCAACGATACTTTCTTCCAAGTCGGCGGTTACAAACTCAACCTCGTAACCAAATTCATCGGCCACAATGGACAAAGTCTCCGCATCCAGTCGCTGGTTCATGGTTACCATGATTCCAAGGGACATACAAGCAGATATAATCTTAGTAGTGGGCACATCCATCATTGTAGCCACCTCACTGGCGGTAACGAATTCCGTAACCTTTAATATTTTACTTTCAAGTTCCTGTTGCTCCAGGTCCTTTTCAGTCTGTTGACGGTGCTGATCCCGCTTATCCCGTCTATACTTGGCACCTTTTCCTTTTTTGGATTTCCCTTGAAGTTTCTCCAAGGTTTCCCTTACCTGTTTTTGTACATCTTCCTCGGTAGGCTCTACCTTGGCATTGGATACAAAACGCTGACCGGGAGCACGTCTTACAACAGGACCCCTTCCTTTTGCCGCTGGCGGCCTGCTCGTAGAGTCCGTACCAGGTTTGGAAACTATACGCTTCCTTCTTTTTTTCCTATCGGAAGTATCACCGGCCTTTGGTGCTTCTTTTTTCTTTTTGGGCTTTTCAAATTTTGTGAGGTCTATTTTGTCCCCCATAATTTTTGGCCCACTTAGCTTCTGATATTTGGTAGCAATGACCTCATTCTCACCAGACGCGTCCTGCTCTGCAGGAGCCTCGGCCTTCTTCTCTTCCTTCACTGCCTTTTCCTCTTTAACCTCTTCAGGTTTAACCGCTTCCGGTTTTGGAGCCACTTCTTCCTTCTTATCCTCAGGAACTTCCACTTTCTCCGGAACTTCTACTTTGGACTCTTCCTTGGCTACTATTTCAGGAGTCTTTTCTTCTACTTTTTCGGGAGCTTTTTCAGGAACTACCTCTTCCGATTTAACCGGTTCGGCAGGAGCTGGTTTTTTGCCAGCATCCAAATCTATCTTCCCGACAGTTTTTGGACCGGCAAGTTCCACTCGACCCTTGATAACATTATCTTTCTCGGCCCTCTTCTCCCTAGCAAGCTTTTTCTCTTCCTGCTCTTGCTCCAGTTGTAATCGTATAGCTTCCTTTTCCTTCCTCTTTTCCTCACCCACCTCTTTGGACGCAACTTTCTTGCTCATGTCCGTTTGGAACTCATCCAATAGAACTTGATACACCTCATTGGATATTTTAGTGGTAGGCCGTGCATCTATATCGTGCCCTTTGGACCCGAGATAGTCTACCGCACGGTCCAATGAAATATTAAGTTCTCTTAGGACTTTATTAAGCCTTATCGTTGCATTATCCGCCATAAAAAAAAATTCCTATTCTTGTAATTTACTGCTAATATATAGTTTAATCTTCTAATTCTTCCTTAAGAATTCGCACAACTTCCAAAATTGTTTCCTCTTCCAAATCGGTTCTTTTTACCAAATCATCCACATCTTGTTCCAAAACGCTTCTGGCGGTATCCATACCTATTTTCTTAAATTCCTCAATGATCCATGCTTCTATTTCATCGGAGAACTCGGTAAGCTCAACATCTTCTTCCACACCTTCACGGAACACATCAATTTCATAACCAGTTAATTGCCCTGCCAATCGAATATTATGACCTCCCCTACCAATAGCCTTGGAAACTTCCTCTGGCCTAAGATACACCTGAGCTGTCATTTTTTCATCGTTCAATTTTACAGAAGAGACCCTGGCAGGACTCAAAGCCCTAGTAACCAATAACTGTGGATTACTAGTCCAGTTTATTACGTCTATATTTTCATTGCCCAATTCACGGACAATTCCATGGATCCTGGATCCTTTCATTCCCACACAGGCACCTACCGGATCTATACGGTCATCATAGGAGTCTACTGCCACCTTGGCCTTTTCCCCTGGAATTCTAACCGCTTTCTTAATGGTTATCAAACCATCAAAAACTTCGGGAATTTCCTGGAAGAACAATTGCTCCAAAAACAAGGGAGAGCTTCTGCTCATAATTATGGTAGGCTTATTGCCCTTAAGCTCCACGCTCTCTATTATTCCACGCACATTATCTCCCTTCCTAAAGAAATCTGAAGGAATCTGCTTATCCTTTGGTAAAATAATCTCATTCCCCTCATCATCCAAAAGAATTATGGCCTTGTGTCTTATATGATGTACCTCCGCTGTATAAATCTCACCTTCAAGATCCTTAAATTGCTTGTAGATGGTGGTATTATCGTGCTCGTGGATCTTAGAAATAAGATTTTGTCTTAAGGCCAAAATTGCCCTTCTTCCAAGATCTATCAATTTTACCTCCTCGGATACATCTTCACCCACCTCAAAATCCGGTTCAATCTTTCTGGCCGCTGAAAGCGATATCTCTTCGTTTGGATCTTCAACTTCTCCGTCTTCAACAACAACCCTGTTTCTCCAAATCTCCAAATCCCCTTTGTCCGGGTTTATAATGATATCGAAATTGTCATCGGAACCAAACTTCTTCTTTAACGCATTCCTAAAAACATCCTCCAAAATCGCCATTAGCGTTACCCTATCTATGAATTTATCATCTTTAAATTCCGAAAAAGATTCGATTAGCGCAATATTTTCCATTTTTGAACTACAATTAAAATTTTAATACAACTTTAGCTTCCTTAATATCAGAAATTGCAATTTGCTGCTTTTTCTGAACCGTGATTTTCCCTTTTCCTATGGGTTTGGGTTCCCTATCTTTCCACTCCAGGGTAATACTATCCCCTGATGCTTCTGTCAACTTGCCTTCAAATTCCCTATCCTGGGTCTTAACCTCAAGTTTTCTTCCAATATTTTTTGTGTACTGCCTAGGCAACTTAATTGGAGAAGCTGCTCCCGCAGAAGCCACTTCCAAGGAAAAATCCTCTTCCTCCCGGTCCAAATTGTGTTCTATGGCCCTACTTACATTCATGCAATCCTGCAAGGTAACACCCTGGTCACCGTCCAAGGTTATCTTTATTTTATTATCTGCGGATATTGAAAAATCCAATAAAAAAAGTGATTGATTCTCCTTTAACGCTTCCTCTAAAAGTGCAGTAACTTTATCCTTCAACATATACTTCGGTTTTATTAAACATATGCTCTTAAATCTGAAATCGACCTGCTTCAGAATATAACGTAAAGCTGTTTTCTTACCGTGCCGTTTAATTAAAGTATAGTAATAAAAGAGGGGACAAAATGTCCCCTCATGAATACTTTATATTCTTTCAGCACCGCAAATATACATAATTTTTAGATTCTACAATAATCTTAGTTATTTATTATCTAAAAGACAATTTATGATACCCTTCAAAAATTGTCTTACGGTAATCGCATATTTTCGTCTAAAATAAAAATCCCAATACGTTTGCATTGGGATTTTACTTCTAAACTTTAAGTTGGCCTACTAGGACTCGAACCTAGAACGACTGGACCAAAACCAGCTGTGTTACCAATTACACCATAGGCCACTACCTCGTTTGAGCGTGCAAATTTAAAACAAAGTTTTATATGCACAAATATTTTTGAGTCATATTCCAAAAAAATAGAAAAATATTCTGCCACAACCAGCACCGTAAGGGTTGCGGCAACAACATTAATTACATGCCCTAAAGCAATACCCCTTGGTATTACCCACATTGGCCCGCTTAATGAAGTCGCCTTGATCCATATATCATGTTAAAGGTTTATGAAATATATATCCCATTATATTTTTAAATTAGTAAATTCGCCCTTCGGACAAACGACAAACCGCATGTTTTCAAAAAATTTCAAAAAATGGGATACCATCACAGGATGGTTTGTTTTTTTTATAGCCCTTATTACCTACGGAATAACCGTTGAACCTACCAGCAGTTTTTGGGATGCCGGTGAATATATCTCAACAGCTGCCAAACTACAGGTAGGACATCCACCGGGAGCGCCTTTGCTACAAATGATAGGTGCATTTATGGCCATGTTCGCCTTGGAACCTACCCAGGTTGCAAAGATGGTAAACCTCGTTTCCGGGGTTTCCAGTGCCTTCACTATCCTCTTTATGTTTTGGACCATTACGAACCTCACAAGAAAACTTATTTCCAAGGAGGAAGTCATAACCAATAGCAAAGCTTTGGCCATTTTAGGAAGTGGTATCGTAGGCTCCCTGGCCTTTACCTTTTCAGATAGTTTTTGGTTCAACGCAACGGAGACCGAAGTCTATGCAATGGCCAGTTTAATTATGTCCCTTCTACTCTGGCTAGGACTAAAATGGGTGGATGATCTGGAGAATCCACGAGGCAATAAATGGATAATCCTTATTTCTTTTGTGGTCGGACTTACCTTTGGAATTCAATTTATGGGTTTCCTGGCAATACCCACAATAGGTTTATTGTACTATTTTAAAACCTATAAAACCACTACCGTTAAGAATTTCCTTTTGGCCAATATTATTGTGGTTGCCATATTGATGCTGGTCTATAAATTTTCATTGACCTATGTGCTAAAGGTTTTTGGTTGGAGCGAGGTGTTTTTCATCAATACCATTGGCCTGCCATTTAACTCGGGAACCATTATCATGGGGCTCATTTTTGTAGGTGTTTTTTATTGGGCTTTACGCTATACCCGCAATAACAACTATACCGTAGCAAACACCATTGTTCTCTGTCTAATGTTTTTATTTTTGGGATTCTCTTCTTGGCTAATGCTTCCCATAAGGGCAAATGCCGATGTGGTGATCAACGAAAACGATCCTTCGGACGCCAGATCTTTGTTGGCCTATTACAACCGTGAACAATACCCTGGAGTGGACAGCCCAGTATATGGCGCCTATTACTCGGATACTTTTGCCCCTGCAGGTGATGAAAAGGACGAGAAGCCCAAATACGAAAAAGACCTAAAGGCCGGAAAATATATTATAGTAAACAACTATAAGGATGCTTTACAAGGACCAAACCCAGATCATGTAGGACTCTTGCCACGGATGTGGAGCGAACAAAATGCCGAGAATTATATGAAGTATTTTGATCCGCTGACCTTTAGGATAAAATCTGATTATCTCGGAAACAACGAACTAAGGGAAGCCGTTAACCAATTTAAGGACGGTTACGCCAAAGGAGAAATAGACACTTCCCAATATATGAGATTCCTCAGGGAGTTTAGCGAATATATTGATGTGCAGCCCCCAACAGTAATGCAAAATATAAAATACATGTTCCAATTTCAATTTGGCTATATGTACTGGCGTTATTTTATGTGGAATTTTGTAGGCAAGCAGGATGACATTCAAGGCAGATATGACAACCACGGAAATTGGCTAAGCGGCATCAACTTTGTTGACAGTGCCAGGTTGGGCAGTCAGGAGAATCTTCCCAGCGATATAAAGAACAACAAAGGCAGGAACACCTATTTCTTCCTTCCGTTACTACTAGGTATAATTGGCCTAATCTTTCAAATAAGCAGAAACCCCAAACAATTTTGGGCTTTGTTCGTATTCTTTATGTTTACGGGTATTGCCATCCAATTCTACACCAATCCGGCCATTTTTCAGCCTAGGGAACGGGATTATTCCCTAGTGGGTTCCTTTTATGTTTTTGCCCTCTGGATCGGGCTGGGCGTTTATGGGCTTTTTGATGAATTCCAAAAGCTATTGAGTCCCAAAATATTGGCTCCAGGAATAACCATTCTCTGCCTTTTGGCAGTACCCGGAGTAATGGCATTTCAAAACTGGGACGACCACGACAGATCCAATAGGTTTACCGCTAAATCTACCGCAAAGGCCTATCTGGAATCGACCAAGCAAGACTCGGGTGCCATTTTGTTTACCATTGGGGACAACGACACTTTCCCTCTGTGGTACGCACAAGAGATTGAAGGTTACAGAACGGACGTTCGGGTGGTAAACACCAGTCTTTTTGCTACGGATTGGTATATAGACCAAATGAAAAAGAAGGCCTACGAAAGCGACCCCATTCCGTCCCAGCTTACCCACAACGAATACAAATGGGGATCTAGGGATGCCATATACTTTAATGAACTTACCGAGAGCAGATGGGACATAAAAGACTTTATGAACTGGGTAGGCAGTGATAAGGAACAAACCAAATTTAGAAGTATTTTACAGAAGAAAGGTGCAGATCTGAGTCAGTATTCCGAAAGCAATTTGGATGTCGTTTACTATCCGACCAATAAAATTAGGGTTCCGGTAAACAAGAAAAATGTTCTGGAGAGTGGTTTGGTCAAAGAAAAAGATTCGGCACTAATAGTGGATTATATTGATATAGACCTACCAAGGAGTGCCCTGCCCAAAAACCGAATCCTGATGCTGGACATCATTGCCAACAATGACTGGAAACGCCCCATATATTTTTCCGGGGGAAGTTTTGATGCCGCGGAATACATTTGGATGAAAGACTATCTTCAATTGGATGGCCTGGTCTACAAACTGGTGCCTATTAAAACAACCAATAGAAGCTCTTATGAGATGGGCAGAATAGATGCCGATCTTATGTACGACATTGTAAAAAAATGGGATTGGGGCAATGCAGGAAGCTCGGATATATATCACGACCCCCAAACCCGAACACAGGCACTTTCCTTTAGAGGCAACTTAGCGCGGCTTACCGAAACTTTGATAAACGAAAACAAGATTGAAAAGGCGAAAGACGTTATCAATATCGCTATGGAAAACATGCCTGTTGAATATTTTGGGTATTACGCCTTTGTAGAACCTTTTATAGATGGATACTTTAAAGTAGGGGAAACCCAAAAAGCCAGGGATCTATTTCAAAAATTGAAAAACATTTATCAGGAACGATTGGATTATTACGCCAATTTACCCTTTGAAGAACAGCGAATGTTCTTGGACGAAATTATTCCAGACCTGGAGGCCTACAGTAGAAATATTGACATTTTAATTACCAACCAGGACCAGGAAACCGCCGAAAAGGAAACCCTTATCTTCAACGAATACATAGATAAGTTTGAACGCTTTTATCGCAACGACCCAATGGAGGGCATACAAGCTCCAACTTCGGATCCCGATCTAATGGATTCATCCGCTATAGATGCCATACCGGAAGAACAACTGGATAGTATAGCACTTCCAGAATAAATAAAAAGACACAAAAAAACCGAGACTCAGGTCTCGGTTTTTTTTATAATTTTAACTAGTTATATGTACTCATTAAGTATCCCAATAAGAGTATTGGCATCCTGCTCCCCGCTTTGCCTCCAAACCATTTCACCTTTCTTGTATATCATTAAGGTAGGAAGGCCCTTCACCCGCAATGCCTGGGAAAGCTCTTTATTCTTATCCACATCAATCTTAATAACCTTGCCCTTATCGCCCAAGGCAGCGGCAACATCCCGTAGTACAGGGTGCATGGCTGTTGACTGTTCGTTCCACTCTGCGTAAAAATCCAATAGCACAGGAACATTAATATCAATTAATTCACCAAATTTAGACATATACTATACATTGGGTTATAAATCAAAAATAAGAAAAAATGTTAAAATACAACTAGTGCTATCATTTTTGTCGACAAGGTAGTAGTTAAAATCAGGTCAACGACCTCTTTTTTAAGGTAATTACAGTGATTTCGGGCCAAATACCCACCCTCCCCGGATAGCCTAAAAACCCAAATCCACGGTTCACATTTATCATCTGCCCCATTTCTTCATACACTCCTGCCCAATATTTATACCTCCATTTAGCTGGGCTCCATTTTATCCATCCCGGAATTTCTATCCCAAATTGCATTCCATGTGTATGCCCACTTAAGGTGAGGTGATAATGATAATCATCTTTTAACACCTGATCTTCCCAATGGGATGGGTCATGGCTCATTAAGATCTTAAAATCATTCTTGTTAACATTGGAAACAGCCTTTTTAAGGTCCCCTGCCTTCTTAAATCCTCCCCTGCCCCAATTTTCAACTCCGATCAAAGCAATTCTATCCTCTCCCTTTTGCAAGTACCTACTATCGTTTAACAAGAGATCAAAGCCCATATCCTTTTGCAAATTTTTAAGGTCGTTTAAATTATTGCTTTTGGCCTCTTCGGTTTCCCAACTTACATAATCCCCGTAATCATGGTTCCCCAATACTGAAAATTTGCCATCCTTTGCAGTTAAGGTCGAAAAAAGGTCTTTCCATGGCAACATTTCCTCTGCCACATTGTTAACCATATCCCCCGTAAAAAGCAACACATCACTTTTTTGCTTATTTATCAAGTTTATTGCGTATTCAATTTTCTCCCTATCATCAAAACTACCACTGTGCACATCCGATATTTGGGTTATTTGATATCCATCGAAGCTATTGGGCAAATCATCGAATTCCAAATTATACTTCAGTACTTTAAAATTATATTTCCCCTTTATCATACCATACAACAATGCAGAGAATGGCAAAGCGGCAATACCCATGGCAAGGGTACTTAAAAAACGTCTTCGCTCCGGGAGGCTAAACTCTTTGGTCCCACCAAATATTTTGTGATAGCTAGCAGTAAAAAATCTAAAAATATCTTCGGAGAATAAAAATACAATGGTAATCAACATAAAAGTGAGGATTGCCAGCAAGAGACCAAAAGCATAACTTTTTGATACACTCAACACCCTACCAGGGTCATCGCCCATAGTAAACTGATAGATGAAATTCCCCAAAACAAAAAGTGATAATACCATATAGGCATAATAGACCCAGGGATATCGGGTTGAGGCCTTTATGGCTTGCAAAGTATAAATTCCGAGGGTTATATAAATGACAATAAAAACAATCCAACGTAGCATCCCTTATTTTTTTAGCAAAGATATTGGTTTCAAATCCATTAGGTGGTTTTTTAATTTTCTTTAACTAGGCGGACCACCTCTTTAAGAGTAGCCAAATCGCTAATGCCAATTTCATCATCCCTTAGAAACCCTGGACTGCTCATTGGAATTTCAGGTGTATGTTCCAAGGTTTTATGAAATTTTATCCCGGACAAATGCACCGCACCAAAACCCTGCTTCTTAAATTCCAACACATTGGTATCACGTATACCTCCCCCGGGCATTATAACACAACCCTTGGATTCTTTTAACAAGCGGGTCAACAACTCCATTCCTTGCACCGAAGATTTTTGTTGTCCAGAGCTTAGTATGGTATCTACTTCCAATTCCTGCAATTGCTGTAAAGTAGCCATAGGATCACTTACCCAATCGAAAGCTCTATGAAAGGTAAATTGTAATGGTCCGGACTCCCTAATCAATTCTTGGGTTCTTTTATAATCCAAGGTAAAATCCCTGGACAACACCCCAGAAACAATCCCATTAAAACCGAGGTCCCTGCACAATGCAATATCCTTTTTCATAATCTCAAATTCCGGATCGGAATAGGAAAAATCACCACTTCTAGGTCTTATCAATACATTTACAGGAATGGAAATATGTTCCTTTATAAGCTGCAACAGCCCAAAAGAAGGAGTAACCCCACCTACAGCAAGCTCGTTACATAACTCAATTCGGTCAGCACCAGCTTTTTGGGCATTAAGGGCAGATTCTAAGGAATTGGCACATACTTCTACAATCATATTTCTTATATTTAGAACCTTAAAATTAAGTAACACCATCTTATGAAAAGAAGAAATTTCCTTAAAAATTCTACCTTAAGTACTGCTGGAATAATATCAGCACCACTTTTCGCATCATATCAAGAAACAAAAAACGAGCTACCGCTTAATCCAGATGTCCTGGAAACCGTAAAACCTATTGTAATCTGTACATGGAATTTTAAGAATGCAACAGCAAAGGCGTGGGAAGTCTTGGAAAAAGGAGGCTCTTCTTTGGATGCAGTGGAACAAGGGGTAATGGTAGAGGAGGCAGACCTTAGCAACGAAACAGTTGGGAACGGCGGAAGACCGGACAGGGATGGCCATGTTACCTTGGATGCCTGTATCATGGACAAGGACGGGAACTGTGGTGCAGTACTATGTATGGAAAATATTGCGCATCCTATTTCGGTTGCAAGAAAGGTTATGGAGGACACTCCGCATGTAATGCTGGCCGGAAAGGGAGCAGAACAATTCGCCTATGAAAAAGGTTTTCCAAAAACAAATCTACTGACTGAAAAAGCAAAAAAAGATTGGTTGGAGTGGAAAAAGAAATCCAAATACGAAACCATTATCAATATAGAAAACCACGATACCATAGGTATGTTGGCCATTGACAAAAATGGCGATATTGCAGGGGCCTGTACTACAAGCGGAATGGGCTACAAAATGGCCGGACGTGTTGGCGACTCCCCAATAATAGGGGCCGGACTGTTTGTGGACAACGAAGTTGGCGGGGCTACAGCAACAGGAGTTGGGGAAGAAGTAGTGCGAACCGTGGGCAGCTTCCTTATCGTGGAACTTATGCGTCAAGGAAAATCCCCACAGGAGGCATGTGAGGAAGGCGTAAGACGAATCATGGAAAAGAACAAGGATAGAAGGGATTTTCAAATTGGGTTTATTGCCATCAACAAGAAAGGGGAAACCGGAGGTTATTGCATACATCCCGGGTTTAGCTACAGCAAATTTGTAGAGGCCGGACAGAGCAACAACCCGACAGAGACTTTTTTAAAATCCTAATTATCAATATCACAATATCCAAATCTTAACAAGAATCAAATATAATGGCTGAACAAAAAAGACTTTTCTTACTTGATGCATATGCACTAATTTTTCGGGGTTATTACGCACTCATAAAAAACCCAAGGATAAACTCCAAGGGAATGGACACTTCCGCCATTATGGGATTCATGAATTCTTTATTGGATGTGATCAGAAGGGAAAAACCGGATCATTTGGCCGTTTGTTTTGACAAGGGAGGAAGTGCGGACCGTACTGAAATGTTTGCCGAATACAAAGCCAATAGGGATGCCACTCCGGACGCCATTAAAATAGCCGTACCATATATTCAGAATATATTGAAGGCCATGCATATTCCGGTGGTGGAATTGGAAGGAATGGAGGCCGACGATATTATTGGCACCTTGGCCAAGCAGGCAGAAAAAGAAGACTATAAGGTATATATGGTTACCCCGGATAAGGATTTTGGACAATTGGTATCCGAGAACATATTTATGTACCGCCCGGCAAGATTGGGCAACGGGATAGAAATTTGGGGCATTCCCGAAGTACAAAAACGTTTTGGGGTTGAACGTCCGGAACAGGTAATAGATTATTTGGGGATGATGGGCGATGCAAGTGACAACATTCCCGGATTACCAGGAGTGGGTGACAAAACCGCCAAAAAATTTATTGAGGAATTCGGTTCAATGGAAAATTTGCTTGCCAATACCGATAAGCTCAAAGGCAAAATGAAGGAAAAGGTCCAAGAAAATGCAGAACTGGGCATTCTGTCCAAAAAACTGGCGACCATATTTGTGGATTGCGATGTAACCTTTAACGCCAAAGATTACGAGCTTTCCATGCCCGATGGCGAAAAAGTGCAGGAGATTTTCGAGGAATTGGAATTCCGTAGGCTTAAAGACCAATTCCTAAAGCTCTTTTCGTCCGAATCGGATAGCGATAACCCGGAGGAAAGTAAGCAAGAGCCCAACACTTCAAAAAAGAAACAAACAGAGGCCGGTGGAGGCCAATTTTCCTTATTCGGCGGCGACGGACAAGTCACGGGAGGAACAATAAAAGAAGTATCCAGTAGAAAAAGCATAAAGGAAGTTTCCCATGTATACCAGAGTATACTGCCTGGGATGGCCATGAAACTTTTTGTTCAGAATTTAATGAAACAAACCTCGGTTTGTTTTGATACCGAAACCACGGGACTTAATCCACTAACTGCAGAGCTGGTAGGTATTGCATTTAGTTGGGAAGCCGGAAAGGGGTTTTATGTTCCTTTTCCAGAGGACAAAAAAGAGGCCCAAGAAATTCTTGAACAATTAAGACCGTTTTTTGAAGCGGAAGACATTGAAAAAATTGGACAGAACCTAAAATATGACATTAAGGTACTGCACAAATACAACATCTCTATAAAAAGCAAATGCTTTGATACCATGCTTGCCCATTACCTTATTAATCCGGACATGCGCCATAACATGGATGTACTGGCGGAAACTTATTTGAACTACACCCCCGTTTCAATAACGGAGCTAATTGGAAAAAAAGGAAAAAACCAATTATCTATGAGGGATGTTCCTTTGGAACAACAAACCGAATATGCCGTAGAGGATGCCGATATCACTTTTCAATTGGCACAACACTTTAGACCAGAATTGAAAGAGGCAAACACCGAAGAATTATTCAATAATATAGAGATTCCCTTATTACATGTCCTGGCCGATATGGAACAGGAAGGAATCAATCTGGACAAGGACTTTTTAAATTCGCTTGCCAAGGATCTGGACAACGATATCAAAAACTTGGAACTAAAGATCTACAAGGAAGCTGGGGAAGAATTCAATATTGCCTCTCCAAAGCAATTGGGCGAAATATTATTCGATAAGCTAAAACTGGTGGACAAACCCAAAAAGACCAAAACAGGTCAATATTCCACTGCCGAGGATGTACTATCCTATCTGGCCAAAGATCATGAAATAATCCAAAGCGTATTGGACTATCGTGGTCTAAGCAAACTAAAGAGCACCTATGTGGATGCCCTACCTGAACAAATTGAGGAAAGTACAGGCAGGGTGCATACAGACTATATGCAAACCGTTGCCGCTACGGGACGACTTAGCAGCAACAATCCCAACCTGCAAAACATCCCCATTAGAACGGAGCGGGGAAGACAGGTTAGAAAGGCATTTATTCCAAGAAATGAAGACTACACCTTGTTGGCAGCGGATTATTCGCAGATAGAATTGCGGATTATTGCTGCGCTTAGCGATGAGTCTACCATGATAGAGGCCTTTAAAAACGGAGAGGATATTCACGCCTCCACGGCTTCCAAGGTATTTAATGTCCCGTTAGAGGATGTTACCAGAGAACAGAGAAGCAATGCCAAGACCGTTAACTTTGGAATCATATATGGGGTATCGGCCTTTGGATTGAGCAACCAAACCGACCTATCCAGGGCAGAAGCCAAAGAGCTAATAGAGACCTATTATAAGACCTACCCCAAATTGCGCAATTATATCAGTGAACAAATAGAATTCGCTAGGGAAAATGGGTACGTTCAGACCGTGTTGGGCAGACGAAGGTATCTTAAGGACATAAACGGCAGTAATGCCATTGTACGTGGAGCAGCGGAACGCAACGCTGTAAATGCCCCTATTCAGGGAAGTGCCGCCGATATCATAAAAATAGCAATGATCAATATTCACAAAAAACTCGAAGTAGGAAAATACCAAAGCAAGATGCTCCTACAGGTTCATGATGAATTGGTGTTCGACGTATATAAGCCCGAATTGGAGGAACTAAAGACCATGATAAAGACAGAAATGGAAAACGCCTACAAATTATCAGTACCCCTGGATGTGGAATTGGGCGTTGGTAACAATTGGCTGGAGGCCCATTAAGCCCAAACTCTGAAAACAAAAACGGAACGCATTGGTTTAAATCAATGCGTTCCGTTTTTTAGTAATAGGTTTTATCGGAATTTTATTTTCTCTTAAAGAGAAGCTGTCCACCTGCACTTAAATCGGGTATATCCAGATCTGCAGCATCTACGGTCATGATGTCACCATCTATGGTCACATCAACAGAGATTTCCTGCTGATCTTCATCGGTATAGGTTAGTGTGCCATCGGCATAAACATAGACCGTGGTTTCCGTATCCTTTTCGGTAGGACAGGGAATATCAAAACCATCCCTTTCCAAATATTCCACGGAATTTTCAATAGTAACCGTTAAGTCCGCTTTAAATTCAAAACTCAACACATAACATTCTTTAGCTGTTAAATATGCCAATAAATCCCTGGCATTTTTTTCATCATCGCTAGCAGTATCATTATTAACCTTTAGTTCATAGGCCTGCCATACACCCACTATAGAATCCTCCTTGGAATTATCATCATCACTATCCGAGGAACATGAAAAGAAAAGACCCGTAGCAAGAAAAAGTAATAGAAACTTAATTTTCATCTTTTTTGAAATTTACATTGTTTTAAAAGCTAACGGATTATAGTACAAATTAGTATCCATGAATCCCAACAATTAAACCCTCCATCCGAACCCCACAAAAAACAACACATAAAAACTATAAAAATCGCATCCTAAATGTATTGCCATTTAAAAGCCTTACGGTGGTTTTAACATTCCTCCTTAATAATTTCAAAGCCAATACCACTACTTCGGATTTGCGGGTAACAAAATGACCTGTATTATACAAAAATCAATTATTGGGATTCTAAAGTGCTGGCAAAGTTTGCTTCAATTTGCCAATATTGGAAAAAACTATAAAATAATAAGAAACAACCATTTGGAATTCAACTTAATAATTGTACATTTGCAGCCCGTTAAACGGGATTGAAGTGTTTAATCAATAAATATATTAGTGTGGATACATTAAGCTACAAGACGATTTCGGCCAATAAGGCGACCGTTGACAAACAATGGTTACTAGTTGATGCTGAAGGAGAAACATTGGGCCGTCTTGCTTCTAAAGTAGCGCAGTTACTTAGAGGGAAGTACAAGCCTAGTTTTACACCACATGTTGATTGTGGGGATAATGTTGTTATTATCAATGCAGAAAAAATCAACCTAACCGGGAAGAAGTGGGATTCAAAAACTTACGTTCGTCATACCGGTTATCCAGGAGGCCAGAGGTTTACAACGGCTAAAGAAATGTTGGCTAAAGATCCAGCGCGTATAGTAGAGAAATCGATAAAAGGTATGTTGCCCAAAAACAAATTGGGTGCAGAGCTTTTTCGTAATCTGAAGGTATATGCAGGAGCAGCCCACAACCAAGAAGCACAAAAACCAACAGCAATTAACTTAAACGATTTTAAGTAATGGAAATGATTCATAAAATTGGTAGAAGAAAAACTGCAGTTGCCAGAGTTTATGTTACAGAAGGAAATGGTAACATTACTATTAACAAGAGAGACTTAAGCAACTATTTTCCTACAGCAACATTACAGTACAAAGTAAAGCAGCCATTTACCTTGACCAACAACGAAGAGAACTTCGACGTAAAAGTTAATGTATATGGTGGCGGTATTACAGGACAGGCGGAAGCAGTTCGTTTGGCATTGTCCAGAGCATTATGCGAATTGGATGCCGAAAACAGATTGGTTCTTAAGCCAGAAGGTCTTTTAACAAGAGATCCAAGAATGGTTGAACGTAAGAAATTCGGTCAGAAGAAAGCTCGTAAGAAATTCCAGTTCTCTAAACGTTAATACCGTATTAACAAAACAAATACTGAAATACGGCAATGCTCTTGATGCTTATCGGGGAAAAATTGTCAGATTCGGTATAATTTTTAATTGTTCATTGAAAACCCTTGTCATAGGGTAAGTAATAATCCAAAGTTAATCATAGGACCTCGCCTTAGAGGAAAGTCCAATGCATTTAAATTCTGGATAAATTAGTTTAGCATCTAAATATTAAAGGCTGCCTTTAGGCACCACTTTAGTATTGCTAATTCAAAGGAACGTAAACTAAAAAATAAAAATGGCAAACAAAGTTGAAGTAAAAGACCTTTTAGAGGCAGGTGTACATTTTGGTCACCTTACCAGAAAATGGAATCCGAACATGGCTCCCTATATCTACATGGAGCGTAACGGAATTCACGTTATCAATCTTTATAAAACAGTTGCAAAACTAGAAGAGACCAATGAGGCTCTTAAAAAAATTGCGGCTTCAGGTAGAAAAATACTTTTCGTAGCTACCAAAAAACAAGCAAAGGACATTGTTGCTGAAAAAGCAGGGAATGTAAACATGCCTTACATCACTGAAAGATGGCCAGGTGGTATGTTGACCAATTTCGTTACTATTCGTAAAGCCGTTAAAAAAATGGCTTCTATTGATAGAATGAAAAAAGACGGTACTTTTAACACGCTTTCCAAAAAAGAGCGTCTACAAGTTGATCGTTTGCGTGCCAAGTTGGAAAAGAACTTAGGTTCTATTTCTGAAATGACACGTCTACCAGCTGCTTTGTTTATTGTTGACACCATGCGTGAGCACATCGCTGTAAAAGAAGCACAAAAATTGAACATTCCAATTTTTGCAATGGTAGATACCAATTCCGATCCACGACCAATCGATTTTATAGTTCCATCCAATGACGATGCCTCCAAATCAATAGAGGTTATTATGGCATCTGTAACTGCAGCTATTGCAGAAGGATTAACAGAACGTAAATCTGAAAAGCAAAGTGAGAAGGAAGGTGGAGATGAAGCCAAACCAAAGGAGAAAAAAGCAAAAGTAGCTTCAGAAGAGAAAGCTCCCAAAAAAGCTAGCACTACTGGAGACGACCTTACCAAAATTGAAGGTATTGGCCCAAAAATTGCTGAAATTTTCCAAGAAGCAGGCATCAATACTTATGCTGACCTAGCGGACAAATCAGAGGACGATCTTAAAGACATCCTAACTGAATCTGGCCCAAGATACGCTTCCAAAAATCCAGCTTCATGGCCTAAGCAGGCACAAATGGCTGCCGATGGTAATTGGGATGAATTGCAGGAATGGCAAGATAGCGTTAAAGGAGGAATAGAATAATCCTCTTTTACTTAAAACAGAATATAAATTTAACATTAACCCAGATTAGGATTACATTTCTATTTTAATTTAGGTGAAAATTAAAACAAAATAAAATGGCTAAAATTACCGCCGCTGAGGTAAACAAACTAAGACAAACAACTGGTGCAGGCATGATGGATTGCAAAAATGCATTGGTTGAAGCAGAAGGGGATTTTGATTTGGCAATTGAAATCTTACGTAAAAAGGGACAAAAAGTTGCCGCTAAAAGAGCTGACCGTGATTCTTCCGAAGGGGCTGCTATTGCCAAAGTAAATGCAGACAACACTACTGGAGTTATCATTTCTTTGAACTGTGAAACCGATTTCGTTGCCAAGAACGACACTTTTGTTGCTTTGGCCAACGACTTGGCAGACCTAGCCTTAAATTTCGACACCAAAGAAGAATTCTTGAATGCCGATTACAAAGGGAATTCTGTACAGGATAAGCTTACAGAACAAACTGGTGTTATTGGTGAGAAAATTGAAATAGGTGGATTCAGCAAACTTTCAGCTCCATTTGTTGGCTCTTACATTCACGCTGGAAACAAAATAGCTACTTTGGTAGGACTTTCTGCTGCTGTTGAGGGTGCAGATGTTGCCGCCAAAGATGTCGCCATGCAGGCAGCCGCTATGAACCCGGTAGCTTTAAACGAAGAAGGAGTTGACCAGTCAATTATTGATAAAGAAATCGAAATTGCCAAAGATCAATTACGTCAGGAAGGAAAACCAGAAGCCATGTTGGACAATATCGCCAAAGGTAAATTGAACCGTTTCTTCAAAGACAATACCTTGGTGAACCAAGATTTCATTAAGGACAGCAAACAAAGCGTAGCCCAATACGTAAAATCTGTTGATTCCAAATTGGAAGTAACAGGATTTAAAAGGGTTGCTCTAGGTTAATCCTTAAGCACCAAGCATATAAAAAAACGCCTTTACAATGTAGAGGCGTTTTTTTTATGCACTTAAACTAGATTACAGAATTTGATAGCCAAGAAAATCTACATCCAATCCCTATTTAAATATAAACATTAGATTAAAATGGCATACTCCAATTAGGATGCCCAAACTTTTTCCTCAATTGCTTTGCACAAAAGGCACTAACCTCTCAACCAAGCTTCCCGCAGTTTGATCTGCTGCTCGCTAGCGCCTTCCATAGGAACTAACTTAACTACATCCAAAGTAGGCTCACCAACCTTCCCTGTCAAGGTAACTTCGTCATCCCCTCTTTGCACCACCAAAACTATTTCCTTGTCCGGATCCCAATTCATACTCTGTCCTATAAGCAACCTAATATTAACCAGATTGGTCATTTTACCATCAACGCTTTTAATTATATCTCCCCCTTTGGCTCCCAAACCCTTAAAAAAGCTGTTCAGTTGAATTCCTTCCCTTACAAAAATTGCATTGTCATTTGAAGGATCCACATCTATATAAGGCACCTCTTCATCAAAAAAATAGCCCGTAGACTGCTCCTGCTCCGTTGTTTGCAGTCCCACTTTATTCCAATACACAGCGTAGTCTATGGGTGTTTCACCAGCGACATGGGTTTTAAAGAATTCCCCTATTTCCGGATACGTCATTGCTACTATTTCATCAATCAACTTCCCATCCTCAAAAGGCTTGGTATTTCCATATTTTTTGGAAAGTTCCTTCATCAACCACAAAACACCTTTTTCACCTCCACTTAATTCCCTAAGGTTAATATCCAAAGCCATATTTATCAATGCCCCTTTCTCATAAACGTTGGCATAATTTGCCTTATAAGGCTCCTCCAATATATTTTTGCTCATAAGGGTAAAGGACATACTATCATCATAGGTTTTGGATCTCTCGACCTTCTCCATAAGCCTTTCATAAAAATCTTCGTCCGAAATCAACCCCTGCTGAATTTGAAAAAGATTGGCAAAATATTCGGTAGTCCCTTCATACATCCATAAGTGCATGGACATTTTTGGGTCATTAAAATCAAAATATTGTATTTCATTGGAGTGAACCGTCAAGGGCGTAACGATATGAAAAAATTCATGGGCAACCGTATCAAAAATTGCCTCTTCCAATCTCTCCTTAGATATTTGTTCTGGCATTACCACAACTGTAGAAGTGTGGTGCTCCAATGCCCCAAAACCTTTGGCATCATTATCATCCATATTGGAAAGATAGAGGATAATAGTATAGTGCTTCGTACTGTTAATATCGCCTAAAAATGCCTTTTGACCCCGCATCATTTTTTCCATTCCTGCTTTTAAACTAGCAGCTGTATAATGACCATTTGGAGAATAAACGCTTAAGGTTACCGCAATATCGTTCACCTGAAATGTTTCCGTACTTGGGTTGGAGTACATTATAGGATTATCTATAACTTCAAAGTAACGATTGGCTACAAAAATATCTGTTTCCGGCCTATTTACATCCTGCACACCCTTAACCAAGGAAGTTACAGGCTCCAAACCATCTGGGGCAGAAATTTCCAATGAATACGGTATTTCCTCAAGGTCGTCAAAATAACCTACAAAGCCATGTAGGTTCAACATAAAGTTCTTTCCTTTAAGTATATTGGTCCCAGAGGGTGAAAAGACCGGCTCACTCACCTCTACTTCCGTATCATAGGTATCGTTTACCCAATAGTCAATTTTATCCAAATCCTTGGCATTGATAATCCTCCAAGTATTATCATCCAACTTTTCCACTTTTAATTCCCCTCCCTTATAATCCAGGGCCTTGAATTGTTCTATATATTTTCCGTAGTTATCATCGCTATAAGTACCTGGAACTGTCTTGGGAATAAAAAAGGATACCGTATCGGTTACAAATGCCGCCGGATCCAAAACTACATTTACTTTGTCGTCTACAACATTGATCAAATCTATTTTCGCAATTACGGAAGCCTTATCGGCAGACACCAAAGTCTTGGTGGAACCACACCCTTGGAGTACCAAAATTGCAACCCCTAAAATCCATGATTTTCCAAACAACCCTATTTTATTTATCATTTTTTATTGATTTTATTTATCGATTATTCCTAAAATGTCAAAGCCTCTCCAGGCACCGATATGTTAAGAAATGGCATTTTTCCGTTATAAATTGGCGGAACTGGAAAAACAGACGCAAGATTATAAAAATAAATCTACCTTCCCATATGCATTAGGAAATAATTAAGGATACATGAATCGTCTACGCCAAGCCACATCATAAATATTTTTGATTATTTTTGCTTGAAATTAATCAACATCACGATGCAATACAAAAGAATACTTTTAAAACTCAGTGGAGAAGCCCTCATGGGCACTAAGCAATACGGCATAGACGCACAGCGTTTATCCGAGTATGCGGAGGAGATCAAGGAAGTTGTGGACAAAGGTATAGAAGTTGCTATTGTAATCGGTGGTGGAAATATTTTCAGGGGATTGGCCGGTGCAAGTAACGGAATGGACAGGGTACAAGCAGACCATATGGGGATGCTGGCCACCGTGATAAATGGATTGGCCCTTCAAAGTGCCTTGGAATTGCAGGGAGTACAGACCAGATTACAATCTGCCATAAAAATAAATGAGGTAGCCGAACCCTTTATAAGAAGACGCGCCATGCGACATTTGGAAAAAGGTAGGGTGGTTATATTTGGCGGCGGTACTGGAAATCCATATTTCACCACAGATTCGGCCGCCGTATTAAGAGCTATAGAAATTGAAGCCGATGTAATTTTAAAAGGCACCCGAGTGGACGGTATTTATACCTCCGACCCGGAAAAAGACAAAACAGCCACCAAATTTGATACGATAACCTTTAAAGATGTACTGACAAAGGGACTTAAAGTTATGGACACCACAGCCTTTACCCTAAGCCAGGAAAACGAATTGCCTATTGTTGTTTTTGACATGAACAAAAAAGGAAACCTTATGAAATTGGTTTCCGGAGAAAATATAGGAACCGTTGTAAATCTATAGTTTTGGCACTATTTGTGTTAAATCATTTAAAAAAATAGCATATGAACGAAGAAATTAAATTTATACTGGATACTACCAAAGAAGGGATGGACAGTGCTATAGCACACCTTGAAAAAATGTTCTTAAAAATTAGGGCAGGCAAGGCAAGCCCAGTAATGCTATCCAGTGTCATGGTGGAATATTATGGCTCCCCAACTCCATTGTCCCAAGTTGCAAATGTGAATACTCCGGACGCAAGAACCTTGTCTGTTCAACCTTGGGAAAAGAATATGCTTCATGAAATAGAAAAAGCCATAATGAACGCCAATCTTGGATTTAATCCTATGAACAACGGCGATTTTGTAATTATAAACGTACCTCCCCTAACGGAAGAAAGAAGGAGAGATCTGGTAAAACAGGCAAAGGCGGAAGCCGAAGACGCAAAAATCGGTGTCCGTAACGCACGTCAGGAAGCCAACAAAGAAGTTAGGAGTCTGGATGTTTCCGAAGATTTACAGAAGAACGCAGAAGCCGATGTACAGGCACTCACCGATAAGTACATAAAAAAGATCGATGCCTTCCTTGAGGCGAAGGAAGCGGAAATCATGAAAGTATAATCCTAAAAGCACCGAAACAAAAAGAGCGACCCTATGAGGTCGCTCTTTTTGTTTTCCCAGACCCTTACTATTTAGTCCCAGCTTCCTAGGAACAATAACAATCATTCTCTACCTTTGCGCTCGAATAATTTTAGAATCCGAAAGACCTGTTTAAATCATAAGGGTTTACTGGTTTTTTTTTAGGTTTAGATGCCAAAAAAGCATTCTGAAATAAGACGTTTCACTAGATGGTTGCAAAGTTAACGCGAGGATTTTGGGCAAAAATAGCACGGATAATACTTAGGAACAGAATTATAATTCTAGTCCTATTGGCCATTATGACCCTTTTTATGTCCATGCAATGGGAGAAAATGAGGTTTTCGAATTCACAGGCCAACCTCCTACCGGATCACCACCCTGTAAATCTGGAATATCTATCCTTTCTTGAACAATTTGGTGAGGAAGGCAATGTTGTTGTTTTGGCCGTAAAGGACAGCGCACTATTTACCCCTATAAAATTTAATCGCTGGAACAAACTCAGTAAACAACTGGGAGCCTTTCCTGAGGTCGACTTTGTTTTGTCCACAGACAATTTACAAGAGCTCGTAAAAGACACTGTAAAACAAGAATTTGTTATGCAGCCTTTTATAAAACAAACCCCGAAAACCAAAAAGGAGGTAGACAGTCTAACCAATCATCTTTTTAACGATCTTCCTTTTTACGATAACCTTATCTACAATAAAAAAACACATACCATACGCAGCGTTATTTATTTGGACAAGGATATTGTAAACACCTCCGTACGTAAGGACTTTATACTTGAAGACCTCTCTACTTTGGTCAAAAATTTTGAAAAAGAAACCGGCCTCGATGTTCATATTTCAGGCATGCCTTACATAAGGACCATGAACTCCCAAAATATCATTGATGAAATTGGGAAATTTATTCTGGCGGCACTAGGGGTCACCTCCTTGATCTTCTTTTTCTTTTTCAGAAGTTTTAGGGCTACGATTATTTCAATGTTTGTCGTAATTATAGGGGTTATGTGGGCTTTTGGAATCTTGGGACTTCTACAATATGAGATTACGGTACTTACCGCCCTAATTCCACCATTAATTATTGTTATTGGTATACCCAACTGCATCTTTCTGATCAACAAATACCAACAAGAAGTAAAAAAGCACGGAAACCAGGCCCTGTCATTACAACGTGTAATCTCAAAAATTGGTAACGCAACCTTAATGACCAACGTTACTACGGCTTCCGGTTTTGCAACATTTATCATTACCGACAGTAAACTGCTCAAAGAATTCGGCATTGTTGCCTCTATCAATATTATAGGCATATTTGTGCTTTCCCTCTTGATAATTCCGATTATCTATAGTTTCATGTCCCTTCCAAAAGACAAGCATTTGAAACACTTAAATACCAAGTGGATAGAAACTTTTGTTAGCTGGATGGAAAGAATTGTAAGGGAGAGAAGGATTTCCGTTTATATAGTATCCATTGCTCTTTTGGTGGCCAGTATAATTGGAATTTATCAAATAGACATTTCCGGAAGCCCTATAGAGGACATGCCCAAAAAGGCCGAATTTTTTCAGGACATACGCTTTTTTGAACAAGAGTTTGATGGAATAATGCCCGTAGAAATTGTAGTGGACACTGAAAGGCCCAAAGGGGTTCTAAAACTTTCCACCTTGAGAAAAATGGATGAATTGGGTACGGTGATAAATGAAATCCCGGAACTTTCCAGACCCGTTTCGGTAGTGGACTTGGTTAAATATTCCAAACAGGCCTTTTATAGTGGTATCCCCAAATATTATCAACTGCCCACTTCACAAGAAAATACTTTTATTATGGATGTCGCCCGTAAATCCGCGGACAACGGCAACCTACTAAGTAGTTTTGTAGATAGCACGGGGCAGGTAGCCCGGATAACAACCTACATGAAGGATGTGAAAACATCCCGAATGGAAACCATAGAGGCCAAGCTAAAAGAAAATATTGACAAAATCTTTCCTGCGGACAGGTATAAGGTTACCATGACAGGGAGCGCCCTTCTCTTTTTAAAAGGGACCAAATATTTGGTAAAAAACCTGATCATGTCCCTAGCTTTGGCCATTGGTCTTATTGCCCTCTTTATGGCCTATCTTTTCCGATCATTTAGAATGATCGTAATTTCATTGATACCCAACTTACTACCACTTGTAATAACGGCAGGTGTAATGGGATTTGTAGGGGTACCCATTAAGCCTTCCACAATTTTGGTATTTAGTATTGCTTTTGGAATTTCGGTAGACGACACCATACATTTTCTGGCCAAATACCGGCAAGAACTTACCAGTAACCATTGGAGAATTAAAAAATCGGTCTACGCCGCCTTAAGGGAGACCGGGGTAAGCATGTTTTACACCTCCATTGTACTGTTCTTTGGCTTTTCGGTCTTCATAATTTCAAGTTTCGGAGGAACAGTAGCTTTAGGGGCATTGGTTTCGGCCACCTTATTGTTCGCCATGCTGGCCAACCTTATTTTATTACCCTCTTTACTCCTTTCTTTGGAAAGAAGCATTGCCAACAAACAAGTACTAAAAGAACCACATATAGACATTCTTCCCAAGGAAGAACTCAATATCCCGGACAAGGAGTAATAGTCCGTTGATTAAAATATTTTTTACCTGGTATATACAGATATATACCCAATTCATATTTTTGCAAAAAGGCTATCTTTGCCACTTAATTTACAAGGAATTCAAATGAACACATTTAGCGTAAAAGAGCTACTATCCCCAGATCATTTACACCAAGAGGTTATTGTTAACGGTTGGGTAAAAACCTACAGGAGCAATAGATTTATTGCCTTGAACGATGGGTCTACTATAAACAATATACAATGCGTTGTAGATTTTGAGGAGTTTGATGAAAATCTACTAAAGCAAATTAATACAGGAGCTGCACTCAAAATAAGCGGAACCTTGGTGGAAAGCCAGGGAAAAGGGCAGTCCGTTGAGATACAGGTCAAGGAGATCAAGGTGCACGGAGGAGCAGACCCTGAGGTCTACCCTATACAACCCAAAAAACACTCTTTGGAGTTTTTGCGGGAAAAGGCACATCTCCGCGTAAGAACAAATACCTTTGCGGCTATAATGAGGGTGCGCTCGGCCCTTTCTTTTGCCGTGCACCAATATTTTCAAAAAAATGGATTCTTCTATGTCCATACCCCGATAATTACAGGTTCGGATGCGGAAGGAGCTGGAGAAATGTTCAGGGTATCTACTTTGGACAATAAAAAGCCGCCTTTAACGGATGATGGTGAGATAGACTATAGGGAAGATTTTTTCGGAAAAGAGACCAATTTAACGGTATCCGGACAGCTGGAAGCCGAAACTTACGCCATGGGACTTGGGAAGGTCTACACCTTTGGCCCCACTTTTAGGGCTGAAAACTCCAACACTTCAAGACATTTGGCCGAGTTTTGGATGATAGAGCCCGAAGTAGCCTTTAATGATCTGGATGCCAACATGGATTTGGCCGAAGACTTCATTAAGGAAGTCATTAATTATGCCCTGGAAAATTGTATGGAAGACCTGCAATTCCTGGAGCAACGACTACTGGACGAAGAAAAGAGCAAGCCACAGGCCGAGCGAAGTGAAATGCCGTTGATAGAAAAACTTAAGTTTGTTTCGGACAATACTTTCAAGCGTGTAACTTACACCGAAGCCATAGACATTCTTAGAAACAGTAAACCCAACAAAAAGAAGCAGTTTAAATACCTTATTGATGAATGGGGTGCAGACCTACAAAGTGAGCACGAACGCTTCCTAGTGGAAAAACATTTTAAATGCCCGGTAATACTATTTGATTATCCAGCAAAAATAAAGGCATTTTATATGCGTTTAAATGAGGATGGCCAAACGGTTAGGGCTATGGACATTCTATTCCCTGGTATTGGCGAAATAGTGGGGGGATCCCAACGTGAAGAGCGCCTGGACATCCTATTGGAGAAGATCAAAGCTTTGGGCATTGATGAAAAGGAACTTTGGTGGTATTTGGATCTTAGAAAATTTGGAACTGCCGTACATAGTGGCTTTGGATTAGGTTTCGAGAGATTGGTGCTTTTTGCAACAGGCATGGGCAATATAAGGGACGTGATACCTTTTCCAAGAACGCCGCAGAATGCTGAATTCTAATCTTTATTCTTTAACTTTATAAGATAGATTACCGTTATAAATGCTGAAACAACACCTACAGTTTAAATTATCGCAGAAATTATCTCCACAACAAATACAGTTGATGAAGTTGATTCAATTACCTACGCAGGCATTTGAACAACGACTAAAACAAGAACTGGAGGAAAACCCTGCCCTTGAAACTGGAAAGGATGAAGTTGACACGCAACAGGATGAATTTGATGATCTTTATGACAATGAAACCGATAGCGAAAGCATAAGTGCGGAAGATATCAATATTGACGATTATTTAAGCGATGACGAGATTCCGGATTATCGCACACAAGCCAATAATTACAGTTCCGATGATGAGGAAAAAAATGTTCCTTATGCGGCCGGGATTTCCTTTAATCAATATCTCATCAATCAGTTAAACACTGTTTATTTAACAGATGAGGAATGGTCCATTGCCGAATTTTTGGTGGGCAGCGTCGATGAAAGCGGGTACATAAGAAGACCTCTTACAGATATTATGGACGATCTGGCCTTTACCCAAAATATCTATACCGACGAAAAGACCATTGAAAAAGTATTGCACATAGTTCAGGATCTTGACCCTGCCGGTGTAGCTGCCAGAACTCTTGAAGAGTGCCTTCTGCTTCAATTAAAAAGGAAGGAAGTGACCCCCGGTATAGAACTGGCCATTCAATTGTTGGAGAAATCCTTTGAGCAGTTCACCAAAAAGCACTATCAAAAGCTTATTCAAAAGCACAACATCACAGAGGAACAGTTAAAGGCTGCCATTGCCGAAATAGAACGCTTAAATCCCAAACCTGGAGGTTCCTATTCCGGGAACAACAGAATTGTGGAGCACGTAGTTCCCGATTTCTCCATTCGTATTGTAGACGGGGAACTGGAGCTTACCCTGAACGGAAGAAATGCACCTGAGCTGCATGTTTCACGGGAGTACAACAACATGTTGGAAGGGTACAAAAACTCCAAGGAAAAGTCGAAGTCCCAAAAGGACACCGTAATGTTCATTAAGCAAAAGTTGGATGCGGCCAAATGGTTTATTGATGCCATAAGGCAACGTCAGCAGACCCTTTATATTACCATGAACGAAATCATGGAATATCAAAAAGAATATTTCCTGACCGGGGATGAACGCAAACTGCGACCCATGATCCTGAAAGACATAGCCGATGGTATTGGCATGGATGTTTCTACAGTCTCCAGGGTGGCCAACAGCAAATATGTTGACACCCCATATGGTACAAAATTGATAAAGGACTACTTTTCCGAATCCATGAAAAACGATCAGGGAGAGGATGTATCTACCAAGGAAATTAAAAAGATACTGGAAACTGTTATTGGAGAAGAAACCAAGAAAAAACCGCTTACAGACGATAAATTGGCCGCTATTCTCAAAGAAAAGGGCTACCCTATTGCCCGGCGTACGGTAGCAAAATATAGGGAACAACTGGATATTCCGGTGGCCAGGTTGAGAAAACAAATTTAATGCGACTATTCCTCAAGATCACGTCCTACCTTCTACACCCGCTTTTTATACCATTTGCAGGTACCTTGGCCTATTTCCTGATTACCCCCAAATACAGTCCGCTGGAGGTGCAGAGCGGAAACATTTTGCCCATATTTATACTCACCGTAATCATACCCATTATATTTTACCTGATCTTGCGCAATCTGGGCATTGTTAGCTCCGTTTTCATGCCTAATCTCCAAGAAAGGAAATACCCTATTTATATTAGTCTAGGACTGCTTATAATGGTCTTATTTAAGGTAATTCCGAACAACTTTACCATAGAGCTGCATTACTACTTTTTAGGGCTGATAGCGGGCTTATTTAGCGCCCTTGTATTGTTATTTCTAAACTTTAAGTGCAGTATGCACCTATTGGGCATGGGAAGCCTGTTAATGTACTTAATAAACCTGAGCATACACTTTGAAATCAATGTTACCATTGCCATTGGCATAGTAACATTGCTAAGCGGCCTAGCAGCTAGCTCCAGACTATACTTGAACGCCCACACTAAGGCAGAAGTCTTGATTGGCTTTGCCATTGGCCTGTTTACCCAATTATTTACGATTAAATTTTGGTTATAAAATATAGAAAATAAGCCCCACTTTAAGTGGCTTAATTTCAACGATTTCCCCTGACTGTTCCGTTACTCCATCATTGAAAAGCGAACTGAGTGCATAATAAATATGAACATTGAAGGTATTGTACCCTACATTTAAGGTTAGACCGTATTGAAAGTCCCTTATATCTTTGTTTATAAAGACTATTTTCTCCGAGCTTGAGACATACTTGGACCTACCATCAAAAACATAACCAAACTTAACACCGGCGTATATCCTCCAAAACTTATATTCCTCTGGAGTTGAATTACGCCATCTAAACTGAAAGGGAAGCTCCAGGACGTGGGTGGCAATTTTATTTCTCTTGAAATCGACATCGCTGTCCAAAACTGTATATTCCACATCAGATCCCTGCTGGGAAGCCAATAGATTGGTGTAATAGGAATTTATACCATACCCCAAACCAATAGCGATGCCCATATTCCTTTGATAACTTAAGGGAATATCCTTAATAAAACCGGCCTGCAAGCCGTAGGAAAGGTTTCTTTGCGAAATCCCGGCAGGGAGATTGGTGGCAAAATTATAGGTAAGTCCCAAATAAAACTGATCTTCCAAATACTTCCTGTCCACCTCCCCATTGGATTCCATAACTTGCCCAGTTACAAAAGCACCGGAAAACAAAAGAATTGCAAACAGTATGGAACATCTCATAGCCTTCTAAAGGTAATTAATTAAACATAAAAAAAACGCTTCAAATATATACATTTGAAGCGTTTTAATTCTCTTATCCTTTAACTAACTATTGCAAATTCCTGAACGCATCACCCTCATAGGTGGTGTAATTTACTTTCAAGGCATTTACTTTTCTAAGTTCTTGTTTTATATCGGAAATAATACCCATATTGGCTTCCTTGTCCACCTTAAGTGCGGTTGTCAATACATTTTGTAATTCCTGTGGCTTTTTGGCCCTTTCCATCAAAATATAATCTCCAACTTCTGATGCATCGGCAAACTTATCGTTCAACTGAATTTTTGACTCGGTACCATAGGTCTTCTCATACTCACGGGTAGGCTTACCAACATAAATATAGATTACCCTGTCCTTCTTTTCCAATTTCTTGATTTCCGAAGCATTGGGCAGTACGTTTTCTACCTTCAAGGTACTGTCTTTCATCACTGTAACCGTCATAAAGAAAAACAAAAGCATAAAAACGATATCTGGCAAGGATGCAGTATTCACCGCTGGTAAACCCGCATCTTTTTTCTTATTAAATTTTGACATAGTATCTTGTTTTTAACTTCTCAATTTAGTTTGACGATGTTTCGGCCTCTGAAAGTTTCTGAGGAAACAAATCCTGTATTCTCTTAACCTTCTCCTTCAACTCTTCACGAACATCATCCGGAGTTTCCGGATTAAGATATTCAGCTTCCATATCCGTAAAGTCCTTCTTGTACAAACGTTGGGCTTCCCTATTTCTAAGATCGTTATAGGCTCCTACCAATTCGTTCTGAACGGTGATATAGGTTCCGTATTTCGTCTCCCTATCGTTCTTAAGTGATATAATAGCTTTGGCTGGACTATCCGATGAAGCTACATCCCTTTTCCCTTTGCAATAATTGCAATAGTCAGGCGATCCGGATGGGGCACCCCCATTGTCCAAAAAGGCAATGGCTTTGGCCCTTAAATCCTTAATGTTTGTCAACTCATCATCAGCCAATAACTGTCCATCACGGTTAATATTGACCTGAAATATATTCTTTTGCTTAATGATTACATCGGTATCTGGCGGCTCAATTGGTGGCAACATACGATCTAACCCTGCATCCGTTTCAATAGTGGTAGTCACTAGGAAAAAGATAAGCAATAAGAACGCTATGTCTGCCATAGAACCCGCATTAACCTCTGGTGGTGCTCCTCTTTTTGGCATAATATTTTATTTTATTATTTACTAATCATTTTCTTAACTCCGGACCACAACATGGCGCCTACAGCTATAATGGTAAGGATAAAAAATACATTCAATCCCATTCCTATGGTTTTCACTGTATCCTCCGTTGTAGGAACACCCTTTTTGGCCATTTCCTCCAAACTAACATCTGTTCCAGTAGCTAGGGCATAAGAGATAACAAACACTACCAAAAGACCCCCTACACCAAATAAGGTTTTCTTTAAGGCACCTTTGGAGGTAAACAAGTTCACCAATCCAAAAAGAACCGAGGCCGCTATCGCAATCCCCAACAATAAATAGGTAATAATGAACATAAAGTTCATAGACCCATTATTGATGGCTTCCGTTACCGGAACGTCTGCACTGGGAAGCTGAAACCACAGAATGGCCCCTATCACTCCTAGTACAACTAATATTATTTTAACTATTTTATGCATGATACTTTAAGTATTTAGTGTCCGACTTATTTTTTGTGATCTGCCAACATATCAATCAAAGTGATTGATGAATCTTCCATATCATTTACAATACTGTCAATCTTTGCAATGATATAATTGTAGAAAATCTGTAGGATAATCGCAGTAATAAGACCGAATACCGTAGTCAATAACGCCACCTGAATATCACCTGCAATAAGGGAGGCACTTAAGTTACCAACCGCTGCAATTTTCTGGAAGGCCTGAATCATACCGATTACCGTACCCATGAACCCAAGCATTGGAGCTACCGCGATAAACAAAGACAACCAGGAAACGTTCTTCTCCAATTGACCCATTTGCACACCTCCGTAGGCTACAACTGCTTTTTCAGCCGACTCTATACTGTCTCCAGCTCTTTCCAATCCTTGATAGTAGATGGAAGCAACAGGACCTTTTGTATTTCTACAAACCTCCTTGGCAGCCTCAATACCACCGGAAGCCAAAGCATCTTCTACTTGCTGCTTTAGTTTTGCAGTGTTTGTAGTAGCCAGGTTTAAATAAATAATCCTTTCAATTGCAACGGCCAAACCAAGAATTAAACACAAAAGAACAATACCCATAAATCCGGCACCACCTTGAATGAACATTTCCTTTAAAACCTGAGTAAAACCTTTTTCCGCTGCTGGAGCTGCATCTTGCAAAATGGCTGCTGCTGCAACAACTTTTGCACTTACTGTATTTGTACCTGCCACAAATAACCCAGCTGTTGCCAGGATAGAGAATAATCTTTTCATTTCTTTGAAACTTAAATTTAGTTAGTTAATAGGGTTAAAGATAAAAAAAATTCGCAATATAAAAATTAAAACTTAACAGCAGAGAGGAAGGGATTCGAACCCTCGATACCCTTGTGGGGTATACACACTTTCCAGGCGTGCGCCTTCGACCACTCGGCCACCTCTCTAGTTATAGTTATCGGGCAGCCAAATAACAAAAAAAATATTAGTTAAAGAAATTTAGACTGTTATTTTTATTGCATTTCACCCCTGAGAGATGTTTCACATATGGTTTTGAACAACTTAGGGGAAATATTATTTCCAAGTAAATACATCAACTTGGTAATTGCCGCTTCGGTTGTAATATCCTTACCATTAATAACTTGTAATCTTTCAAGCTGCTTACTGGTTTCATAGCGCCCCATAAGAACGCTTCCCCCTGAACACTGTGTTACGTTGATAATAAAAATTTCTCTCTCCATGGCTTTTTTCAGCTCCAAAGTAAACCATTCATCAGTAGGAGCATTTCCAGAACCATATGTTTCAAGGACCACTGCCTTTAAGTTAGGTGAATTTAAGATGCTATGCAAGACTGTTTGGTTAAATCCTGGAAATAATTTCAAAATGACCACATTTTGATCCATAACCTTATGAACTTTTAACTTTTTGGTGGAATTTGCCCTAAACAAGTACTCCCTGTTCACCTTTAAATGCACCCCAGACTCTATTAAGGCCGGGTAATTTAAAGAGGCAAAAGCTTCAAAATGCTCAGCATTGATCTTTGTAGTTCTGTTTGCCCTATACAATTTATATTCAAAATACAGTCCCACCTCTTGGACCACAGGCTTATTGTCTTCTCGCAAAGCAGCTATCTGTATAGAGGTGATCAAATTCTCCTTGGCATCTGTCCTTAAATCACCTATGGGCAACTGGGAACCTGTAAAGATTACCGGTTTCTGCAAATTCTCCAACATATAGCTCAAAGCTGAAGAAGTATAGCTCATGGTATCGCTCCCATGTAGCACCACGAACCCATCATGGGAATCATAATGATCTTCTATAAGTGTAGCTATATTTACCCAATGTTCAACATTCATATCGGATGAATCTATTGGAATATCAAAGGACACGCTGTCTATAGTACAGTCCAATTGACCTAGCTCGGGGATATTTTTGATCAATTTATTAAAATTAAAAGCCTTCAGTGCCCCGGTATCGTAATCCTTGACCATACCTATAGTCCCTCCAGTATAAATGAGAAGAATTTTGGTTTTTTTCTCTGTAGAATTTCTATTTTTCAATATAAATAATTGTTAGGTTTAAAAAAACAGGAGGCGCATCTTATTTACATTATTAACTTCCACCTTAAGACAACTTGTTCCAAGATCCAATTAAGCCCCAAAAACCTGTTGGGAATTAGCAGTAGTAATTGCAGCAACTTCTTCCTTGTCCATGGAATATATTTGGGCCATTTTTTCCAAAACGTTGACCAAATAAGCACTTTCGTTCCGTTTTCCACGATATGGAACGGGTGCCAAATAAGGGGAATCCGTTTCCAAAACCACATGTTTCAGGTCTATTTCACCTAGAAAAGTATCTATTTTACCGTTTTTAAACGTAACTACGCCCCCAATACCCAATTTCATATTATAGGAAATTGCCTTCTGCGCCTGCTCAAAAGTTCCCGTAAAACAATGAAAAATTCCAAAAAGTCCATCGCTCTTTTCTTCTTCCAGGATTTGGAATATTTCATCAAAACCCTCCCTACAATGGATAACTATAGGATATGCGTACTTTTTAGCCCATTGTATTTGCTGTTTAAAGGCAATCTGCTGCTCCTTTAAAAAGGTTTTATCCCAATACAGGTCGATGCCGGTCTCCCCCACTGCGTAAAATTTCCGGGACGCCAACAATTCCTCAACATGGGCCAGTTCCTTCTTGTAATCTTCCTTAACATGTGTGGGATGAAGCCCCGTCATAAGGAAGATGTTCTCGGGATAGGCTTTTTCCAAATCTAGCATAGCCTTGGTATAGGACGAATCTATTGCGGGAATAAAAAAACGCCTTACCCCAAGTTCCATGGCCTTCTCTATGACCAAATTGCGATCGCTATCAAAAGCCTCACTATATAAATGGGTATGTGTATCTGTTAATATCATAGAACAAAAATAGGATTATCTTTGACAAAAAAAGTACATATGCCCAGCCTTAAAGTTTTTCTACATAAAAAAAAATACATCGCCATACCCCTAGTGCTTACGGCTACAAACCACTTTGAAGTCACGGCCACCATCAATGGCGTTAAGGGCAGGTTTATATTGGATACCGGAGCTTCCAACACCTGCATTGGTCTGGATAAAATAGAATTCTTCAAATTAAACTCCAAAGATTCAAAAATAAAGGCCGCAGGGGCAGGAGCCACGGAAATGTTCACCAAATTATCCACCAAAAACGTTATAGAAATAGGAAAATGGTTTAAGCGAAAACAGAAAATTGTCCTGTTCGACCTTGTCCATGTAAACCAGGCCCTGACTTCACACCAGGCTATGCCCGTAGACGGCATTATAGGGGCGGATATATTAAAAAAAGGAAGGGCCATTATTGACTATCAAAAAACCCGTCTTTACCTAAAACAATAAGACCTGCCAAGTTTTTAAATCTCGACAGGTCTATGTTATTAGGAGTAGGGATTACACCCCACTGATAAATTATTCTATTAAAGCTCCAACGCCTTTTTAACGTTGTTATCCATCAACAATTCTTCAGGACTCTCCAAAGCCTCCTTAACCGCCACTAGGAAACCTACAGACTCCTTACCGTCAATAATACGGTGATCATAGGACAGGGCAACATACATTATAGGTGCTATGGCTATGGCCCCATCACGCGCAATTGGCCTTTCCACTATATTGTGCATTCCTAAGATTGCACTTTGGGGAGGATTAATAATTGGAGTGGACAACATGGAACCAAATACTCCACCATTGGTAATGGTAAAGGTACCCCCTGTCATCTCATCGACAGTAATCTCGCCTTCACGAGCTCTAATGGCCAATCTTTTTACTTCGGCCTCCACTCCTCTGAAGGTCAAGTTCTCTGCATTGCGAATAACAGGTACCATAAGACCTTTTGGCCCAGAAACGGCTATACTGATATCACAGAAATCATAAGAAATCATCTCCTTGCCGTCTATCATTGAGTTCACTGAAGGATACATTTGCAACGCCCTGATTACGGCCTTTGTAAAAAAGGACATAAACCCTAAACCAACATTATGCTTGTCTTTAAAATCTTCCTTGTATTGATTCCTTAGCGCAAAGATAGCCGACATATCCACTTCATTAAAAGTGGTCAACATTGCTGTTTCATTTTTAGCAGCAACCAAACGCTCGGCAACCTTACGGCGCAACATGGACAACTTGGTTCTACTTTCCCCTCTCGACCCTCCTGTAGGAGTACCCATTGAAGGCACTGCTTTTACAGCATCTTCCTTTGTAATACGCCCGTCTTTTCCCGTGCCTTTTATAGATGAGGCATCCAAATCTTTCTCAGCAAGTATTTTCTTGGCAGCCGGTGAAGCTGATCCTGAAGCATAAGAGGTTTTTTCTGGTTTAGCCTCGGTTTTCTGTTCCGCTACCGCTTTAACTTCCGGTTTCTTTTCCGCTGGTTTTTCTACACTCTTGGCGGCCCCTTCAGGTTTGGAAGCACTAGTGTCTATTAAACATACTACCGCACCTACGGCAACAGCATCACCCACCTCTGCCTTAAGGGTAATAATTCCACTTTCCTCTGCCGGTAATTCCAATGTGGCCTTGTCCGAATCTACTTCCGCTATTGCCTGATCTTTCTCCACGTAATCACCATCGCTCACCAGCCATTCTGCTATCTCTACTTCCGTAATGGATTCCCCTGGAGAAGGGACTTTCATTTCTAAAATCATGTTTTATAATTTTAATTTGTGTTTTGTCTAAACTCGTTCTTAATTCTAACCTTTATCAAATTTTCCTTTTGGACATTTAGGAGTTTCCACCGATCAATCCCCAAAATAAATAATACTAATTATCAGTAGACTCCGGGTTTCTTCCCATATTGTTTTTGTTTATATCAAAAACATAATCTATTACCTGCTGATGACGACGCTTGGAACGCACTGCACTACCGGCTGCTGGGGATGCGTAAAATCTTCTGGAGGCTACCCTTAATTTATGTGCCTCGCTGAAATGCATGGTTAAATGACCCCAAGCACCCATATTCCTCGGTTCTTCCTGTGCCCAAACCTTGTCTTCGGCATTTTTATATTTATCCATAATTGCCTTCATTTGCTTTGTCGGCACCGGAAACAATTGTTCCACCCTTACCAAGGCTACGTCTTCCCTATTATTTTCCTCCTTATAAGCCAAAAGGTCGTAATAGAATTTACCGGTACAGAATACCATGCTCTTAATTTTGGACACCTCAGCGGTTGCATCATCAATTACCGTTTGGAATTCCCCATTTGCAAATTCCTCAACCGTTGATACGGCCCGTGGATGCCTCAACAAACTTTTTGGTGTAAACACTATTAAAGGCTTCCTGAAATTCACCTTCATTTGCCTTCTCAACAGATGGAACATATTTGCAGGGGTAGTTACATCGGCGATATACATATTATCCCTTGCACATAATTGTAAATAGCGCTCCATACGGGCGGACGAATGTTCTGCGCCCTGACCTTCGTACCCGTGCGGCAACAGCATTACCAAACCATTCTGTAATTTCCATTTATCCTCCGCTGCGGATATGTACTGATCTATCATAATCTGGGCACCATTGCTAAAATCCCCAAATTGAGCTTCCCAAATCGTTAAGGTATTGGGGCTCGCCATAGCGTATCCATAATCAAAACCAACTACACCATATTCCGATAAAAGTGAATTATATATTTGAAAAGTTCCCTGTTTATCCGAAATGTGGTTCAAAAGCATTACTTCCTCCTCACTTTCTTCCACTTTCATTACGGCATGGCGGTGTGAAAAAGTACCTCTTTCAACATCCTGTCCGGACATACGCACCCCGTAACCTTCCTCCAAAAGAGTACCGTAGGCCAAAAGTTCTCCCATGGCCCAATCCAAGGTATCATTTTCAAAAAACATAGCCTTGCGATCGTTCACCAATTTCTCAACTTTGCGCAAGAACTTCTTATTCTTGGGCAACTCTGTCAACACCTTGGCTATATCCGTAAGTTTCTTTTTATCGTATTTTGTATCCACCGGATCCATCATCTCCCACTCGCGCACATGGGTATACCCGCTCCATTCATCGGCCATAAAGGGGGTTATCACGGTCTTATCTTCTTTTCTGGAATCTTCCAATTCCTCCTCCAAAGAAGCTTTATATTGTTCTTCCAACTCTTGCACAAAACCGTCCCCTATAATACCTTCCTTAATCAACGCTGCAGCATAAATGTCCCTCGAGTTTTTATGCTTGGCAATTGCTTTATAGAGTTTTGGCTGGGTAAAACGCGGCTCATCACCTTCGTTATGCCCATATTTCCTATATCCCAAAAGATCTAAAAATACATCCCTTTGAAAACGCATACGAAATTCCAAGGCAAATAGCGAGGCATGTACAACTGCCTCCGGATCGTCCGAATTAACATGTAGCACCGGACTCAAGGTTACCTTGGCCACGTCCGTACAATAAGTAGAGCTACGGGCATCCAAATAATTGGTAGTAAACCCAATTTGATTATTTACAACAATATGAATGGTACCATTGGTTTTATAACCATCCAAATTTGCCATTTGCACCACTTCATAAACCAATCCCTGCCCTGCAATGGCAGCATCACCATGCACTACAATAGGCAATACCTTGGAAAAATCGTCTTTATAACGAGCATCCTGCTTTGCCCTGGCGATACCTTCAACTACCGCACCAACAGTCTCCAAGTGGGAAGGGTTTGGCGCAATATTCATTATTATTTTTTTTCCATTGTTGGCTTTCCGTTCAGAAGTCCACCCCAAATGGTATTTCACATCCCCATCAAAAATCTCCTGCTCATAATCCTTACCATCGAACTCACTAAAGATATCCTTTGCCTTCTTGCCAAATATATTGGTAAGAACATTCAATCGGCCCCTATGGGCCATACCCATAACAAATTGTTCCACCCCCATTTCGGCAGCTTTTTCCACTACCGCATCCAATGCCGGTATCAACGATTCATTTCCTTCCAAAGAAAACCTCTTTTGACCCACATATTTGGTGTGCAGGAATCCTTCGAAGGAAACAGCCTCATTTAATTTCTTGAGAATATGCTTTTTCCTGTCGGCATCGTATTTGGGATGATTGTCATTGACATTTAACCAATTTTGGATCCATTCCACCCTCTCCGGGTTTCTAATATACATATATTCCACCCCAATGGCATCACAATATATGCTCGTAAGGTGCTGTATGATTTCACGCAAGGTGCTTGGGCCTATTCCCAAAATTTCCCCTGCAGTAAATGTGGTATCCAAATCGCTTGGAGCAAGGCCAAAATTCCCAATTTCCAAAGTGGGGAAATACTGTCTTCTCTCCCTAACTGGGTTTGTTTTGGTAAACAAATGCCCTCTAGTCCTGTACCCATCTATGAGTCGAACTACCTGAAACTCCTTCTGAAGTTTCTCCGGAACCTCTACCTCGTGACCACCAGCCACAGACAATGGTGCCGTCTGCAATTCATCGACCATCCCATCCATGGAATTTTCCATGCCAAAATCGAACCCTTGAAAAAAGGCCCTCCAACTAGGCTCTACACTATCGGGATTTATTAAATACTTATCGTATAATTCTGCGAAATAAGAAGTATGCGCAGCGTTTAAAAAGGAATATTTATCCATGAAAAAGTCTCTCTGTCTTTTGAACAAAATTTATTCAAAAATACAACATTTAGCATATCTAAGCTTATCTTAGCCCTGAATAATGGAAAATTATTACAATAATTATGTTAAATCGTCATTCCTTAAAAAAAAGCGTGATTTTATGTGTTTTTTTCACGGCATTTTGGGGCTTAGGTTACTCGCAACCCACCCCAGGGAATTCCGATTTTTGGAACCAGGTATATTTTGGAGGCAATTTAGGCCTCGGTTTTGGGAATAATTCCTTCAATGCATCTATCTCTCCCAGTGCTATTTACCAAGCTAATGAGCTATTCGGGGTAGGATTGGGTGTTAACTTCAACTATGCCAAATTTCGGGATGCAAAATTAGTGGCTTATGGAGGCAGTGTACTTTCCTTGTTCAATCCTATTCGTGCATTACAACTTTCTGCCGAAATGGAACAGCTTAGGGTAAATCGCGTACTTGAACTTGACGGTGGCAACCAGGAAGAAAATTATTGGTCACCGGCCTTGTTTCTGGGTATAGGTTACGGCAATAGGAATGTAACCGTGGGCATACGATACAATGTTTTGCACGACCAACAAAAAAGTATTTATGCCGATGCCTTTATGCCCTTTGTAAGGGTATATTTTTAATCTAGGATCCGTACTCGTTTCTAAACCAGACTTTTTGCCATTCCCTTTTAAGGATCTCGAAGGTAACCTGCTCCGAAATTTCAACCACGTCGGTGGCTTCAATGGCCTTGACCACTTTCTCCGGGACATCAATAATATATAGAAGGTTTAAATAATCGGTGAATTTCTCCATGATCAAATAATATACTTTCTCATGTACCAAGGTTTTTAGGTCCTTGGGAGATATCTTGTCCGGCAATTCTATAAAAACATTGGCGAACACAAAATCCTTCTGCAATTGTGATACCAGATTCTGATAGAGACTTTGATCCTCAGCATGTTTTAGAAGCGACGAAATGTTGGGGAAATTTACAACCATATGCTATTTACGAAAATTTATTTGAAATGGTTTTCAAGGAAGCGCAATAAAGCCAACTTTTTCGATAATTCCCCAGTCTTGGGACTATTTTCGACGAAATAATAAAGGATTGACCAATTTTCCCATCTGGCCCCCTATTTCTTAAAATACTTCACGGTTGCCTTCCAATTAAGGATTGGCCAACACAATATCTGTATCCCCCTCAATAAGTGCAACATGACAACAATCTGCGCCTACCGTGAAATCCGAATCAACCAAAAGCTTGTCATCAACATAACCCTGAAAATTTATTTCAATTTCCTTATTGCGGTATTTTGTAACATATTTATCGCTGAACAAAGGATAGGTCCCGTTTTTTGTCATCCATTCATACTCACTGCCTGAAGCATCAAGAGTGATATCGTCTCCATTAGTCAGATCAACAACCTTAAAACTGTCCAAGGCCACGGCAACACCGTCCTTGTCCTTGACATTAACTGTAATAGTCCTAAATTCTTCGGTACAGAAAACATCCGAACAATTAGATGAATCATCCGTATCGTTATCACTGCAATTTAGCGTTAGCAAAACTGTTATTAAAGCAACAAATAATTTCATAAATCCTTTTTTATTATAGGATACAAAGGATCAGGATGGGTTGCTTTCTTCAATCTTAATTTATCCAAACTATTAAGAATTCCACACAAATAGAGGGGGGCGATCATTTACACAACCCTCCTACATTGTTAAAATAGAAATATTAGGTTCCAGGAATTTATTTCCTAATTTTTTCTTCCCATAGCCAGGCCGACTTCATGGCTTCATCCAGAGTAGATTCCGCCTTCCAGCCTAAAACTTTGTTTGCCTTGGTGGTATCCGCATAGGCAGAAGTGATATCACCAGGTCTTCTATCAACAATTTTATAGTTCAATTTTTTTCCGGACACTTTTTCGAAGCTTTTAATAACCTCCAAAACCGAACTGCCTTTCCCTGTCCCTACATTGAACACTTCATAATTATCCTGGTTCTTGCCGTTCAGCAATCTTTCCAACGCCACAACGTGGGCCTTGGCCAGGTCTACCACATGAATATAATCCCTAATACAGGTACCATCCTCGGTAGGGTAATCGTCACCAAAAACGGAAAGCTGCTCCCTGATACCCATGCCCGTTTGGGTAATAAAGGGAACCAAATTTTGAGGAACACCAATTGGCAATTCCCCTATTTCCCCACTCGGATGTGCTCCCATTGGGTTGAAGTATCTAAGGGCAATAGCATTTATGCCCGGTGTTACCTTGCAGGTATCACGAATTATTTCCTCCCCCATTTGTTTGGTATTGCCATAGGGCGATTCCGCCGGCTTTACCGGTGCACTTTCGGTTATGGGCATCTTATCGGCCTGTCCGTATACTGTACATGACGAACTAAAGATGAAACTGGATTTGTTTTTTTGGGAAAGTTCTTTAAGCAAGTAAACCAAAGTACCTATATTGTTCTCGTAGTACAACAATGGTTTTTCCACGCTTTCACCAACGGCCTTGGATGCCGCAAAATGAATAACGCCGGCAACATCCTGATGTCTTTTAAAAAAATCCTCCACTTTTGACCTTTCTTTCAGATCTATTTTCTCAAAAATCGGTCGCTTCCCCGTAATGGCCACTATACCGTCCAAGACCTTTTCGGTTGAATTGGACAGATCGTCAATAATAATTACTTCATAGCCTTTATTCTGTAATTCTACCGTGGTATGGGAACCTATAAATCCCAAGCCTCCCGTTACGAGTATTTTCATCTATTGATTTTTATTTTAAATTTTGGTTTTCATTTTTGATAAAGTGAACTTGGCCAGACCCAAGCGTTCTACTATAACCTTCCAATAAACTGGTTAACGGTTTGGGTGATAAAACTAATTTGCTCGTCGTCCAGTTCGGTGTGCATTGGCAATGAAATTACCTCCTTGACCAATTGATTGGTTACCGGAAAATCCTTCTCATTATAACGTTCATCCAAATAGGCTTTTTGCCTGTGTAAAGGAATGGGATAATACACCCCACATGGAATTTGTTTTTCCGCCAAATGCTTTACCAATTCATCACGTTTGCCGTTTAAAATCCTTAAGGTATATTGATGGAACACATGACAATCGCAGGTTGCACAAATCTCGGTACAGGAATTGGCCATTTGGGGAACAATAATATTTTTATTTCCCTCAAAGGCCTTGGAATATTTTCTTGCCGCTTCCCTCCTACTGGCATTATAAGCGTCCAGTCGGGACAACTTGGAACGTAAAACCGCTGCCTGAATAGAGTCTAACCTGGAGTTAACCCCCACAACATCGTGATGGTAGCGCTCGTACATCCCGTGGTTTACAATTCCCCTCAGGGTATGCGCCAGTTCATCATCATTGGTAAAAATAGCTCCGCCATCCCCATAACAACCTAAGTTCTTGGAAGGGAAAAATGAGGTTGCCGCAACATGTCCCATAGTTCCAGCTTTCTGTTTTGTTCCATTTTTAAAGGTATAATCAGCCCCAATGGCCTGTGCATTATCCTCTATAACAAATAGCTTATGTCTTTCTGCAATTTCTAGAACTGCATCCATATTGGCACATTGGCCAAAAAGATGAACAGGTACTATAGCCTTGGTTTTAGGAGTAATTGCTTTTTCCAGGGCTGCGGGATCTATATTGAAACTATCGGGCTCAACATCTACCAAGACCGGGGTAAGTTGCAGCAGTGCAATCACCTCTACCGTTGCTGCAAAGGTGAAATCGGCCGTTATTACCTCATCACCTGGTTTTAAGCCCAAGCCCATCATAGCTATTTGTAGGGCATCGGTACCATTGGCACAGGGAATAACGTGCTTCACCCCCAAATAGTCCTCCAATTCCTTTTGAAAGGCATGTACTTCGGGGCCATTAATAAATGCGGACGTTTCCAAAACATTGGAAATAGAGGCATTTACTTCATCCTTTATGACTTCATATTGACCCTTTAGGTCTACCATTTGAATTTTCCTCATCGAATAAAACTTAGATTCCAAACTTGGTTTGGCGCGAACAATATTACAAAAATAAGGATTGGCAGCCAATGGAATTTATATAAAGAAACGTATTTTAGCCCCAAACGAAGATTCTGTGTTTGCCATATATAATTTTGCCGTACAATTATCCGCTCTTTTCCTGAAATTGATTGCTTTGTTCCACCCAAAAATTAAACTTTTCGTAGATGGGCGGAAGGAGGTAATGTCCTATTTACAGAAAAATATTCCAGAGGGAGTTTCTATAATATGGGTACACACGGCCTCCTTGGGCGAATTTGAACAAGGCCTTCCTATAATAGAACAGTTAAAGAAAAATTATCCCGAATATCGAATATTGGTGACCTTTTTTTCTCCTTCTGGCTATGAGGTCAAAAAAAATACCGCAGCCGCCGATTTGGTTACCTACCTCCCTATGGACACCAAAAAAAACGCTATAAAATTCTTGGATCTTGTCAATCCCAAGTTGGTCATTTTTGTCAAGTACGAAATTTGGCCCAATTATTTGAGGGCCTTATCCCAAAGGAACATCCCCACCCTATTGATCTCCGCCCTATTTAAGGAAAATCAAATATACTTTAAAAGTTACGGCGGTTTCATGCGAAAGACCCTACACAATTTCACCCATATTTTTGTTCAGGATACCAAATCCATTGAATTATTGAGCAAAATCAACATCAAGAATACCGCTATTAGTGGGGACACCAGATTTGATAGGGTTATTGAAATTCTTGAAAGGGATAATAACCTAGCCTTTATGGAAAATTTTAAAAATGGGGCAAAGACCTTGGTGGCCGGCAGCACTTGGCCCGATGATGAAGAGGTCTTGGTTCCTTATATCAATACTAGTGAATCCTCCTTGAAATTTGTTCTTGCCCCTCACAACATTAAACCGGAGCACATCAACAAACTTAAGTCCTCCATCAATAAGAAAACAATACTTTATTCGGAATTGGAGAATAAGGATTTATCTGCCTACGAGGTTCTTATTATAGACACTATTGGGCTATTGACCAAAATTTACAGTTACGCGGAAATTTCCTATGTAGGCGGTGGTTTTGCCACCGGATTGCACAATACTTTAGAACCTGCAGTTTACGGTATTCCCGTAATTATTGGCCCGAGTTTCAAAGGATTTAAGGAAGCAGAGGATTTGGTCAATAAGGGTGGAGTATTGGTTGTTAAATCGCCAGCAGAATTCTTCACCCTGGTCAACGACCTGCTAAAAGATGAGGAGCACCTTAAAAGGACAGGGGATATCAACAGCACTTATGTCTCTGAAAATAAAGGGGCAAGCATCCAAATCATGGCATATGTACGTACATTAATTTGAACACCTATGTTACGACTATGCAAAATTCCCGAATTACACACTTGGTTGCCCTGACCACTTTTGTCCTCTTCTGTCTCTCGTGTAGGGAGCCTTTGGGCGAACAACAAGGCACTACTCCACCTGAAAATGCTGTTCCTTCTTCTAAAAAGGACGATGTAAAGAAGAAAGAACCTGAAAAAGTTGTACCCCAAAGGGACAAAAACATCCCTACCAAATCCAAAAATGGACAAAAGCCCAGAGCAAGGGACACCCTTGCCCCCAAAATTGCCCTGTCTTAAACTTACCATTCATTTGGTTTCCTTTTTTTGTTAGCTTTACAAAAATCAACAAACCAAATTATGAATTCCAAAATACTTCGCATTTCCCTTATTGCCGCCTTGGCTGGTTTTTTATTTGGCTTCGACACTGTAGTTATCTCGGGTGCCGAGAAAAAGCTACAACTTTTATGGAATTCCTCCGAAGCTTTTCACGGAACTGTTGTTATTGGAATGGCGCTGTTCGGAACTGTAATTGGAGCTATATTAGGAGGCATTCCCACTAACAAAATTGGCAGAAAAAATACTCTTATTTGGATTGGGATACTCTATTCTGTCTCGGCCATAGGATCTGCTTTTGCCAATGACCCCGTCACCTTCGGAATATTCAGGTTTATAGGCGGATTGGGAGTTGGTGCCTCAACAGTAGCAGCCCCTTCCTATATCTCCGAAATTGCCCCGGCAAAAGACCGTGGAAGATTGGTTGGACTTTATCAGTTTATGCTTGTTTTTGGTATCATGGTGGCCTTCATGTCCAATTACGCCCTGAGCAACATAGGTGAAAACGATTGGCGCTGGATGGTTGGCGTTGAAGCTTTCCCCGCAATAATATATACCTTATTTGTACTTACGGTACCAAAAAGTCCAAGATGGCTATTGACCAAAAACAGGACCGAGGAAGCCAAAAAAATACTCAATTCTATAAATCCGGATCTTTCCGTGGAAGAATTGGAAGCTGAGATCGCCTATGGTGAAGAAGCTGGGACAGCCTCAGAGAATATTTTTATGAAAAAATATCGCTTTCCGTTAACCTTGGCCTTTTTAATTGCCTTTTTCAATCAATTTTCAGGGATAAACGCCTTTTTATATTACGCCCCCCGAATATTTGAAGCGGCAGGTCTGGGTGAAAGCACAGCGCTGCTCAGCAGTATTGGAATAGGTATCACCAACCTTATCTTTACCTTTTTGGGTATATTTCTAATAGACAGACTTGGGCGTAAACAACTAATGTATTTTGGCTCCATTGGCTATATCATTTCCTTGTCGCTGGTAGCCGCGGCATTTATTTTGAACTGGGAAGGCATGGCTGTCCCAATTTTTCTTTTCTTGTTTATTGCATCCCATGCTATAGGCCAAGGAGCTGTAATCTGGGTTTTTATCTCCGAGGTATTTCCAAATCATTTAAGAGGTTCGGGTCAGGCTTTTGGAAGTTCCGTACATTGGGTATTGGCCTGGCTTATTCCCTCCTCCATCCCTGCACTTTTTGCCTGGATAGGTCCTGGGCCCGTATTTGGATTCTTTGCCTTTATGATGGTTTTGCAGTTGCTCTTTGTAATTTTCATGATGCCGGAAACCAAAGGAATTACCTTGGAAGAACTTAGCAAAAAACTGAGTAAGTAAGAAAATACCACTCATTGATTTTCAGTATTTTATCGAAAATTTTAACAGTACAACGGATTAGTATACTAATTGTTGGCCGTTTAACGGATTTGACTCCAAAACACATGATAATTTGAGGATAATTCATTAAATTGTTTTAAAATCTAAATATCATGGAAGATGTTACTTTTGGCACAAGGGTGCTCAATGGATTCCTAAGCCTTATGGTCGTAGTATTGGTAGCCATTTTATTGGCTGTGGTAGTCTGTTTGATTTTAGCAGCTTTTGGTTTCTTTTAATGGGAAAGAAAATTTGCTCCTACTTCTTGGCCCAATAAATTTCTGCCCCCCTTAATTGGGCATGCCCGGATTTTTTATTTCCCTATGGTTTGATATTTTAATATCCTTTAAGAATTGGATTGATTTTCTGCTAGGTGACCATTGGCTCCCCGAACAAGTCCAATATAGGTTTCCCCTGCCCATCAGGCGTGGTGTAAAAAGGCCTCCCTTCTATAGTATAATTGGTTTCTGGATCCATGCCCAAGGCGTGATAAATGGATTGATGCACTTGATCTATCACTACAGGGTTTTCAATGGATGAGCAAGGCCGTTCATCTGCCGTTTTACCGTAGACCAATCCTTTTTTAATTCCACCGCCCCACATAAGAATTGAGCTGCCATCCGTAAAATGTCTATGCATACCATAGAACTTTTCATCCTCGATAATATCCGGTTGATCCACTTGGTCCTGTACAGGTACTCCGGGGCGACCTTCCATTATAGCGTCCCTACTAAATTCACTGGCCAGAATAATCAATGTTCTATCCAAATGCCCGGACTCGTCCAGATCTTTAATTAGCTGTGCAATAGGCCTATCTATCAACTCCTTCATTTTCGCTGCACGGGTATGACCATTTTCATGGGTATCCCAGCCAAGGAAAGGTTCATATTCCGTAGAAACACTTATAAACCTGCCGCCGTTCATAGCCAATCTTTTCGCCAATAGACATCCTAGACCAAACCTGCCGGTATTGTAGGTGTCATATACCTCTTTAGGTTCCTGGCTCAAATCGAACACCTTGGCTTCAGGGGAATTTAGCAAGCGATAAGATTGCTCCATAGATCGCATCAAGGATTCCCTTTGATAATCGCTTCCCCCCTCCATAATCTTGCTCTTATTGGCCAACTCCTTATAAAGTTTATAGCGGGCCTCAAATCTTTTCAGTGACATCCCTTGTGGAGGCCTCACACTATCCAAACCTGTAGAAGGGTCCGGTATTAGAAACGGGCCATATTCACTCCCTAAAAACCCAGCGGAATGAAACGCCTTTAACTCCTCGGCTTCCCCGACAGTAAAACGCTGGCCCATGGCAATAAATGGGGGAATAACAGGATTTACAGGGCCTAACTCCTTGGCGATCCACGCACCTATGTGAGGAGCCTGGACCGATTGCGGGGGCTCATAACAGGTATGCCAATGGTACTGATGTCTCGTATGCAGGATATGACCAAGATCGGCAGATTTATAGGAACGGATTATGGCCCCTTTGTCCATTACACTTCCGATAGATTCCAATCCCTCTGAAAAATGTAGGCCATCCACAATAGTGGGCACCTTGGGAAAGGTGCTTAAAACCCTTTTGCTCTCCACCCCCTTGGAATAAGGTACATATGCCTTGGGGTCAAATGTTTCCGTATGGGCCATACCTCCCGCCATCCAAAGTAATATAACAGTATCCGCTTTGGAGGTTATTGCAGGTGCCGAATTACAGGAACTTAAAAAACTGGCAATGGGAATACTGGTTGTGGCTGCCGACAGACTGGCGGCGGCCATCTTTTTTACAAAATCCCTACGTGCATTGATATGTAAATCCTTATCCATTATTGCTTAATATATAAATTGAAATTCGGGCGAAATGAACATGGACCAAAAAAGGTCCTGCAATGCCTCCTCTTTCGCATCGGTTTGCAAGGCGCTTAACATTATCCCCTTTTCCTTATCGGTCGGATTTCTTCCCAAGGTTTTTTGATATAAATTGAGTACTATTTCCTCATTCCGATCACCATACTTCTTAAGCCATTCGGCTGCCCCTTCCTTGAGTACGCCATTAAAATATTCCCCATTGGTCAACTCCAGCGCCTGCAACAAAGTAGCTTGTTCGTCTCTTGTAGTGGCTACATTTTCCCTAGTGGGCCTACCCATAACCTTCATAAACGGATGTTGTTTTACAAGGCTGGCCCTGGCAAATTCCTTTTCCGGATTATCGAAAGTAAAATTCACCAATTTGTCCCAGTTACTGGAACCATAATTACGTGTCCCTTGCCAGCTACCATCATCATATTTGGCGTTTACCCATCCCTTCCCAGGTTGTTTATCCGTACTTTTCCATTTATCATTGGAAGTGATCAACTTTTCCGACCCATCCGCATATTGAATTTTCATGGCAAACAGGATTCCTGCGGGATTGGCAATGGTTCCCTCGTTATTACCCTCTATAGCCAATATATTATCGCCTTGAACAAGCATGTTGGTTACCTCTAAACGATCTACTTTTCTCCAATCCGTACCTTCCGAGATTTTTTGGCCGTTGAGATATAGCACATAGGAATGATCCACGGAAATCAATGCTTTTGCGGCCTGTATTTTGTTATCATTTAAATTGAAGCTATTCCTAAAATATCGTTTTCCAGGTTCGGGCAATACATCACGATCAAACTTAATTTCCCTGTGCCAGATTCTATTGGAAGGCAGGCCTTCATTATCAGGATCATAAGCGGCCGCATAATACATGGGGGCCACTACTTGACTAACTGCATCTGAAAATTGCTCTGCACTCAACCGTCTTAGTATGGGCCCATTAAAGACATACCCCTTTTGTAAATCCTCCTGATTTTCCAATCTGGTAGATTCAAGCTGATAGGACTTTGAGGTCATTATCGTTTTCATTAAATGCCTTATGTCATAATCAGACTCCACAAAATCGGCGGCCAACCAATCCAACAGATCGGCATTCCATGGTTCGTTGTCCATCTCGTCTACAGGTTCCACTATCCCTCTTCCCATAAGACGTTTCCAAAACCTGTTGGTAATGGTTCGGTACAGTCTTCCGTTCTCCGGTTTTACCATTACCTCTGAGAGCAATAACAATCTTTCCTTTACACTCTCCGCCTCTACCGAGCCCAGTTCGGGATATAAAAAATTTACTTCGGCCATTTTCCCAATGGGCATATCACACCGATTCAGTTCCATTATGGAATCTGAAAAAATCGAGGCAAACCCGTAGGATTGTTCCAAAGTAAGATTGCTAACAAAACTGTTGTGGCAGGAGGCACATTTTACGTTCACCCCCATCAAAGACTGACCTATATTTTGGGCCGCCTGCATTTCTGTACGCTGACTGGCATTGACCAGGCCGCGCCATTTAATCCCTTTAATAAATCCTTCAGATGATTCGGTTGGATTTATCAATTCTTTGATCATGACATCATAAGGCTTATTTTCCATAAGCGACTTGTACAACCAATCTGTAATCTGTTTGCGTCCTCCTGTTATAAATCCGGGACCACTGTAATCGTTCCTGAGTATATCATTCCAAAAACTCAACCAATGTTGTGTGTAATTATGCTTATCGGCCAACAATTCATCAATGAGCTTAGCTCTCTTCTCCTTATCCCGATTGCCCACAAACTGATCTATTTTAAGCGGTTCCGGAAGCAGACCCAGAATATCAAGATAGGCTCGTCTAATAAAGGTCCTATCATCCACCACCTCTGGCCATTTCATCCTTTTTTCCTTAAAATAAGAATCCATTATTTTATCTACGGGATGACTTTCCAAGCTGCCCTTTGGTAATTCGGGTTGTGAAAGGGCCAACTCGGCCTCAGGAAAAATTTTTAGCGCCCCATCCGACCATTTTGCACCATTCTTGATCCACAATTCAATCAACCTTATTTCACTTTCCTTCAATACTTTCCCTTTCTTTGGCATTACATCATCATGATCGGGCGGAAGGCTTACTCTTATAAACATCTCACTCTCTTCCGGCCTGCCCTCTACAATAATGGGGCCCGACTTTCCTCCTTGGTATACCCCGCGTTTATTGTCCAGCACCAAATCGCCTTTTTGCTTATTTTCACTGTGGCATTGATAGCAGTTATGTGCCAAAATTGCCCTAACTCCCAAATTTAGGTCTTCCTGCTGCGCTTCGGACAATGAATCCAGTCCCTTTAATTCTGCCAAAAGCACCTTTGTCCTTTCGTTATCGTATGAATCCTGATTATGGGGCAGGACACTGGTTAAATAATCTTCCCCATGGGTCAGATTTGCCCCCAAATGACCCGCAACCACCAAAACCAATACTGTTGCAAATAGCCCAATTCGATAATATATATACGAGCTAAGTTTACCTTTCAAAGTAGTGCGCAAAATATAAGCGGTAACTACTGCCAATACAGCTGTCGCAATACCCGCATTCTGGTGAAACAGAACCAAATCACCATCATAATCGTCGTAAGTACGAAGCAGCCAACCCAAGACTGCGGCCAGCAGGGCGAATACAGCCCCCAAAAAAACCATCCAATTAATCCCTTCCCTGAGGCCCTGTCTTTTGCCTCCCAAGGTCAAAAATTCCAAAAACAAAGCAACCACCAATAGGCCTATGGGGAAATGTACCACCAAAGGGTGCAAGCGTCCCAACAACTGAAATATCCAGTCCCAAGAATTAATGTCCATAGCAGCAATTTAATATTTTTTTGTATGCTAATATTACTTTAAATGTGAGGTTTGCTATACTCAACATAATTTTATGCCCATTACATTTATTTTCCTCTAAGTTAACTATTCAATGTAAAAATGCAATACGAAGTGCAGCTGATATTCACAAAAAAAAAGCAACCCCCCTGGGTTGCTATTAATAATTATTGCCTGCACCATTAAAATGTCTCAGTGATAAAAACAACTAAGACGGATTAAGGCCAAGAATGTTATTTTTTTGTCTTTTTAATACTATCAACTTCTTTTCTGAACCTCAAAATCATTAAACTATCCAATTGACCACCAATACTGTCCCGCATTGAAGCCCAGTTTTGGTCGTTCATATCCCCTGCATACCGCATTATCTTGTTAAACCTGGCCACATTGAAGCGGTTGGCCTTCCAGGCTGCCTTGGTACTTTCTTGATGTTTTAAATCCTGCAAGTAAATACCGACCCCAAAACCAACTATGACAAGCCCCAATACCAATAACCACCGAGCGGATGTTTTAGACATTATTCCGAATTTAGATTAAAACAATAAATTGTTCCATTGAGATACCGTACTATACTTACGTAAAAATTGGTATCCTTGGACCGCTAATTTTAAGAATCTTTCCTATGACCTTAGTACCAAACGCTACTATACGAACTTGGCTACTACCAATAACAATACAATAACCGCATAGGCACCGCTACATGTCAATACCAGGTCTATAAAATTGAATTTCTTTTTCATTCTTAATTTTTATTGTTTTCCATAGTCATCACCATTCTACAGGAGGGGCAATTAGATTTGATTGGGTTATTCCTGGGTTTAAATTTCAATTGTGCATTTAATCCACAATTCCATTTCTAAAGTTAGCATGGAATGACCATGTTTCAAAATATCAACGTTCAACGCTAATAAACCTTGGATAAAATGTAGATTTCCCTAGAAATTTTACCAATAAAAAGGTGTTCTACTATTATAAACTAAAGAAAAAATATCGGTGCTAGATTCCAATTCAGTTCTCAAATCCTGGACGGTTTCATTTTTTCAAGATCAAAAAAAATACAGTTTCAAAACTAGGGTCCACTACAAATTTATAACCACATTGCCTTTTTTGCGACCAGTGTCCACATAGCTGTGGGCTATACTAACTTCATGGAGGGAATAGCGTTTATCTATGACCAATTTTAGTTTCCCGGCAATCAAAAGCTTTGTGAGCTCATGCAGCATTGTCCTAAGTTTTGGAACAGCTAAAAGTCCGGTTGCCATAAACTTTGCCTTTTTGCTTCCAAATTTGGAGGTCCACAGCATTTGAACTAGTAGTGGCATACTTAGTACAGGCGATAGGTAGGTGCCATTTTTCTTAAGTATTTCCTTGCATGCAGGGAACGAGCTCTTGCCCACTGTATCAAAAATAACATCGTATCTGTTAGCTGTTTTAGTAAAATCCACCTTTGTATAATCTATGGCATGATCCGCTCCGAGCGATCTTACCATGTCAAAATTGGAGGAACTGCAAACCGCGGTTACTTCCGCGCCAAGATAATTGGCCAATTGCACCGCTGCAGAACCTAGACTTCCCGAAGCCCCATTAATTAGCACTCTTTGTCCACTTTTCACATTGGCCATTTCCTTTAAATAATTCCAAGAGGTCAAAGGCCCGTCACACACACATGCAAGTACTTCATGAGCTACATTTTTAGGCTTAACCCCCACTAAACCGTCTTCTGAAACACATAAATATTCCGCATTGGCGCCTGCACCAAAAACAGACTCCCCAAAGACTTCATCCCCTACTTGGAAACGTTGCACACTGCCGCCAACAGCCTCAATGGTTCCAGAAAAACCCGTTCCGGCTATAGGATACTTGGGCTTTGTTAAACCAATAAAAATTCTACCGTACCAAGGATTCCCTTTACGCATCATGGTATCGGCAGTGGTAACGTTGGCCGCTTTTACCTTAATCAATATCTCATTTTCTTTAGGTGTAGGTTTTGGAACATCCTGAAGTTGCAAAACCTTGGGAGAACCATACTTTGTAATTATGATCGCTTTCATTTTGTCATTTTTTTGTTTTGACAAATGTATCCCAAACCTCTAGGCCAATCGTTCCAGTTTAGGAATCGGAACAAAATGGGTCAGAATGTTTTTATGGTAGTTATTATAATTCTTTTCACCTAATTGATAGCGAACGATGTCCTTACCTTTTTAATTCCATATGTAATATGGGGTAGGGTTTTCCTGAAGCATCCAATTCTGAACGACTTATTATTTCAAATCCACAATGCATATAAAATTTAACAGCCTGTTCGTTCTCTTCATTAACATCCACCTTATTAACATTCAATTCATGAATGGAATAAGTCAATAAACTCTTGCCTACTCCCATTCCCCTGTATTCGGGATGTATAAATAGCATTTCCAATTGCCGATCTGCCACCCCCATAAAACCGATTATCTTCTTATCCGTATTCCTAATGCACCCTAATTGGACTGCATTTAAATACTCGTTCAATATTAGCGGTTTAAAATATAAAATGTCTTCCTCCTTTAAAAAGTGGTGTGTGGCCCTGACCGAGGCCTCCCAAACCACAACCACTTCAGGGTATTCGGCTTTGGAGATCGTATCTATTTTATATGTCATAAATATGATTCTTGGATAGATCCTAAAAATAATATTTCTTGGCTATATATTGGATAAGGTTTAAAGTGACGGTCCAATTCTTGTTTGTTTTTATTGCACTTAGGAGCCTTTTTTGAGCTACAAGGTCTATTGGTTATTCGCAGGAAGTATTTAATTCTTGATATTCCGATATTGATACATTAGGTATGTTATGAGCACCTTGGATTTTGATACAGCTTAAATTGGGATTTCTATCCACCTTTAAATCAACTAGTTCCTGAATGTTGCCCACATCTAGATCTGTAAGTGAATTGCTTGAAATATATAGGTGCGTTAAACTGGTATTATGTTCAAGATCAATGTTCTGAATATTATTGTCAGAAATCAATAGGGTTTCCAAAAGTATATTTTTACTAAAATCTACAGAAGTCAGCTCATTCGTAGTCAGTAATATATTTTTCAGACTTATAGACCCCTTGACATCAAAGGAATGTAATACGTTGTTACTTATTTTCAATATTTCAAGAGTTTCATTTTCAATGCTAAATTCTTCCAATTCGTTAAAGGATAGATTTAATTCTTTTAAGTGAACCGCTTTGGAAAGTCCGTTAATGGCACTAAGTTGGTTAGACTGCACATCCAATAAAACTAAATTGGGGTTGTTACTGATATCAATATTAGAGATATAGTTGCCTGCAAGAACTAAAGTGTCCAAAAAAGTATTGTGCCTTAAGTCGATTTCCGTTATTTCTTGCTGCATTGCGGATAGCTTCTTTAGCCCCACAAAACCTTCAATTCCGGTCAAATCACTTATTACAGTCTCACTTGAAAAATTTAAATCAAGAACACTCACTTCCAACGCGTCTTTCCTCAACATTCTTTGATTTAGGGTTCCGTCCGAATCTATACCCTCTTTAATTAATATAGCTTCAAAACTAGCATCCGGTATGTCCAGGTATTGATTATCATCGGAGTCCGTATCGCTACTGGAACATGATGTTAATAATATTGTAATCAGAATTGCCAAGAGAATTGCCTTCCCAATGATATATGTACTATTCATTATTAAATCTAAAATGGTTTATTTGAGACAAAGGTGTTTATAATGACTAGACCGGTCGTTCCATTTTGTAAATCGGAACCTTTTAAGACACAATTTTTTTCCAATAGGTGCTGGGGGTTGTACCCGTTGTCTTTTTGAAATAGGTATTGAAAACGGTCTTGGAGTTAAATCCACTATCATATGCCAGCGCAAGTATAGTAAGATGTCTTTGGGATTTGTCGGCCACTTTGGCCTTAAAAGCTTCCAAACGGTAGGAATTTACAAAGTCTGCAAAATTTTTCCCATAACCCTCATTGAGCAGCTGGGAAAGATGATTGGAAGGAATTTCCATCATTTCCGCCAAAATGGGCAGTGTAAGGTTGGGATCTATGTATGGCTCCTCTTCCAACATTAACCGATCCAAATTTTCCCTGTATTCCTTAAGCTGTTTTTTATTGAATAACGATTTTTGATACTTCCGTTTATTGGTCGAAAGCCTACTGTCCTCTCCCAAAACTTTCCTCCTAAGCTCCTGAAATCGGGGCATTCCAAAAAATGGCTTGAGTATTGGTTCCACAAAAATGTAAATCATCATTGGCAATCTTTGGGCAACACCCTGTTCTATTAACCTAATGGTTTCCGGCACCTTGCCCAAGAGCGCATTGCAGAGAATAAGCAAGTTTATAGCCCTCCCCATAAAATCGGTTTCCATAGCTACCTCCAACATGGCAATTCCCTTTTCGGCCTTATCCTTATTTCCTAAAACGGCGTGGGCCATTGTTGTTCCTCCCAGCCTCATGATATCTTCGGTTTCATTCTGTGGCAATTTCTCAAAAAAGGCCAAGCCTTCCTTGCCTTTACCCATCAGCAACAATGACTGTCCCCAATACAAGGTAGAAGTTTTAAAATCTACTTTGAGCTCTACTCCCTTTTCAAAAGCAGTGATGGCAGCATCAAATTTCTCTTCACAGTAATCTATAAATCCTTTTAAGTGATAATTTATAGATGAAAAAGGATCGAGCTGAAGGGCGGTTTCAATATATGTTCGGGCCGCTCTAAAGCTTCCTTCGGCTACCAAAATGGATGCCATACTCGGGTAATAGTCAACAAGTGGTCCCGCTTCATACACTTTGTTTAAATGCCGATATGCTCCAGGAAGATCCCAATTTTGGATAAAGGAGGCGTAGGACAGGTGCAATTGACATTCCGGTAGATTTTCGTCTATTTGTATTGCCTTTTCCAGAAATGGCTGTCCCTTTGCAAAGGCCTCGTGTAAAGGCACAAAGCCTATTGTACCCAACAGGGTGTAGGCCAGATGCATCCCTAGATGGGCCAATGCAAAATGAGGGTAATCCTCTATAATTGTTTCTAAAATTGACATCCCTGTTTCAATATCGGATTTGCCCATCTTTAAAATATGATACCTGCTTTTTAAATAGCGTTGGTATATATCAATTGGCACTTCGGGATCTTGGACCAATTGGCCTTCAATTTCAAAATGTCCAATATGTTCCCGCAACCTTTCGGCAATGAACAGGCTAATTTCATCTTGAACGGCAAAAACATCTTCCAAGGACCTATCAAAGGTCTCCGACCAAAAATGAAAATCGTCCTTAACATCTATCAGCTGTGCCGTTATGCGCATTTTATTGTTGGACAAGCGCACACTGCCTTCCAAAATGGTAGATACATTAAGTTCCTTGCCTATCTGTGCTATAGGCAGATTAATATTTTTAAAGTGAAAGGAGGAGGTTCTTGAAGTTACTTTTAAGCCCTTTATTTTTGCAAGGGCGTTTATGATTTCCTCCGTCATGCCATCACTAAAATACTCGTTGTCCGTATTGGAACTCATATTTACAAAAGGGAGAACAGCAATAGATTTGGGCTCAGTTTTAGGAACCTCGACCAGGTCCGAACGGCTGGGCACCTGTATACCTTCCATATTAATTGCAAATACTTCAATCGGTTTAGCAATATTCTTTAAACTAAAACTACCTAAGGACAGGGTGGGAATATGCGGATGATTTTTAAGCTCATCGTTTAGTTTGCCCGATAGGAGTATTGAACCTGCAACCCCCAAACTCTCTATACGGGAAGCCAAATTTACCCCGTCTCCATAAACTTCCGTTCCATCAAAAACAATATCGCCTAGATGTAGCCCTATGCGCAGAGGCACGGCACTTTCCTGTTGCAAGGCCTTTTGTATAGCTATAGCACATTCCACTGCCTCCAACCCACTGCTAAAAACGCTCAGGGTTCCATCGCCATAATATTGTAGGATTTCCCCATTATGAAGTTTATGATTTTTTTCAAATTCCTGCCTATGACGGGCCCGCATTTCCGCTGCGGCATTTTCATCCCGCTGCATCAGAGCGGTGTAGCCAACAATATCGGTAAACATTATGACTGCAATACGGCGGTTTTTATTGCTTGGCATTAATTATTGGTCTTAGATTTCATTGCACAAAAAAGCAACTCATTCCAAAAGTACGATAATTTGCAATAAAGCATTTTCAGTGGCAGTTCTAAAAAAGACATTAACTTTACGATGGTTTACCAAGAATTTACTTTTCTGTATGGCACTACAATTATCTCCTAAATTTAGAAGAAACCTTTCCCGAATAATCCCTTTCGGAATTATTTGGTTGGTTTCTGGTTGGGTGTTTTGGATTGTGGAGCAAGCCGCGATAGGTAATTCCGCCCAAGACCAATCCTCTAGGGTTGCCATGAATCTTGAGATATTCCTCTTTTCCAGCTTTGCCCTCATGGCAGTTGGACTGCTCATCGGGACCATAGAACTCCTTTATCTCAACCAAGTTTTTTCAAAAAAGAGTTTTACCAAGAAAATAGTATACAAAACCATATTTTACATTTTGTTACTGTTGATCATAACCAGCATCACCTATCCCATAGCCAAGAGTCTGGAATTGAAGATTTCTATTCTTGATAAACGCGTTTGGGATATTTTTTGGGAATATTGGACCAGCTTGACCCATTTGAGCACGGACATACAGCTGGGCACTTCACTTTTGATATCCCTGTTTTACTCCGAGATAAGTGAAAATATAGGTCATGGGGTCCTAATGAATTTCTTTACAGGAAAGTATCATACCCCTACCGAGGAATTAAGGATTTTCTTGTTCTCCGATATGAAATCCTCCACGGCCATAGCGGAGCAATTGGGCCATATCAAATATTTTGAGCTGCTGAAGGAGTATTACTCGGATTTTTCGGAAGCTATTATTCAGCATTCAGGGGAAATATACCAATATGTTGGGGATGAAATTATTATCTCTTGGAAGTACGAGAATGGCATTGCCAACAACAATTGCATTAAATGCTTTTTTGCCATGAAAAAGGATCTGGGCAAAAGAGCGGATTGGTATTCTGACAGTTACGGTGTTATACCCACCTTTAAGGCGGGGTTCCATTTCGGGAAGGTAACCACGGGGGAAATAGGCGTACTTAAAAAGGAAATTATATTTACGGGCGACGTTCTTAACACTACCGCTAGGATTCAAGGGCTATGCAACCCTTTAAATGTAGACGTCCTAATTTCGGGTGATTTGTGTCAAAACCTACCCCTTGATCCGGAATTCAAAGTACAATCCTTGGGCAAAAACGAACTTAAAGGTAAAGAGCAAAATATAGAATTGTTCACTATAATGGAACAAGGACAGGACCACCTAAAAAAAATGATTAAATATTAATCTAAATTTTGGCTTACCATTTATGTGCTCCCTGCCTTTCTTATCCATGCCTACAAACCAACTAATCCAAGGGTAGAAATGATAAGCTTATAAAAAGCAGATTGGTTCCCATATGAACAAAGAGGGGATATCTAAATCCAAAGCTGAGCCTAGTGTAACCAGCAATGGTAGCACTGAACAATTGGGGCAATGTTAGTATTGGAAGCAGCAGTATATTGGTCAGGTTTAATTCAAAATTAAAAATATGCAACCAGGCAAAAAGCACGCATGAAAGATAGTAGATCCACCTAATATTATTCTCCCATAAAACGGTTAGCTTTTGGTGGATTTTCTTCCTATAAATTAGGATAAAGGCAATTACACCAAATCCAATGGACAATCCTATCCGGGAATAAAAAGTTTCATCCACCAAGCTTAGATTGGTTTTGTATATGGCTTTTGTAAGTATGTAATATGTAAGGGTCGCAAAAGTAAGGGCAACATATAGCGGTTTGAACCTTAGACTTAACCTAAAGCATACTTCTTCATAGAGGGGTAGAATTAGGCCTCCCACCATAAGGTAGGCCAAAGGTGTAAACCGCTCCGCCATATTGGTTTCAGTAATATTTTTAGGCTCATAAAAAATGGCAAGTACATTGGCCACCAAGAGAGAAAAGGCCAACTTAATTAGGAATAACCCCAAGGTGTCGTATATTTTGTTCTTGACGGTTAGATTCTGTAAGGACGCATATTGAGGTTGGGCAATAAAGCGGGCTAAATCCTTTATCAATCTCAAATAAAATTTTGGTCTAACAAAAGGATACTTCATAATATATGTTTTTGATTTGTCTTACTATTTTAGGGTTGCAAGTTAAATAGGGAATTCCCCTAAAAAGTTCCGATTAATAACAAAAAGGTTCCGAATATCAAATAGACCCTGGATTTTATAATACATTCTTGAATTAGACTCCCCCCAAGAAAGGGGTTTAAGGGTGTTTTTAGATTAAAATTTGTATTTTAGTTTTGATTTTTTGTTAAAACAAATACCCACTGCCCGCGAGTGCACACCTCATTTAATCCAAAGTCTATTGCAGTACTACCTTTTTTAAACATTGGAAGGGAAGAAAACGAATACTTTTCGGACGGAATTACAGAAGAGATCATTAATGCACTTACCAAAATCCGCGACCTCAAGGTAACGGCAAGAACATCTTCCTTTTACTATAAGAAAAAACATCTGGATGCCCGCCTCATAGGAAATGAACTTGGAGTAGAAACATTGCTGGAAGGAAGTGCAAGGATCCTAAATGATCGGGTAAGGATTACGGCACAATTAATACGTACCGATACCGGTTTTCATATATGGTCCGAGAATTTTGACCGCCAACTTTCCGATATATTTGAACTGCAGGATGAGATCAGCCTGCTCATTGCAGACAAGATTCGGGAGAATTTTGGGCACTTTGACGTGCAGGAACATTTAATAGAAGCCCCTACCAAAAATATTGAGGCCTACAAGCATCTACTTAAAGGCCGTGAATTGCGCATGCGATGGAACGCCCAAGATGTCAAAAATGCTATTGGCCATTTTGAAAAGGGCATAAAACTGGACCCCTCCTATGCCGATGCCCATTTTGAAAAAGGTTGGTGCCTGGGAATGCTGGCCAGTTGGGGCTTTCTGAAAAAAGATGAAGGACTCCTGGAGGCCAATCAGCACATTGATACGGGGCTGCAATTGAATCCCAACTCCGCCATGGGGCATTATGTTAAGGGCACCATTAGTTTTTGGGGCTATTGGAACTATAAGGATGCCTTTGAGCATTTACAATTGTCCCTTGAAATAAACCCCAATTCCTCGGAAGTACGTGATGCCATGGCAGACGGTTTTTCTGCTTTGGGAATGATAGACAAAGCTTTGGCCAATAACGAAATGGCATTGCGCATAAACCCCCTATCCGCCAACCTCTATTTCACAAAGGGAAATATGATTTATTTTAAAAAGAATTACAAAGATGCGGTTGTTCTTTTTGAGAAGGCCTTATCATTAAATCCATTTTTGCCGTTGGCATTGGAAATGAAGGTTGCAGCCCTTGTATTGGACCGTCAACCCGATGAGTTGGCATCCTTTGTAGAAAATACCCCTCAGTTGGAACGACCCAAAACGTGTAGGGCCATTTACGACCTTATGCACAACACAAGCATTTTTGGTATTCCAAAACAAGAAGTCGAAAAAGAGTTTATGGAAGCCTCAGCAGTGAGTCTTCGTGCTTGGGACCTATACTTTGAGGTTTACAGCGACAATCATGAAATGGCCTTGAATATACTTGATAATCGGATAAAGGAAAGGTCTGGACAATTGTTCAATTTTAGAAACGATCCCTTTTTGGAACCATTACGTGTCTATAACAAATACCGGGAAATAGAAAATTCCGTCTTTCTAACCCCTGATTTGCCCGAAATAATTCAAGAACCTTCAAATCCTGTATCTCCATCTCCTTTTAACGGTAGCCAAATCAATAATTTCTCCAAGGCTTTGGAATCAGTGATGCAAGAAGAAAAATTATTTATAGATTCCGAACTTAGCTTAAAACAGCTGGCAGCGCATATACAGTTACACCCCAATAAGCTTTCATGGTTGTTAAATAATCATTTTGGGAAAAATTTCAATGACTTTATCAACGCATACCGCCTTGAATACTTTAAACAAATTGCCTTAAAGCAGGAAAATAAAAATATAACCCTTTTAGGACTGGCCTATGACAGTGGTTTTAATTCCAAGACCGTGTTCAATACCTTCTTTAAAAAGGAAACTGGAATGACACCCAAGCAATGGGTAAAACAGAATACACTTTAGAACCACAGACTTCCAAAAAAAGGTTTCATACCATTTGTGGCAATCATCTTAGCGTAACCTGGCTATTCATCAATGGCAGGTCAAAAAGTTCCGAATCCCACTTAAATAGTTCGGAAACATAAGTACGGGCGCATGACGCCCTCTACATTTTCATCTTTGCCCCACAATTAATCCTAAAATCAATCACAAAGATGAAAAAGCAATTTTTATTACTTATTACAATGGCCGCCTTTACGGGAAAAACCTTGGCTCAAGAGACTTTTATGGATGTAGTGATCAACTACACCCCCACGAGTATTAATTATGGGGACAACAACAAAGAACTTAAGGATTTTAAAAAGGGATATTGGGGCCTTCAGGCAGGAGCCTCCTTCCAAGCAGGAATCACCGAGTACTTCTCCTTGGTACCCGAACTGTATTTTGTAATGAAAGGAGGGCGTTTGGAAAACAACAACCCCCTTACCGGACAGGAGACCAAGATCAGGTTCAACACACTGGACCTACCAGTAATGGCACGCCTGCATTTGTGCAACCTATATATAAATGCCGGACCGGTAATTAGCTATAACATCAACGGCCGATTAAAAACGGAGAGCAATGGCAACTTGCCCGGAGGAAAGTCCAAAATGGAATTCGGTTCGGAACTGGGCACTTATAGTCGCTGGGATGCCGGCTTGCAATTTGGTATGGGCTATGAATTCAAATTTAAAAAATCGAGGTTACTACTGGATCTACGCTACCATTATGGCATGGTCGACATCGGCAATGGGGCCGACATGTATAACCGCTATTTTAATATGAACATCCTGCTTTCCAAAAAATGGAAAACAAATCCGTTGGGAAAGAAAAAGAGCCGGGATCTTGCCTTTTGGGAAGCCTACGACGAGAGTTTGGCCAACCCGTTGCGATAAAAATCGTGTTATCCTTTCTCAGTCTTAATAACAAACAGATTCTTTAAATACTTCCTAAAATGTTAAGTGAAAAATATTTGGCCCGCATCGCTGGATTGCTCTACCTAATAGTTATCATATGTGGAATATTCGCGGAAAAGTACGTGCGATTTACCTTGGTAGATTTAAACGATAGTGCAGTAACAGCCCAAAACATAGGCAACCAGGAATTCCTATTCCGTATGGGGTTCGTAGCCGATTTAATAATGCAACTGGCATACTTTCTACTACCCGTGGTATTGTACCAATTGCTAAAGAAAACTAGCAAAGAATTGGCCGGACTTATGGTCCTGAGCGTAACGGTGGCAGTAGCTATTATGTGCATAAATATGCTCAACCATTATGCCCCATTACTTTTATTGAATCACAATATATATACATCGGCATTCAGTACCGAACAGATCAACAATTCAGTTTCCTTTTATTTGGAGATGCACAACAAAGGGTATCATATTGCCCAACTGTTTTTTGGGTTATGGCTGTTGCCTTTGGGATATTTGGTTTTTAAATCGGAACGGTTTCCTAAAATCATAGGGATATTATTGATAGTAGGCTGTTTTGGCTATCTGACGGATTTCCTAATCTATTTTCTCTACCCAGAAAACAGCATAGCATTATCCGAATATATTACCGCCCCAGCAGATTTGGGTGAATTCTCCCTATGCCTCTATTTATTGATTAAGGGCGTAAAAGGGGCCGATTCATTACAATAAAAAAGTCCTGAATAATAATCTAGAACGAACGGCAAGACTGGGAACCGCATCTTTGCCAAGCAAACTACCTAGGGGCAAGCCCGCAAGGCACTAAAAGGAACCTTATTATAGATTTCGAATCAAGCGTCGGAGCATTCAAATCTCGATTATCGAGTAAATAAAATATCAATCTAAAAATCATATTAAAATGACAACATTATCCAGAATCCTAGTACTATCAATTCTAAGTATAATCCTTACGTTAACATCCTGCTCCAACAATGATGATGGCGGAACAATCCCGGAACCTTTTTCAATAAAAACTGCGGCAGAATTAAATGCTTATCTGGATGATATGGCAAAAGCTACCGATGTACCCGGATTCGCCATCAGTGTGGTAAAAGGCAATAGTATTGTATACCAAGAGTCCTTTGGCTATGCAAATATCCAGAACCAGGTAGCCTATACAAATACAACCATAAACTCTATCGCCTCGACAAGCAAGACCTTTGTAGGGGCTGCGGTAGCCAAGGCCATTGAACAGGGACATTTTACCTTGGAAACGGACATTAACGACCTGCTCCCGATTAGCATAACAAATCCAAAACAGCCAGAGGGGGTAATAAGGATAAAACACTTGGTCACCCATACCACAGGACTACTGGATAGACCAGAGGTTTATTTAGCCTACAATTACCACATTCTACCCGGAGAAAACATTAATACCGCCGGAGCTGGTATCTTAATGAACGAGATTGGTATAGAACAAAGGGAAGGCTATTCCTTGGAAGATTTTCTGGCCGCCTATTTCTTGGAGGACGGGGATCTATACAGTTTGGATAATTTTGCCGATACTCCTCCAGGTAGCACCTGGGCCTATTCCAATTTGGCTACAGGCCTGACCGGTTATATTATTGAAACGGTAACCGGGCAATCGTTCGATGAATATGTAAAAGAAAATATCCTGCTACCCTTGCAAATGAATGCCTCCTCCTATAATTTTTCTGAAATCAATACAGACGAAATGGCCACGAGATATATAAATAACAATACCCCATTACCAATGTACGCGAATGATTCCTATCCAGAAGGAGGTTTGTATACCTCCAACGAGGACATGGGCAAGTATCTTTTGGACATGGTGAATGGAATAAAAGGGGAATCCTCACTGTTATTTTCCGAAGAGGCTTATGAAATGCTCTTCGATCCACAATTGGCAGATGGTTTGGTTCCCCTGGATTTTGCCGAAAACCAGGGATTATTCTGGTATTTTAAGGATGGAAAAGCAATTCACGGAGGCAATAGTTTTGGAGTTTCGACACACTTGGAAATTGAGCAAAACGGGGCCTCCGGATTTATCTTCATGTCCAATATGGATGCCTCATTTAGTGGAAACACCCAGAACTATCTTGCCGTCCAAGAAAAGGTAAGCAAAGCTATAAAGGAGTATTTGGCCGCTAATTAATTTAAGTAAAAAGTTATAATAATGAAGAAGTGGCTAAAAAGAATAGGTTGGGGATTGGTCTCGCTTTTGCTGCTAACGGCAATAGCAATTGTGGCAGTATTAAAACTGGATAAGAAAAGAACCTCTTATCTCAGAATTCAGGATACTAGTGATTCCTATGTCATTAAAAATGTGAACATTGTTCCAATGACTGGAGACACTGTTTTATACCAACAAGATGTACTGGTAGAGCATGGGTTTATCTCCATGATAGCTCCTGACCTTTCTTTGGGCACTTCCATTAAAATAGACGGTACCGGTAAATTTTTATCCCCTGGACTTGCGGATATGCATGTACATGTCTGGGACGATTACGAACTGGGACTATATCTGGCCAAAGGGGTAACTACCCTAAGAAATATGTGGGGCATGCCATTTCACCTGAGGATGAAAGAAAGAATAAACAGTAAAGAAATTTATGCTCCACTTTTCTTTACGGCCAGCCCAAAACTTACGGGACCAGAAGATGAAGGGATCGACAAAAAACGGGTAAAGGATGCCAAGGACGGGAGGCGCTTGGTAGCCAAATATAAGAAACAAGGCTATGATTACATCAAAACCTATGCTGGCTTGCCAAAGGATATTTTTGATGCTATTAAAACGGAAGCTTTGGCACAAAACATTTCGCTTGCTTCGCACCCTAGTTTTGAAGTTTCTTATGATTATCACTTTTCCAAACCGATAAAAGCAATAGAACACACAGAGGACGTTGTTCAACAGGCCCTAAAATATGAAGATGATAGCCTAATGCTGGCAATGACCCTGGAACACTATGCACAGACAGAAATTGGACACACCCCAACGCTCACAGTATTCCACAAAATATCGGAAATTATTGAAAAAGAGTCGGCCTTGTTGTCGGAAGAATCCATAGGTTACATAAATCCCGCTTTCTTGGAATTGGGCTCCCATGATGATTATAACAGATGGACAAGTACAAAATTATATGACTCCCTGGTAGGGGAACGAATCCTAAAGCAACATCAACAACATTTGAAAATCGTAAAAAAAATGAACGATGCCGATGTTATTCTGCTTGCTGGTACCGATTCTGGGATATCCTATGCCGTTCCAGGCTTCGGTATACACGAAGAACTTGGATTTTATAAAGAAGCAGGTTTAACCAATTATGAAGTCCTAAAGACTGCTACGGTCAATCCGTCAAGCATCTATGAGGAGCTGTCCAACACTGGGACCTTGGAAGTGGGCAAACTTGCCAATTTTGTCTTGACCTCGGAAAATCCCCTAGAAAACCTGAAAACCCTACAAGCTCCGGAGAAGGTTTTTATAAAGGGACTAATACTAGATTCAGATCGGCTTACCAAATTGCAGGAAAAAGCCTTTAAACGGAATAACTATTGGGCCACGACCATTCGGCTAGCGGAAGGACTTTTATTTCAATAGCAGATCATAGGCCAAAAGGTTCCAATTCATATTTCCGAACGACGCAGCTGAAATTACCTATTACTTTTAGTCTATGAATTATTTTATACGTGATGCTCATGGACTATCCTATAATCTAAACTCTAACAAATGAAAAATAACGAAATAAAAAAAACAGTTCTATTGGCAGGAGCCACTGGATATTTGGGAAAATACATTGCCAAAGAATTGATTGCCAGAAACATAAATACAAAAATTATTGTTAGGAATCCGGTTAAGGCAATCCCTTTAGCTTACGATTTCGTGGAGATCATCCCAGCCGAAGTTACCCGACCAGAAACCATAAAAGGGCATTTCGCAGGAGTGGATACCGTGATTTCCACAGTGGGAATTACTCGACAAAGAGACGGACTAACCTATATGGCCGTAGATTACAGGGCCAATATGAACCTTTTGGAAGAAGCAAAAAAGGCCGGTGTAAAGAAGTTTATTTACGTTTCCGTCATTAATGGACAATTACACCGAAACTTAAAATTGGTGGAAGCCAAGGAAGCCTTTGTGGATAAGCTTAAGGCTTCGGGGCTGGAATATACCATAATACGCCCCAACGGATTCTTTTCCGATATGCGCGACTTTCTGAAGATGGCGAAAAAAGGAAGTGTTTATATTTTTGGGAAAGGAAAAAAGAAATTCAACCCCATACATGGTGCCGATCTGGCACAGGTTTGTGTTGATGCCATAAATTCCAATCAAAACGAGATTGTAGTGGGCGGACCCGATATACTTACCCATTACGAAGTGGCGGAAATGGCACTTTTAACTTCCGGAAAGCCGATCAATATTATTCATGTACCCCATTGGACCCGGAAATCCATACTATGGATTATGAGGACGTTTACCTCTTCCAAAACCTATGGGCCAATCGAATTTTTCCTGACCCTTATGGCGGAAGATGCCATTGCACCCAGATATGGCAGCCACAGATTGTCCCTCTTCTTTCAGAACGAAATGGATACCATAAAAAAAAGCACCAATGGGTAATTATCCATTTTTTGTATGGTACTTCGTCGTAGTCACGGCCTTTGGTTCTTTGGCTAGGATAACTCCCATTTCTATTTATTTCCTTGTGCTAAGAGCAGCAATCCCCGGGCCAAGACTTCCTAAAATTGTTATTTATGAATCATAGAAAATAGCTACAATTAACTAAACTTGGCGTTATTTATTTTTTTAAATTGAATAAAAATATCCCCCTACCTACACGGTGCAATAAGCTTTGGATTAGGTATATTTTCTATTATTCACCAAAAATATAGTCATATGAACTCACCTGATAAAAACAATCCCTTTCCTTTAGAGAATTACGATCGACTCTGCTTTTTAAAGAATATTGTAAAGAACCCCAATATCCTTGTTGGCGATTACACCTATTACGATGATTTTGAGGATGTAGCCAATTTTGAGAAAAATGTGAAATATCATTTCGACTTTGTAGGAGACAAGCTCATTATTGGAAAATTCTGTATGATTGCCTCCAATGTGACCTTTATTATGAACGGGGCCAATCATTTAAGCAGCTCCATTTCCTCCTATCCCTTCGCCATTTTTGGCAAGGATTGGAGCCGCGCCATGGACGGAAAAAGCTATCCTAACAAAGGCAATACGGTAATAGGCAATGATGTTTGGATCGGCTATAATACTACCATAATGCCGGGATTAACCATTGGCGATGGCGCTATAATTGCCAGTAATTCAACGGTAACCAAAGACGTTGAACCTTATAGTGTGGTAGGCGGAAATCCAGCCCAGTTGATCCGAAAGCGCTTTTCCGAAGCGGATATTTCCAAATTATTGGAACTGCAATGGTGGCATTGGCCCATTGAAAAAATAACGGCCAATGTCCAAAATCTGACTGGCGCTAAATTAAACGAATTACTTTAAAATTGCCATATCCAAGGATTTACCTATTTTTTGTTTATGATTCACTACCTTTTAGACACCTGATCCAAACATGTTTGATATTATATTTTCAATTAATGTAAACAAAGTAAATATATGAATCGCAAAAACCGTGAATCTTGAGCTGATGCAAATTAAAATAGTAAAAACACATTTCCATGAATAGGCAATCCATCGTAATCCTACTTTCTGTATTTTGCTCCATGTTGACATTCCCTCAATCTTTTGAGCAAAAAGTGGAGGCTAAATTTGACCAACCAAATAACATCCGTCAATATCTGTGCAAGGTGGCCAGCGACATTACCCATAATTCCTTAAATGATATTAAAAATTTGGAGGACTGGGAAGCCGTTCGGGAGGAACGGCATCAACAATTTTTGGAGATGTTGGGGCTGCAAGGAAAGCCTTTTGAAGGAAAGAGGCCTCCCTTAAATGTGACCAAAACAGGAAGTATTCAAAAAAAGGGATACCGGATCGAAAAGCTGTACTACGAATCTTTACCCGGTCTATTTGTGCCCGCAAACCTCTACATTCCTAATGGAATCAAAAAACCGCTGCCCGCCATATTGTATGTTAGTGGCCATGCTCATTCCCAAAAATACAACTATCAGGCACATGCCAAGAATTTCGCCGAAAACGGTTTTGTATGCCTAATTATCGAAACCATTCAACGAGGAGAGGTAGAAGGCGAACACTTAGGCCAGGAATCGAACGGATGGTTCCATTGGTACAGCCGCGGCTACAATCCTGCCGGCGTGGAAGTATGGAACGGCATTAGGGGCTTGGATCTATTGTCCCAAATGCCAGAAGTAGATAAAAATAATCTTGGTGTAACCGGTATTTCGGGAGGAGGTTCCCAAAGCTGGTATCTGCCAGCTGCCGATTCAAGAATCAAGGCAGCGGCGGCCGTAGCCGGCGCAAGTTCGTTGGAAGGCCAAATTGTTCAAAAAACTATCGACGACCATTGCGACTGTATGATGCCGATCAACACCTATGGCATCGACTTTTCCGACATCGGAGCATTGATAGCGCCGAGACCATTTATGATTGCGCAACCAAATCGTGACCTGTACTATTCCATCGAGGCTGTCCATACATTGTTCCACAAAACAAAACCCATTTACTCGTTTTACGGAAAGCCAGAAAATTTGATTATGAAAGATGCTTCCGGAGGACATAGTTATGGATCGAAGGAAGAATTGCGCCCTGAAATTCTAGCGTTCTTTTTAAAGGAATTAAAGGGTAAAAATATCTCACCGGATAAATTGGGAGAAATCGACACTTCGTTGGAACTCTCAGAAGAAGCATTGAAAGCTTATGTAAATGGAGTACCAAAAGACGATAGAACAAAAACCATCCAGGATTCGTTCGTGGAGCTGGCCTCACCGCCAGAAATTAATACGGTAGAACAGCTGGATTCCTATAAAAACGAGGTAAAGGCTTTTTTGAAGGAAAAAACGTTTGGTACCTTTCCTGAAAAACCAGCATCCTTGGACATGCGATTGGATTTTATATCATCGAGCGCATCAGGTAACGAAAGAAAAGACTACAGTTTTGTTTCCGAGGAAGGATGGCGGTTGAAGCTCTCCCTACAATTGGGGCAACTGACTGATAATAACCAACCCCTTCTTTTGGTCTTAAAGAACCCTAATGAAGAACGTTATGAATCGGCCGCTTTGGTTGGTGGTCTTAGGGGGAAAGTAATCATTGCCTATTTTGAGGCACGGGGGATCGGTGAAACGGGTTGGTCTCAGTCAGAACAGTGGCATATTCGCCGAGCTTCAGCTTGGACAGGAAGAACCATCGCCTCCATGCGTGTTTATGACGTGTTACGTTGTTTGCAAGCCTTGCGCAGCATCCCGGGCGTAGATACCGACAACATTAGTATTCTTGCCCAGGGCGAAATGGCAGCCATTGCCTCATATACGGCCCTATTGGACGGTAATGTAAAATCCCTTCTGATTAAAGATCCCCCAGCAACCCAGAACGTGCCTAGCGACCCAACCGGCAAGGGCGAAGCCATAGAAATGCTCAATTGTTTGAGGGTGACCGATCTACCACAAGTGGCTGGTTTGCAATTTCCCAATCAACTGGTTATAATTGGTAGTCAGCCCACAACCTACGATTGGGCCAAAGAGCTTTACAATAATTTGGATAGGCCTGGTGCCTACAAATCCATTCAAAAAGTATCCCAATGGCTTGATAATTAATTTTAATGAGTTCCTTACCCTGGCAATTCAAAAAAATGAATCCGAAATAAAACTAGACCCTTAATGATCCTACTCTTGGGGTTAAGCCATATGCCACTTTGGCCTTACGTATTTTTAATTGGTACCTAAACACGGTTTTTGAAAAACTGGTCTGTAATTCTTTATTGCTCCTACAATACCCTGATGCCCGGTTTTGGTATGGAATAATTGCCATCTTCCAAGGGTGCATTGGGCATCCTCATATCCCATGACATTGGATCAGGGACGATACTCAGATCGGAGGCTTTGGCCTTATCCAATTCGATGATCTGGCCGGACTCTATTGCCATACGACCCATTATGGTGGTCATGCTGCTTTCGGCACCGAATTCAACGTCGTTCACATAGGGTTTGGAACCCAATATTGCCCCGATAAAAACATCCTGTTCGATTTGTGAAGATGAAGGGTCGTCCCTATCACGGTACCGCCAAAGCGTATTTCCCTGATTGTCGAGAAGCTGATAACGCTCATCGGCCCTTGCTTTGGCACCTTGAACATTGAACCCCATTCGGTTGGCGCAGTTGTCCATTTGTCGGCATTGTACGTGCAATTTTGATCCATCGGCATACTCGAACTCCACATAATGATGATCGAATATTTCTCCATGATCCGGACCTTCGAGCATAGCCCTACCCCCCATTCCACTTGCTTTTATGGGGTAAGCCTGTTTTATCCAGTTGATGACATCGATCTGGTGTATGGCCTGCCCTGCCAATTGGCCTCCCCAAAGCCAATTGAAATAATGCCAGTTGCTGATCTGGTATTCCAGTTCTGTCTGGCCTTCTTTTCGTGGGTGCACAGTGGCCTTGCCCACATTATAATACACATCGGCAGACAATATGTCGCCGATTTCCCCTGAATGTATTTTTGTTACCATTTCGTTCATGGCGATTTCGTACCGGAACTGCAGGCCTACAACAACGTTCAGCTTTTTCTCGGTCGCTTTTTCTCCAGTTTCAATGATTTTGCGATAGCCCGGGCCATCTACGGCCAAAGGCTTTTCCAAAAACACATGCTTTCCGGCGTCGATGGCATGTTGAAAATGTTGGGGGCGAAATCCTGGAGGGGTGGCCAAGATAACCGCATCGCACTCCGCAATTACCTTCTCAAAAGCATCCAACCCTAAAAATTGGCGTTCTTTCGGCACAGCCACCTGATCCGAAAATTTGGTGGCTACCTGTTGAAGGCTATTGTCTAGTTCGTGTTTGAAAACATCGCCCATAGCAACCAACTGTACGGATTTTGATGCGGTCAAGGCTTGAAAAATAGCTCCGGTTCCGCGACCGCCACAACCTACCAATCCTAATTTAATTTTCTCCTGCCCCAGTACATTGGCACTTGAAAATATCGGTAAGTGACTGAAGACCATGCCGGCTGCTAGGGTCTTGGCCGAGGTCTTTACAAAGGTTCTTCTGCTCGTTTTATTTTGTTTTTTCATAATCGTTATTTTTATTTTATTCCTAGCATTATTATAATTGAAAAATTAAAGTTGGAACAACTAATCCACCATCCATTTCTCAATATTACTCCTTATAAAATCATCATCGTTCAGTTCGGGGTAATCTCGGTAAACACGGTCGATTTCCTCTTTTTGTCCTTTGGAAAGTCCTTCATTTTCATCCAGGCACCATATTCCCTTTAAAATTCCTTGTCGGTATAATACCTCGTGAATGCCAGCTATACATCCATGAAAATTGTTGGCAGAATCAAAGAAAGCAGCATTCGAATCGGTTACGGCAAGGTTCAAGGTCAATAGTTCCTTAGGCAGGGTACTTCCGCTCTTTTTTGCCTTTTTTATCTTGTCCAGCAGTTCCACGGCCTTGTTCGTCCAAACCGCCCAATGGCCCAGTAATCCCCCGACTATGTCCTTGGTTACTGGTTTATTATTGACACTGAACTTATAGGTGCTCAATAGGTCATTGACAATATTATCATCGTTGCCCGTATATAGCGCGATGTCATCGCATCTGGACGATTCACAGACCGCCCTTACCACTTCCAAGGTCTGATAACGGTTGAAAGGGGCCATTTTTATAGCGTGAACATTCTTTATTTCGGCAAAAGCCTTCCAAAAATCAAAACTCAATACTTTCCCTCCTACCGCTGGTTGTAGGTAAAAGCCGAATACGGGAATAACCTCGGCAATCTTTCGGGTACGCTCCAATAGAGCCGCTTCGGGCCAATCGCCCAATCCGTTTGTACTGACCAGCACGATGTCATACCCCAGTTCCGAACATATTTTGGCTTCCTTGACGGCTTGTTCCGTATTGCCGCTAACCCCTGCGACTTTTATGAAGGGTCGAGTTAGATTCGCCTTGTCTATTTCTTCAATTGCCAATTCAAGCACTGTTCGGTACAATCCGATTTCAGGGTCGCGTATTTGAAATTGGGTGGTATGTACGCCAATAGCAATGCCTCCGGCACCAGATGCTATGTAATATCGGGTCAACAGCCGTTGCCTGGCTTCATCCAACTTACGGTCTGCGGTAAGGGCCAACGGATGGGCCGGAATCACTGTGCCTTCATCTAATAGTTCTTTTATTTTTGGATCTAAATCTTTCATTTTTCTGAGCTTCTTTTTGGGCAATAAAATTTAGAAATCCCCCTTTCGTTCTTGAAAATGGGTGGGTTTTCCGATTTCCTTTCCTCCGGATTTTACCCATTCTACTGTCATCATGATCATCTCGTTCAGGGAAACAAATGGCTGTCCGAAAAGTTCGAAAGATCGCGAAGCATTGTTTAACAAGGCCGTTTCGGCAGGCTTGTTCTCAAAAATCGGTTTTTTTTCGAAATGTTTACCGAATTGTTCGGCAAGCCATTGCACCGATATCGTTTCAGGACCTGTAATATTCAATTTATTCGCCGGGGATTCGCAATGCAGCAGGCTTCTAATAGCATATTCGTTGGCATCGCCCTGCCAGATCACATTTACGTAGCCCATACTTAAATCGATGGGCTTTTCGGATATCACTTTTTTAGCAACCTCCAAAAGCACGCCGTATCTTAGATCCAGCGCATAGTTCAAACGGTACAATAACATTTTCGTGCCATTCTTTACCGAAAAATGCTCGAACACCCGCTCCCTGCCCAAACAAGACTGTGCATACTCCCCTATGGGCGAAGGTCTTACGTTTTCCTGTGCGCCACCACTTCCGATAGGCATAAAGGGATAAATATTTCCGGTTGAAAATACTACTATATTGGAGTGTTTGTATTTTTCGGCAACCCTGCCAGGAAGATAGGCGTTCATTGCCCAGGTAAAATGCTCGTTGCCCGCCGTTCCAAATTTATTTCCGGCCATATAGATGACATTTTCGGCATCGGGCAGACCGTTTAACGCGGCATCGTTCAGCAAATCGACCTTATGACATTCAATTCCGAAATGGGAAAGTTCGTTGTACATGGTCTCGTTCGAAAACCGTGAGGCCCCCATTATCCTTTTAGAAATTCCCGCCTTATCAATGGCTTTTTTGAGCAATTTGGCCAAGCTAGGGCCCATTTTTCCGCCCAGGCCCAAAATCATGATATCGCCATGGATCTTGGCAACATCCACTATTAGTCGTTCGGAAGGTTTCGATAATTTAAGCTCAAGTTCTTCAACAGTTTTCATATGCTATTTAATAAAAATGTTATATCCATTGGCCATGGCCAAAAATAATAATATCAACCAACCTAAAATCATCAGGACCTTTAAACCAATGCCCAATTCCATTTCGTTTTTTGCGGATTTTCCAAATGCGATCAAAAGCAACAACAGCCCGATCAAGGGTGATACGATAACCGTAAGGCCCTGTGCCACAACAATCAGTTCAACTGGCAAATTGCCGAAAACTATCGCTACCAACGCACCGATTACTATGACCAACATGACCATTACACGTACTTTTATCGATTCGAGTTTCATCCCGAACCCCAGTGCATCGGATATTAAAACGCCGCCCAAGGTGGCATTACCCAACAGGGAAGAAAAAGATGCCGCAAAAAGCCCCAGCATAAAGACCTTGGTGGCATAGGACCCAAAAATAGGCTCCAATGCCATGCCCATTTCAGTGGCACTATTGACCGCAATCCCCTTGGGAAATAAAACGGATGCCCCGACCAAGAGTACGGTCGAGGTAATCACTCCCAAGATAACGATCCCAGTAATTCCTTCGCGTTCGTGCGATCTTGATTTGGCTTTCGTCCATCCTTTTTCCTGCACCAAATAGGATTGGTAAAAGGCACCGGCAATAGAAAAACTCGATGCTACCAATGCTAAAGTCAGCATTTCGGAACCGTTCGGAATTCCAAAAGTGAATTGTTCCGCCAATCTTGAAAGATCTGGGTTCGAAATGACCAGGGTAAGCATAAAAGATACCAGCATTAAGATGACCATACCGATCATTACTTTTTCGAGAATCTTAAAGAAGGTCTTAAAAAACAGTAAGAAAATGGCGATGGCCGATATTCCTCTTATCCATGGAGTTGATGACATGGCCAAGGTCTCACTAAAGACCATTCCCGCACCTATGGAGTTTCCGGCTTGGAACGAAGCCGCTACCATAAAGAGTCCGACTCCGATGACAATGGCAACCCATCTTCCGTATGTGAGGTGAATCTGACGGAGTAAGGAGATTTCGGATGCAAGGCCTATCCGTGTGGAAACAACTATAAATGCACCCATGAACAAAACGCACAACGGCATTACCCACAGCAGTTGATATTCATAGTTCGCCCCAATTTTCGATGCCACCGCCAAACTACCTGGGCCCAATACCAAGGCCGCCGTAATAAAACCAGGACCGATAAGCGCGAAGATTTTTTTCATATTTTTAGTTGGTATGGATTGGAATTATGGTAATGTACTAAAAATATGTGTTTGATTTCCAGCAAACAACCAGTCGGCGTACGACAGATTTCAATTTTTGGTGGAATCTGTCCCAATCCGCGAGAGGGAGGGCTGTGAGTGACTCGTTGGTGAGTGTTACTAGGAAAAATATTTTTATACCGCTAAAAGACTTCTCCCTTACTCGCTCCGAAAGAGAGGGTAAGTTTTATATTCAGACTTCAATTCGGCAATGACTCAAGGGGTATTTCATGAACAGGAAAATTTGTCCTACACCTCATGCTGTTATTCCACAATACCCTACTTAAAACAAAACATATCGTATATTTAAGGGTTCCCAACCATCTTTAGAGCACAAACGGTATAACCCGTGAACTTAGGAAGCCTGGAACACCGTGAACGATATAACCAAATAATGAACGGAAGAACAATCCATTACCAAAAACAAACTATAGACTTATAAAGCCTAGGGCGTTTTTAAACAAAACCACTGCAGCCAACGCTTTTGATACCATAGGACTATTTTTGAACCTTCAACATTTGGAAAAGAGACAGAAATGCAGACAAAAATCAAGATTAAGGACACAAGCTTAAATTTTGAAAGGGAATCACTTTACCCCTATCGTTTTGGGGGGAGCGCCGTCACCCAGCTTTGGCAGACGGCCGCCTGGCTACAAAGCGAATCGGGGGTTTCAAGAGTAGGTCTTGGTACCCAGAGCCCCCTTTGGTCAGATGGTAATGTGGCCGGTGCCCATTCCGAAAACGGGGCCAATGCGCTGATGTTCGCCATGAGCGAAAAGGCCTTGCAACTTATAAAAGGTATATCGTTTACGGATCCCATGGAATTGCTCGACTCCATTTTGCCGGAAGTCCACGCTTACGGTAATAAAATAACTGGCGAATCCGACCTCAGAAAAACCTTTGCATTAAATTCCCTGGTCTGTATCGATAACGCGGCCTGGCTACTATATGCCCATGAGAACAATTTAAAGACATTCGACGACATGATTCCTGTGGAATACCGGGCCGGACTATCATATAGAAATGAAAAGGTGGCGAGCATCCCCTCCTTTCCTGTGGGTACGGCGATCGAAAAAATAAAGGCAGCAGCCGATGAAGGCTATTTTATCCTAAAATTGAAAACGGGTTCCAAGGGCACCCAAGAAGAGATGTTGGCCCAAGACTTGGAATTCTTATCCAACGTACACAAAGCTATTGGGCATTATGAAACGCCCCATACCAAAGACGGTAAAATCCATTATTACATCGACGCCAACGGACGATATGGGTCCATGGAAACTCTTTTACGCTTTTTAGACCATGCAAAAAAAATCGGGGCCTTCGACCAGATTGCAGTTATAGAGGAACCGCTGGGGCAAAAAGATGAATCGTATGTAGGTGATGTAGGGGTCACGATAGCCGCCGATGAAAGTGCGCATACCGTTCAGGATGCCATGGATCGCGTGGAGCAGGGGTATGGCACCATTGTCGTAAAGGCCATAGCCAAGACCTTGAGTATGACCTTGAAAATCGTACAAGCCTGTCATAAAAGAAAAGTTCCTTGTATTAGTGCCGACCTTACGGTGAACCCTATTTTGGTGGATTGGAACAAATCGATTGCTGCCCGTTTGGTACCACTTCCTATGATGAATTTCGGGCTATTGGAAACCAACGGTCATCAGTTTTATAAAAACTGGGGCAAACTCGAATCCTATCACCCGCGGGCAGGTGCGGAATGGACTCAGACCAAAAATGGGGCCTACACAACTGGCAGGTCATTTTACGAAGAAAGTGGGGGCATATTTCTTCCTTCAGAACATTACCAATCTTTATTTATTGAGGGATAGTTAATCCAGTTGCCTGGCCATTATATTAATATCTTCTAAAAACCAAAAAAACAACTAGTAGGACACCAAAAAAAAAGAAATGATCTATTTCCAATTTCTATGTCCCCCCACTGCAAATACGCAGACAATACTAACCCTAGGGAAACATTCTACGAAATATTAGTCGACAACAGCAACGGACCAATCGAGTTTTTCCCGACCCTTATGGCAGATAATGCCATTGTCCCTAGGTATGGCATTCATAGATTGTCCCTCTTCTTTCAACACAAAATGGAAACCATAAAAAAAAACAATTGGTAATTGTCAATTTATTCCGGGAACGCCTTCCAGGAAATGACCTTTGTTTTTATGGTAGGCCAATCAACCCTCTTCCATGAATAGTAAGCTCATATACTTACCAATTTTTGAATTCAATGCACGTCTATTGGGTAAATTGCGGTAGTAGTATGATTCTGCATTTGGAGTTATAAGGACCCTATTTTTTTGGTCCCATCCCAAAACATCCTACATTTTTTCTGGATTAACGGCCAAACTATTGAATAACTTGGCCTTTGCCGAATAGTACTTATTTCTAACCTCATTCTGTTTGAGCTCTGCATCTATGAGTTTGCTTTCTCTGGAATTGACCAAGAACAATGAACTTTCCCCAAAACTAAATTTTCGCTCCTCAGCAGTGAGCAGTAAATTATAATTGCCCACTATATCATTTATAAGCAGATTTTGCTTTTCAAAAGATTCCAGTTCCCTAAAAATGGCAACAATCTTGTTTTTTATTTGTATTTGGGCATTGTCCAATTCAAACTTGGCATCCTCCAATTTGATCTTCGCCAGTTTTAAATCCCCACGTTCCTTCCTTAAAAATAGCGGCAAGTTTATAGACAAACCTCCCTTATAGTCTTGGGGTTCAAAAGCGTTCATAGTAACGGGCCCTGTTGTTAAAAAGTTGTATTCCAAATCTACCTTGGGCAATAACTTATTTGCCTTAAGTCGCTTTTCAACCGTGAGCCCTTCAATTTTGTAACCCATGGATTTTAACTTGGGGTGATTTTCCAAATTAAAACTGTCCAATGGTTTCCCGAGTATTTCCAAGGTGGCATCTATATCTTGCCCTAAATTGACATCCGGTATTACATTTGGTTTTAACTCTACCGGAAGGTTGTCTCCCATCCAGAGAAAATTGGACAATTCCAGGGAGCTTTTTACGAAACGAACCTTGGCCTGCTCCAGATTCAAGGCACGGTCCTGAACGGCAATCTTTGCCTCTACGGTATCTATGGCGGCTATTTCACCTGCCAATGCGGTGGTTCTGACGCCCTCAAAACGCAATTGTGCGCTTGAAAAGAAATCATTCAAAATCTGACTGTCCTGATAGGCCTGCAACCATTGGAAGTAGGCTAGTGATGCCTCGAACAGAACTTGGTTCACCTGTAAATCCCGATCGGCCTTGGTCTGTTCCCTCAACAACTTGGCCTGTTTTAGTGTGGCCATGCGTTCATTGATCCAAAAACCTTGACCTACGGACATAGAAACCCCGGCACTATATAGACCATCATCCGGGACATTTTCCGATGGATTTAAATAATTCCCATCATTCTGTTCAAAGTTACCCTTCAACTCTAGACCGTACCAGGTAGGTATCTTAAAGGCAGCATTAAGTCGATCATAATATTCAGTTCCCTTAAACTCCTTTCGATCGTAATCCACTTCAATCTTAGGGTCGAAGCCCCCTCGTGAACGCATTAGGTTTGCTTGCCCCATATCAATCTTAAGTTCGGCCTGTTTTGCAATGGGATGATATTTTTTAACATAGCCCAGGTATTCCTTAAAATTTAGGACAAGCCTATCCTGTTCTTGGGCATTTACTCCCATGAAAAGTAATACGAACAAGCTGTACAAATACTTTTGCATCATTTTTCGGCTTTTGCGGTAGATTTGGTGGGTTGGTAATAATTGGGCGGAAAGCCATTGACCTGTCGCCAAAGTTCAAACCAAATGGGAACATCTTCCAATAGGGCTATAGTATTGGCTCCCGAGCCTACCCTAATTTGGGTTGGCCAAGGTTCATCCTCTGGATCTGGGGCCAACAGCACGCGATATTTTCCATTTTCACTTATAAAGGTTTCAACCGCTACAACCTTTCCACCGTAGGTACCATAAGAAATATTGGGCCACCCGCTGAAAACTATGGCAGGCCAACCATCGAATTGAATTCTTACCTTCTCCCCAATATGAATTAAAGGCAAATCCAATGGTTCCAAAAATGTTTCTACGGCCATGTCATAATCCGCAGGCATAATTCCAACAAGACGGTCTCCTTCCTTAAAAGTTTCCCCAATTCCCCCTTGCAAGGCCTTATTGATAAACCCGCTTTGAGGCGCACGTATGTAGTACATTTCGTTGCGCATCTCGTAATTGGTGTATTCATTTTCTAGCTTGGTCACTTGCGCCTCGGAATCGTATTGACTTGATTGGGCGGTAAACATATCGCTTTGGGCCTTAGAGATCTTATCCGTATATTCGGCCTGGATACGGTTAATCTCCATTTCAGCATTTAAAACATCATTCTTGGCAACCAATAATTTGTTTTGCTGTGATATTAATTTAGCCTGGGTTTCCTGTAGTTTTAAGCGTTTTTCCTCCACATCCGTAACGGCCTTTAAACCTTCCTTCTGTAATTGCTCCGTACGGTTATACTGTTTTTCCGCTATGCTAATATTGGTTTTAGCCGCTTCTAGGTCAATACTATCGCTCTGAACCTTCAAATGGGATTGCATCAATTTATTCTTGGCCTGTTCCAATTTAAGTTTCCGTTCATTGCCCAAGGCGGAAATCTGATTGTTCAATGCATTAACCTTGCCTTCGTAAGACCCCACAGCCATAGATTTGGCCTTAATTTGTTGCCTTGTTCGCTCTACCAATTTAGGGTCGAAATATTCGTTCTTGACTTCGGAAATGAACAAAATTGTATCCCCTTTTTCAACAAAATCGCCCTCCTGCACATACCACTTTTCTATTCTTCCTGGAATTGGGGATTGTATTGTCTGTGGCCTTTGGTCCGGCTTCAAAGTAGTTAGAAAACCGTTCCCTCTTATATTTTGTGTCCACGGCAGGAATAGAACGATAATCCCAAAAATAGCGGAGCCCAGTAAAAATCGGTTAAAATGCTTATAATGCCTTTCGTGAAAGACCCTTTCGGTTGACTTATACCCCCTAAGGTGAACTGTTTTATTCAGTGGATTGTTAGAAATATTCAACATAGTTTCTTAAATTTTAGAAACGATCTTACCGTTTTCCAATGTTATTATGTTTTGGAATCGGTTCAACCATTTAGGATCCTGACTTACCACTATCAACGACCAAGGATTTTTATCGTCCGTTAAGAATTTTATGATTTTAATAGCTTCAACCTCGTCAAATTGAATTAAGGGATCTTTTAATAATAGTAGTTTTGGTTTCCTAACAATACTGCGCGCCAGAACTATTTTTTTGGAAACTGTAAACGGCATTTGTTGTCCCTCAGGATATACCATGGTATTGATCCCTTTCGGCTGCTCTTTTACATATTGCAGTAATCCCGTATTTTCCATGGCCCATTGCACTTCTTTTTCGGTAATGCTCTTATCGCCAAAAGTAATATTTTCCAATATGGTACCTTCAAAAGGTTTTTCCTCGGTCAGGGACTGACCCAAAAAGGAACGGTAATGATTGGGGTTTATACCTCTAAGTGATACATTGTTCACATAAATATTTCCATCATCGGGCTGTATCAGGCCTGCAATGAGTCGCAACAAGGTGGACTTACCTGAACCGTTGGCCCCGAGAACCAACAAACGAGTTTTGGGACCAATTTTTAAGGAAATGTCGTCCAATATATTCCTACCAATTTTTGATGCGCCAAAGGACACCCTGTCCAGCTCCAAAGAAAATTCGTCCTCCTCATTTAATGGTCTTTCCCCTTGTTGCTCTTCCAATTCCTTATCCACTACCTGCCCCAATTTTTCCAATGACGTAAAAAGGTCGTAGAAAGTTTCCAAACTGCGGGTCAATTTCTCTACTGAACTTATGACCAGAAGAATGATGATCTCCGCAGCTACAAACTGCCCAATGTTCATTTCCTGGTTTAGCACCAAGAGCCCCCCTATGAGCAAAAGGCCCGCTGTTACCAATACCTTGAACCCTATCATTTGTATAAACTGTATTACCAGAATGCGAAAATGACTCTCGCGAGCCTCCAAATAATCCAACACCAGGGCATCGTTCTTGTCCAATGCCAGACTGGTCCTACCAGAAAGCTTAAAACTTATCAAAGATCGGGCAACCTCCTGTATCCAGTGAGCTACCTTGTACTTTCGCTTGGATTCCTCAAGACTGGTATCCATCCCTTTTTGGGCGGTAAATTTGAAGACTACGTAAATGAGCAACACTAACAATATTCCATAGACGATAAAAAACGGGTGATAAAAAGACAAGAGAATCAACCCAAAAACAATCTGAAGTACGGCTGCAGGAAAATCCAATAAAATCTTTGCCAATCCCTTTTGAACATTTAGTGTGTCAAAAAATCTATTTGCCAGTTCCGGGGGATAGTAATTGTGTAGTTCACTCATTTTTATTTTAGGAAAACGGTACGTAAATTCGAACGACGCCCTTGTAAATATCTTCTGTTGAACATTCTCTATAATTCGGATCTGCATTAATTGCAATAGGCCCCCAAAGGCTACTCCACCCGTTACCAACACCACTAAAACTATCCATGAGGTACTGATCTCGGCACTCTGGATAAGATTAATAATAGCCTGTATACCCAAAGGCAAAGAAAGATTAACGAGCCCAGCAAAAATGGCATAATAAAAGGTCTGCAAAACATCCCTTTTATCGAGTTTCAACAGACCCAATAGCCGCTGCCAAGCGGTCAATACGTTTTTAGCCATTTTGCTTTGCCATTAAAGTGTGAAATACTAAATCAGTGAAATATTTGGTAGCATCCCCTTTTTCATGACAATCCGTGAGTGAAGGAAAATGATCCTTGAGAAAATACTGGTGAAGCGATCCTTCCAAAATAGTACTTGCCAAACTAGAGGGGTACTTATATTCAGAATTAACCGCATGTATCATTTCATTAAAGCGCTCTATCATTCTCTTGTAGATTACAAAATAGCCCTCCTTGTTCTCTGTATCTATTTCTTTGGTCAAATACGATTTTGAATATTCGTTGATTACTATATTACTCAACGAGACCTCATTAATGTGGGAGAAAGCGGAATCCTGTACCGTGGGTCGGGTAACAATTTCTATCGCCTTTTTTAATTTTTCAGAAGTGTCGGCAATACTATTGGTAGCAAATACCAACTGATACTCCAACCAACCCCAATACCAGGAGGTAAGGTACAACAACAACTTGTGTTTGTTCTCAAAGTAACGGTATATGGAGCTTTCATTGGAACCAATTTGGTGACCTAACTTTTTAAAGGTAAAACCCTCAAACCCAATATCGTTTATCATTAAGATGCTTTGTTCAATAATCCGCTTCCCCAAATCCGAAGAAGCCGGGTCCTTAACAAAGATTTTATCATTTATTTTAATTGTGACTGACCCAAATAGACGTTCCATACCTAAATTTTAACACTCGCAAATATAATAGTAATACTATCAACACATGATAGTTTAACACTTGTTTAACAATAGTAATGCTTTTTATTTTTTCTGGAAAATTGAATTCTCTACATCATTCTGGCTTTATACTATTTGCCAACTACTCCCATATAGCCCCATAAGCCTATTGTTTCCATATCCCAGGCAAGGCTACCAAAATAATTACTTCCAAAAATGACTTTTGTTAGCTGTGGTTGGTATTTATATACCTTATTTTGTTATATCCACAAGAATTATTTTAACCTGACACCTCTGCTTTTACTGGTTGGCCTTATAATTTGTACATCAACAGATCCAACGGTATCTAAAACATCAAAAAAAATTGACATTATCCTGAAAAACAAAACAATAGGAGTTTTAAAAGTGAGTATGAACACCGAGGATTACATAACCTATTATCACAGTTCAGAGGGGTTAGAAACACAGAATTCTTCTGTTTAGATTGACTCAGTTGTTTGCATAAATATCAAATATCCAGAAATCGTACTTGATCCCTCTCTCCTCCAAAAGATAACCTTTGGCTATAAAAAAAGCTCCCCATTTCTGAAGAGCTTTTTATTAAGTACAGGCGGAGAGACTCGAACTCTCACACCTCACGGCACTAGATCCTAAGTCTAGCGTGTCTACCAATTCCACCACGC